>Ga0255779_1000499_pt1 | contig 48702 bp, 38 predicted proteins | sample 011ome_21_FD_179977 | JGI IMG/M metagenome (GOLD analysis project Ga0255779, IMG submission 179977) | Coastal salt marsh microbial communities from the Groves Creek Marsh, Skidaway Island, Georgia - 011508AT metaG (version 2) | ecosystem: Environmental > Aquatic > Marine > Intertidal zone > Salt... | reverse complement strand
TTCTTTTATAGGCATTGTTTGCTTTGATGGTTGGCCGCTTTATGCCCAGAATCTGCCGAATGATTGTCTATCAATCATTCTATGCGCTCAACGAGGGTGTGACCGATGGTGTTCGTGAAACGATTGGTACTGGATATCCTCAAGCCTCACTCGCCCAACAGCCTGGACTTCTGCAGCATGCTCGCTGACTCAGGCCCTAACATGCAGGTAACGGGTCGTGTGCTGGCGGTCGATGAAAAAACCGAGTCAGTAGAAATATGCATTGAGGGCGACGAACTGCGATTTGACCAGATTGAAGCGAGTATTCGATCTCAAGGGGGTTCCCTGCACAGTATTGATGAGGTCCTGGTTGTCAGTCCGGCTGTAAATGGGCCATCGTGACAGCTCGGTGAGGCAGCTGACCAGCATCGCGTTGATCTTAGAGCACACCAGAACCTTGACGATTGCCCGTCGCTATTTTGTCGTCAACGGTTTCGACGGCGCCTTGACCATGCTGGGAATGATTGTCGGCTTTTATCATGCAAACGCCAATCCGCCGGACTCGGCGACTTTGAGCGTGATAGTAGGCGCCTGTCTTGGTGCCGCCATAGCGTTGGGTTTCAGCGGCCTGAGCAGTGCTTATATCAGCGAGTCTGCCGAGCAAAGAGCCGAACTGCAGGCGCTCGAAGCGGCAATGGTAACTGACCTGGGCGGGTCGAGTCATGACTTGGCGGCGCGCTGGGGACCTTGGTTGGTGGCGCTGGTTAATGGCCTTGCTCCGCTTTTAATCTCTCTGGTCATTTTGCTGCCATTGCTGCTCCCGACCGCGTTCAGGGTCGTGTGTGAGAATGTGCTGGAGGCATCAATGCTGTTGGGCTTTAGCACTATTTTCCTGCTTGGAGTTTTCCTCGGCAGAATCAGCGGGCGTTTCTGGCTGATGTCAGGTTTGCGCACCACAGCCATCGCCATAATAACGAGTGGCGTCATTATTTTGTGTACTCCCAACTAACCGCGGCTCTGATCTGCGCAGAAGTCGAGACCCTGCCGGAATCGATTAGCGGCAAAGCGAGGTGTGTTGATTATGCCGAATAGTGCCACTGCTCTTGAGGCTCCCTACCAGTTGGCGTCGGAAGAGCTCCTGCAGCGTTACCAAGTCGATTTGAGAAGCGGTCTGACAGACGCCGAAGCCAAACGTCGAAGAAGCCAGTTTGGTGCAAACCAGATCGTCGATAAACCCGAGCTGCCGCTCTGGCGTCTGCTATTGGTTCAGTTCCAGGATTTAATGATCGTCGTGTTGCTGGTTGCGGCACTGATATCTGGCTTGGTTGGAGAATGGCTGGATACCGTCATTATCCTCTTCATTGTCTTGTTGAATGGCTTAATGGGCGCGGTTCAATCCTATCGTGCCGAGCGGGCTGTTGCAGCACTGAAGGCACTGGATGTGGCCGAGGTTCAGGTCATTCGAGATAGCCAGCTACAACGCTTGGCTATGACCGAGCTAGTAATCGGCGATATAGTCCTGCTCGAATCTGGAATGGTGATTCCTGCAGACTTGCGGCTCCTCGAAGCCACGGACCTGGAGGTCAATGAGGCGGCGCTGACCGGTGAGTCCATGGCAATCACCAAATCCTGTTACCCGCTCGAAGGCCAACAGAGAGTCCTTGCCGAGCAATCCAACATGGCATTTAAGGGGTCGCAGATTAATCGCGGGCGTGGACTGGGTATCGTGGTCGCCGTAGGCATGGCGACAGAACTCGGTCGGATCGCGAAGCTGCTGCAGTCTACTGAAGAGGTCCGCACGCCCTTGCAGCTGCGTCTGACCGCTTTTAGTGCTCGGCTGGCGTGGGTCGTACTGGTGATATGCCTGTTAATCTTTGGTTTTGGCCTGTTTCGCGGTGAGCCGCTGGGCTTGATGTTCATGGTAGCCATCAGTCTAGGGGTTGCCGCCATTCCGGAGGCACTACCAGCAGTCGTCAGTATTGCGCTGGCGCTGGGCGCGCGAGCGATGAGTCGCGAGTCAGCATTAGTGAGGCATCTGCCTGCTGTTGAAACGCTCGGTTCCGTCACCTACATTTGCAGCGACAAGACCGGCACCTTGACGTTGAATCGAATGTACCTGGATCAACTCTTCATAGATGGCCAGCTGCTGGATGAGGTGCCGACTGACGATTCAAATCTGTCCGGTTCGCTGCGAGAGGCGCTGGTCTTGAATAACACCCTCGCAACTATCGATGGTAGTTTGCAAGGGGACCCGACCGAGACCGCCTTGTGTGAGGCTGGTCAGCGTGCAGGCTTGTTGCGATCATACGCACTAGCTTTGCGGCCTTTGATCGCTGAATTCAGTTTTGACACTGATCGCAAGCGGATGACAACCGTTCACGGTCGTGGCGAGGGTCTCGTTGTCTACGCCAAGGGTGCGCCAGAAGCGGTGCTACCCTTATGCCGGCGAACGCTGACGCAGGCGGATTCAGTGCCTCTGAATCTTGAGGCGCTGTTATGCCAGTCAGAAGCGCTTGCAGCTGCAGGGTACCGGGTCTTGGCACTCGCCATGAAGCACCTCGACACTCAGCCATCAAAGCTGACGCCCTCGGTTGTCGAATCGGACATGGAATTTTTGGCATTAGTCGGCTTAATCGACCCGCCCAGAGAGGAAGCGGCGCAAGCGGTAGCTGAGTGCGTGGGCGCTGGAGTCACACCCGTAATGATTACTGGCGATCATCCGGCAACGGCGCTGACGATCGCTCGGCGTTTGCGGATTTGTTCCGAGGGGGATGTGGCGACAACCGGTGAAACATTAGACAGCTGGTCTGATCTGCAGTTGCAAAAGCAGGTTCGCAACCTAAGGGTGTATGCGCGAGTCTCTCCGCAACAAAAGATTCGAATCGTTGAGGCGTTGCAGGCAGTCGGCGAGTTTTGCGCCATGACAGGTGATGGGGTGAATGACGCGCCCGCGCTGAAGCGTGCAGATATCGGCATTGCCATGGGGAAGAAGGGGACTGACGTGGCTCGAGAGGCGGCAGATTTCGTTCTTTTGGACGACAATTTCGCGACAATTGTCAGTGCGGTTCGAGAAGGACGGCGAATTTACGACAATATTCGCAAGTTCATTAAATATACGATGACCAGTAATTCTGGTGAAGTATGGACCCTGTTCCTGGCGCCGCTGTTGGGTATGCCGCTGCCATTAATGCCGATTCATATACTTTGGATTAACCTGGTCACTGACGGTCTACCTGGACTCGCGCTCGCCCTCGAACCTCTCGAGGCAGGCGTAATGCAACGACCACCACGACCGCCAAAGGAGAGCATATTCGCGGGCGGTATGTGGCAACACATTATGTGGGTAGGGTTGCTCATTGGCGGCGTCTCTTTGTACGGTCAGTCCTGGGCGCTGAGTCATGGCTCAGTCGATGGCCAAACCATGGTATTCACCGTTCTAACGTTTGCCCAGCTGGGCCATGTGCTGGCCATTCGCTCTGAGAGTATCCCCTTATGGCGCCTGGGCTTTCTGAGCAATCGCCTGTTGTTGGTCACGGTCCTCGTGACAGTAGCTCTGCAGCTGGCGCTTGTTTATACCCCCTGGTTGAATCAGTTGTTTAACCTGAAACCATTAAGCGGCACCGAGCTGGCCGTGAGTGCCGGTTTAGCCAGCCTGGTTTATATCGCCGTTGAGATTGAAAAATGGACCAGAGGCTATTTTAAGCGCCGCGCCTGACCGAGTCTGGTTATGAGCGCACCAGTCTCCCGGGTCTGGCACCAGTGTCCTGATCATATCGACGGGTTAGCACGCCATTTACCAGGGTCGCAATGTAACCGGATGCGCCTTGCAGGAAGCGGGCGCCGCCAGCGGGTAAATCATGGTGTAGCTGCATATCACCCAGTTTCAGGTTATCGAAGTCAATGACGTTAATATCGGCACGCTTGCCAACTTCAAGGCTACCCCGGTCGTGGAAGCCGAACAGTTGAGCATTTTTCAGCGTCTGGCGGTGTATCAAGTGAGGCAGTGGCAGGATTGGGCCGCGTGTGCGATCACGACCCCAATAAACCAGCTGATAAGTTGGCGCTACCGCGTCGAAGATCAAGCTGACGTGCGCACCTGCATCGCTCAAACCCGTCACGGTGGTGTCGTCCAACAGCATGTCACGTACAGCATCCAGGTTATGGTCGCTATAATTGGTAAAGAACATGACCGCGTTTTGACAGCCGTCTGCGCCTACCAGATAGTCGTAAAAATATTCCCAACCATTTTGCTGATTTGCGGCGGCTAATGCAGCAAATGACTGGGTCTGAGCAGGCTCATAGTTCATGGATTGGTCAAGAACGTAGGTCTGATCAAAGTTCAGTTGCGCCTGAGCAATACCGTTTTCCATGGTGCCAGGGAATTCGTGCGGCACGCTCTCTTCGGTCAGCAAGGCAGCCTTGATCTCAGGCCTGCGCATCGCGGCCAATAGCTCATCAAAGGGCAGGTGCTTGAGCTTCAAGTAGGTCGGTTTGCGCATGAAGCTGTGGTAAGTCTTTAGTCCCAGCACTATTCCGGTCGGGCGACTGCCAACCTGAGGATAGACCTTACCGGCAGATTGGCCGGCTTTCAGGTTGCCAGCCTTGATGGTATCTATGACTTCGCGCCACTTGTTGGTCCACTCGTCAACCTGAAACAGGGTGAAGGTGGTGGGTCGGCCGCTGACTTGGCTGACCTTTTGTATCAACGCCACTTCGTCCTCCAGGGTGTTGGGTTCGCCGCCTGCTTCAACGCCACTGCCTAGGGTGCTGGAAGGAATAATCTGGAAAACACCTTTACCTGCCCGTTTCAGGGCACCGGCGGCGATGGCAAGTATCTCGACATCATTCGCAAAGGTACCCGGTACTGGTTCGCCACGGGTAGAGCGATGGCCGAGGATGCGAGAAGTCGAAAACCCCACAGCACCGGCATTTAATGCCTCAGTGATCAATTCTTGCATCTGTGCCAGATCTTCTGCAGTAGCGGCCTCATTGTTTCGGCCGCGAGCTCCCATAACATAATTCCGAATGGCACCGTGGGCCACAAGAGAGCTGATATCCAGCGCGTACTCACGTTTGGCGAGAAAATCGAGGTACTCGGGATAAGTTTCCCAGGCGCCCCAGGGCATACCCTCGTAAAGGGCGGTACCGGGAATATCCTCGACGCCCTCCATGAGCTCAATCAAGTCTCGATGCCCACTAGGCGCCACAGGTGCAAATCCGACCCCGCAGTTACCCATGACAATCGTAGAAACGCCGTGGCTGGCGGAGGGGTTCATGTCTCCGTCCCAGGTCACTTGGCCGTCATAGTGGGTGTGGATGTCTACCCAGCCGGGTGTGACGATAGCGCCAGTCGCATCCAGGGTCTGTTTTGCTTCGACCTCAAGCGCGCCTATGGCGGTGATGATGCCATCCTTGATGCTGAGATCGGCTTGATAGGCTGGTGCGCCTGTACCATCAAGGATGGTGCCGGACTTAATCAGGTAATCTTGCATGCTTGGCCTCCGAGTTTTGCACTGAGAGTATCAAATATTGCAGAGCGAATGCCAGCGGTAGTCCCTGTATAACCAGACTGAGGGTCTGTGACGATTATTTGAAATCTCGTGAGTGCAGCGCAAAATGGTCAAGATGATGCGACAAGTCTTCGACTTGGCCGGCGATGACGTGAATGATAGATCCCTGGCGCTCAACGATACCCTTTACCTTAAGTAATCGTCCCTGAATGATAGCGGTGCGGTATTGCTCTAATATACGACGCCAAACCACGACGTTAATGTTATCGGTTTCATCCTCAAGGGTCAGGAACAAGACGCCGGCTGCGGAGGAGGGGCGTTGACGGCCTGTGACGATGCCGGCGACCTGAACGAATTGGCCATGGTTTAATCGCGTTAATTCCGCAGCGGTTTTGCATTGACTGAAGGGCCTGCCCGACTCACGCAACATCGCCAGGGGATGTTTGCCAAGGGTCAATCCCAAACTCTGATAATCAGCTCTCAGGTCATCGGCTTCTGCTGGCGGCGACAGGTAAATTTGACTGTTCTCAGCCACCATAGAGGTGTTGTCGTTTACGTCAAGTGCAGCGACGGGTAACAGGCCTCGAGCCTGCCAGTGAGTCTGATAGCGATGTCCTGACAAACCCTTAAAGGCGCCACCCTCAGTTAATCGAGCAAGATCGCCACGGTCCAGGCGGGCACGTTGCGCTATGTCATCGAGATCGCTGATGCTGTGTTGCTTGCGAGCATGCAGAATGCGAAAAATGGTCTCAGTCTTGAGCCCCTTAATACGTTGTAGTCCAAGCCGAATGGCAGGTTGGCGAGGAGCCAGCATCTCTTCAGAGTGAGGTGTTTCAAGGGTTGATTCCCAATCACTGTAACGGATGTCTACAGGGCGTATTTCGATATTATGACGTCTAGCATCCTGTACCAGCTGTGACGGTGAATAAAATCCCATCGGTTGACTGTTGAGCAAGCCGCAATAGAATGCGGCTGGCTCATGACACTTTAGCCAGGCTGAAAAATAAACCAACAATGCGAAACTGGCAGCATGAGACTCAGGAAAGCCATAGTCACCAAAACCCTTGATCTGCTCATAGATGCGCTCGGCAAAATCCCGGTTATGGCCACGTTCAAGCATGCCATTGATGAGTTTTTGTTGAAAGACTTCCAGTCCGCCTTTGCGTTTCCAGGCAGCCATGGCGCGACGCAGTTGATCGGCTTCTCCGGGTGAAAAACCTGCGGCTACAACCGCCAATTTGATGACCTGTTCCTGGAAAATCGGAATCCCGAGCGTCCGTTCCAAAACTGATTTAACTGCCTCATTCGCGTAAATAACTGCCTCTTCGCCATTGCGTCGTAGCAGATAGGGGTGCACCATATTGCCTTGGATTGGCCCAGGCCTGACGATGGCCACTTCAATGACCAAGTCATAAAAGCAGGCTGGTTTCAGACGTGGCAGCATGGACATCTGGGCTCTTGACTCAACCTGAAATACCCCTAGGCTGTCTGCCCGTTGTAGCATCTGGTAGGTGAGAGGATCTTCGGTGGGAATGCTGGCCAGAGTAAGATGGCTATGGCGATACTGGTTAATCAAGTCCAGGGTTTTACGAATGGCGGTCAACATTCCCAGCGCAAGAATATCAACTTTCAGCAGACCCAGAGATTCCAGGTCATACTTATCCCATTGAATAATCGTTCGGTCTGGCATTGCGGCATTTTCAATCGGTACCAATTGGGATAAGGGACCGCTGGAGATGATAAAGCCGCCGACATGCTGGGATAGATGCCGTGGAGTACCGAGTAGTTGCTGAATCAAGTCAATAAATTGACCAATGATTGGGCTTCGCGGATTGATGCCGGCGGCCTCGAAGCGGGCCAGTAATTCATCACGCTTATCCCACCAGGAAAGGGAGCTGGCCAGATGTTCAATCAGGTTCAGATCCATACCGAGCGCCTTGCCGACATCCCTGACAGCACTTTTTGGTCTGTAGGTCACGACGCTTGCGGCTAAGGCTGCTCGATGGCGACCGTATTTTTTATAGATATACTGAATGACTTCTTCGCGACGCTCGTGTTCAAAGTCGACATCTATGTCCGGCGGCTCATCCCGCTCTTTGGAGATAAAGCGCTCAAACAGCAGATCAGACTTGGCTGGATCAACCTCGGTGATTTCGAGGCAATAGCAGACGGCACTATTGGCGGCAGAGCCGCGGCCCTGACAGAGAATCTGTGCCTCGCGGGCAAACTGAACTATGTCGTAGACTGTCAGAAAGTAATATTCATACTGAAGCTCCTCAATCAGCTGTAACTCTTTTTCAATAGTTTCTTGGACCCTGGGCTTGGTACCTTGTGGCCATCGTTTGGTGGCACCCGCCTCGACGAGTTGGCGTAGGTATTGTGGTGGTGTCAGATGGCGTGGAACCAGCTCTTGAGGGTACTCGTAGCGCAACTCGTCGAGAGAGAAATCACACAGATCGCTGATGCGAATGGTCTCTGCCAGCAGCGCCGGCGGATACAGGCTGGCCAATAAGGACAAGGAGCGCAGGTGTCGCTCACGATGGGCAAACAGTAACTTGCCGGCCAGGCGTAAAGGCTGACCAATACGAATAGCCGAGACGACATCCTGCAAGGCCTTGCGGTTTGCGTGATGCATGTGGACATCACCGCAGGCTACCATCGGCAATTTCAGTGACTGGGAAAGCTCAAAGGCTTGCTGATATGAGGCTATGTCGTGGCCATCGGGAAAAATTTCAATGCCCAGCCAGAGCCGGTTATTGAATTGTTGAGCCAGCCAGTGTCCTGTCGTGCGGGTTCGATCCTTGTTGTTATGAACCGGTATTCCATGAGAATTACGCTGAGTACTCGGCAACCAGATGACGAGGCATTGGCTCAGGCCAAACTCTAAGTCTTTGGCGTCCAATTGATAGTCGCCTTTACTGGACCTTCTGCGACCCAACGTGATCAGGTTACAGATCTGCCCGTAGGCGGTGCGATTCGGCGCCAGCAGAATCAGGTGGGTGTTATCGGTCAAATAGAATTCACTGCCTATGATGAGTTTCAGGCCACACTCTCGAGCGGCGACATGGGCTTTGACGACGCCAGCCATAGAACACTCATCGGTGATAGCCAGGGCTCTATAGCCTAGCTCAGCGGCTTGTTGAACGAGCTCTTCGGGAGACGAGGCGCCACGCAGAAACGAATAATGACTGATACAATGGAGTTCCGCATAAGGAACTGTTGCAACTTGTCGAGACTGCATTGAACGTAGGGAAATGCCGGATAATGCCATGGTTTCTGGTTGAGCCCTGAAGTGTTGACACTGACTTAATACTGTAAATATATACAGTATTAAATGCTCGAGCAATAGCCCAGAAACCCTTTGTCATGACTAGCTTGACTCGGTGACTTTGGTTTGTCACTTTGCCTGTCGATTGAATGTAGGCAGTGGTGAGTATTGCTTGCAGAGGCGGTCTTCCACCCCTGCTAAGACCAGTGCTGCACTGATTTTTCGATGGTACTAACGACTTTAACGACGTCGGTCTTTTTTTGAAGATAAATTTGATGATCAAGCCTATGCTGAGCCCTGTCTGCAGGTCGGGTATAAGTACTTTTTCGAATTGATGAACCAAAGCTTTCAGCTTTAATTCCATGTATCTGGATCGTTAACCTATAGCGTTCATAAAAACAGCTAATTAATAAAGTTAATGCGAATGTTCTGAGTGGAGAATCGTCAGATGAGCATGTTCAGCGGACAAGATTTAATCTTGGTCCTGGTCAGTATTATGGCGGAGGCACATGTTAGTATGATGATGCTTTTGCTGACATGCTGTCGAGCGTGTCAGAAGGGTGTTTTCAAAGGCAAAATGATCTTCAAACGAAGAGACTAGCTTGGAGTGAAAAATGGAAAAGAGACCTGCTCAGACTGTGGCGGATTTCCCACCCGAAATACTGTCAGCGTTTGATCAATATGTTCATGGCATCATCAGTCGCCGTCAGTTTTTGCGTCGAGCAAGTGTCATTACTGCCAGTGTTACAGGTGCTGTTGCCATGTTGGATCTACTCAACCCGCAGTATGCCAACTCTGCGGAAGTCGATCCTCAAGATGCGAGTATTGAGGTAGAGAAATTGATCTATCCGTCGCCGAATGAATGGCAGGGATACTTGGCGAAGCCTGTTGGTCGTGAAACATCCTTGCCGGCAGTTTTGATCATTCATGAAAACCGCGGGCGCAACCCCTATATCGAAGACGTTACCCGACGGTTGGCGCGGGCTGGATTTCTCGCGTTTGCGCCGGATGCATTGACGTCCTTTGGCGGATGGCCAGGCAATGATGATGAGGGACGAGTCCTGCAGCAAAAATTAGACCCGGCCTTGATGCTGGAGAATTGGGTTGCAGCATTCAAGTACTTGCAGAGTCGAGCCGATGGTAACGGCCGAGTGGGCGCACTGGGTTTTTGTTATGGTGGTGGCGTGGTCAATGAACTGGCCACTCGGTTACCGGACCTGAGTGCTGGTGTAGCCTATTACGGCAGGCCCGCAGAGCTCACGCGAGTCAGTGATATCAAGGCGCCGCTGCAGTTACATAATGGTGAGCTGGACACACGATTAATGGCAGTGATGCCGGCCTATGAGGCCGCATTAAAGAGTGCGGACATCCACTTTGAGTCCTATGTCTATGCGGGGGCTCATCATGGGTTCCACAATAATACAACCCCGCGTTTTGATGCCGCAGCAGCAGGCCTCGCCTGGGATCGTACTTTCAGATTTTTTCAGGCCCATCTGGCTGCCGCGAGGGAGCTCCCGGCGGCTAACCAGTTAGGTGAGTCTTCGCCTTCTTAACGTATAATCTCGGCGGCTAAAAGCTGCGATATAGCGGCCTCGTCAAAACCGAATTCTGCCAGTACTGAGAGGGTATGTTCGCCAATTTTTGGTGCTCGGGTCTTAGGTCCCACATTGGCAGTCTTGAAGCGCATGGGTATGCCAACGGTACGGTAGTCGCCGATCTCTTCATCATTGAGTTTCGGAAACATATTGATGGCTTCTGCCTGTTTGTCCTGGGCAACCTCATGAAGGCCCAGTACAGGTCCCCAAATCAAGCCTGCAGCGTCAAAAATTGCACCCCATTCATCTCGGCTTTTTTCAGCCAGGACTCGATCTATTTCGGGTACCAACACTGGCATCATCTGATAGCGGCTGCGAGCATCGGCGAACCGCTCATCTTTTAGCCACTCCTCTTTGCCCAAAGCTTTACACAGTTTTGCCCAACCAGACGCTTCTGGCATATTGAAAACGATCCAGCGATCATCACCGCAGGGGTAACGATTAGCGGTTGGCAGCAGCATGTTTTCTCGTGAGCGCTGTCTGACGGGGGCCTGGTCGATGGCAGTGGTGGCGAAATCGCTGGCTTGAGTCCAGACAGCGGTCTCATAAAGAGAGGTTTCAACGACCTGACCGGTGCCAGTTCGCTCCGCCAGACGCAAGGCGCCGAGAATAGCACCGACTAGTGCTAAGCCTGTCGTGTGGTCGCCCTGAGCGGGACGGGCCATGGGGACTATGCCATGAGGTCCTTCGCGCATCGCGTCATACAGTCCAGAGCGGCCGAAGAAGGCCGTGACGTCATAACCTGGACGCCAGGCATCAGGTCCGGTAGTGCCGTAGCCGGTCAAGGTCGCGTGAACCAGGCTGGGATTGATGGCCAGCAGTGTCTTCGGATCGAGACGGAATTTTTCCTGACGTTGCGCCAACAGATTGCAGAGGAATATCTGCGCCTGGCCACAGAGCTTATGGATGATGTCGATGGCGGCAGGGTTAGCCAGATCGACGCAAATGGAATGCTTGCCGCGATTGTCCACATCAAACTGGAAGTCATAGCTCGCCAGCCCATCGACTTTGGGTGGCCTGCCGTTATTGCGCATCGGGTCACCGGTAAGCGGCTCTACCTTGATCACTCGAGCGCCCATATCAGCCAAAATAGCTGCTGCGCTTGGCGCTGCCATCCAGTTGTCAATTTCTATAATCGTAATATTATCCAGCGGTAGCGCCACAGTAGCTCCTGTTAGAAAGGTTCGTCAAAGCCAATAGTACCTTGTTTGCTCACTCTTGGTGCAATTTCAAGCAGTGAATATCCGCGGTTGATGGGTACAGCTCAGGCCTGGCAATAATACGAATAGGCGGGCTAATGCTGAGCTTCAGGCAGAGACTTCAGATACATAAAAAGTTGTCGGTCATGGCGACTAGTGGCTGATAGGCTGCCGGATCGAATATAGGGTGACCAAGGCGACGGGGCCACGCCGCTAACCTTGTCTCCCATGATGGTTACGCGCTGAATGATGCGTTCACCGACAAAATCGTTCAGGACGAAGTGCTGGGTGCAGCGATTGTCCCACATGGCAACGGTACCCTCGGTCCAGGACTTGCGAACGGTGAAGCGCGGTTGGGCAACCCATTTGGTGAGATACTCAAGCAGGGCGGCGCTTTCGGTGGCATTCATCTCGACGATGCGCCGAGTAAAGTGCTCATTCACGTACAGGGCTTTACGGCCGGTGACTGGGTGGACGCGAACGACGGGATGGATACTCATCATATCCGGGCGATTGTGGGGCGTGGCATCATGCAGCGCAGTCAGACCTTCACAAAGTGCTTGCATGGGCGGTGATAATTCGTCATATGCTGCATAGAGGCTGGCCCACATAGTGTCGCCTCCGACTGCGGGTGACTTGACCATATGAAGTATCGACATCAGGGCCGGACTGTCCTGAAAGGTGATGTCGGTATGCCACTCATCGGCTATGCCACCTTTTGTGGCGATCAACTCAAAGAGCTCCGGGTAGTCACTGTGGTTACTGTCTTTTAAATTAGGATGACCTTCGAGTTCGCCGAAATGGCGCCCAAAGGCGATATGCTGTGTTTTAGTCGGAGCTTGATCAGGAAAAAACAGAACCAGATGCTCAATTAAGAGGGCCTTGATCGTCTCTATATCGGCAGCCGAAGGCTCGGCCAGGCTGGGGCCGCGAACGTCAGCTCCAAGTGAACCTGAAAGGCGAGTTACCTGCCAGTCAGCGGGCGTTGTCGTTTTCTGCATAGGCTTCGTATCCTCTCATTTGATCGCCATTTTCAGCAGCCAGCGCGTTGAAAATGGCGCTGGCTGGTTCAGATTCAGTTTCTTCGGCGAATGGTAGCGAGAGACTAGATTCGCAGAATTGAGGGGCAATCTAACCGTTGAAATCATCCTCTAAAACGATCTGCATTGGCAAGCCTCCACCAGTCGCATCGGTCAGATGGAATCGATAGATACGGTCGTTCTGCAACTCCAGAGCCAGGGGACCAAAAACGACTTCCTTAGTTCCGGCATTCGTGACGATCAAATCGTAGGTGCCTGGATCAAAGCTCATGCTGCTGGCAGAGAGAAGGCCATTGTTGACACTTCTCGGTGAAGAGTTGGTGATACTGGTCGTGGGTTCAACCAGGTAGTAATCGAGCAGACCACTGCTCGGTGACGCATGGGTACCGGTCAGAATGAATCGAATGGGAATATTTCGGTTATCCTCTTCGGTGATAGCCAGGCTAGGTGCTGTATCGGTATTCAAACCCGTTGTGGTCAGCACATAAAATTTGCCTTGAGCAATGGACGGAGTTGTCTCTAGCAGCACTGTCGAGGCGTCGCCAGCGGCTGTCAGCTTGAGCGCAACCTGACCACGTAAGTCTGTGAAGATATAGTCTGTTATCTCGTTGAAGGTGACGTCGGCCACAAACAAAACATCATCCAAAAAGATATCAATCGGTCCGCGGTCTGGGAGAGCGTTTAGCACTCGAACCGCAGCAGGTAATTGTTCGGTGGCAAAAAAATCAGCGCCATCAGCGTTCAGATTTACAACCCTGACGCCGCTGCCGCCCGGGCCGAAATAGTCCGTCAAGATGAGCAGCGCTCGACTCTGTGCGGGCAGATTAAAGTCACCTGATCGCCAGAGTATTTGCTCGTCAGTCGGTGCGCTACCTGTGCCCGGCAATGCGCTTACTGCCATGAACTCGTAATTGTCGCCGCTGCTGGGGTTTATGGTTAGGGACTCGGAAAATTGTCCCAACAAGACTTGTGTTGCAGCACTGAAATCGCCGTTTTGCACCAGCAGGAAGCCAGCCTCTGCGCTCAGACTATTGGCCGCGTGAACGATCTGGATTTCAGTGAAGTCGCTCGCCGTATCGCCGGTTCGAGGTGTGTTCTCTACTTCCAGCACGACCGGGCTGTCTATCGTGCCGGCGAGGATCACAGAGGTGCCATTTTGAGTAGGGACTGTGAGCTGGCGTTCCAGCAAGGTCTGTGTTTGGCCATCGGCGAAGTAGATGACCTCCATCTTACGAGGTATGCCAGGTAATATATTGAAAAAGCTCGATCCTTCGCTGAAATTGAGCGTTGCCTGGCTGAGGTTGTCCACGACTACCCTGACGACAGGAGAGTCCGGAATAGCGTTGAAGACTTGGGCATAAGCTGTCGGTACGCTGATTGGCTCAACAAAACCTGCATCAGTGCCACAGGCGGTCAAGAACAAACCGCTCATGAGTGCTAAAACTCTATTAATCGAACGCCGCATAGACAATTTTCTGAGACTCGAGGTAAATAAAGGCGCAACAATAGTTGATATTGATCGTTGATGCCAGCGGCAAGCTTGCCGCAAAGTCGAGTCAGCCATGAAAAATACTCCGAAAGGCGACGATGCTGGCAGCAGCGCTGACATTCAGCGACTCTACACCGTGACTCAGAGGTATGCTCACCAACTCATCGCAAAGGCTACTAATTTCTGGGCTTAGGCCGTCGGTTTCATTACCGAGAATAAATACATGCTTACCGGTTGCAGGAATATCTTGAATGGCGTGACGGCCGCCAGCAGCCAACCCTAAAACAGAAAAGTGACTGGCTTTGAGCTGTGTCAAGCCATGGGCCAGTTCGTCGCAATAATAGATCGGGACCTTTAAAACGGTGCCGGCGCTTGCCTTGATAACCAGCGGATCAATACGAGCACAGCCTTTTTGCGGCAGCAGTAGGCCGGCGCAAGGAGAGGCACCGACGGAACGAATGATCAGTCCGAGATTCTGTGGATTCGTGACTCTGTCAAGCGCTATCAAGTCTAGATTGACGTTGGGGTTGTCGACGGACAGCTGGCAAAGATTGCTCAAGGGTTGATAGCCTGGCGCTTCAATATCCACTGCCACGCCCTGATCCTGGCGGCCATTGCGTGAGATCCTCGCCAAAGCCTCTCTGCTGTGATAACAGATTTCGATATCTTTCGAGTTTGCCAGAGCGATGATATCCGCAATGATGCCGGTGGGCTTATTAGTTTGTGCCAAGTGCAGGCGAAATGGCTTGGTGTCAGGCGTCGTCAGCGCCTCGTACACGGGTTTGCGCCCGTAGATGGTCAGCAAGCTGTCAAAGAAAGACTTACGCTTGATATAGCGTTCCTTATCGGGTTCGAACATGGGATATCAACTTGTCATTATTAATCGATTCAATCGCCGTTATCAGACCATTTGCGCAGGGCCTGCAGGCTAGCGGATCCGCGCCAGATGGGTAACTCGAGTGACACAATCTTGATTCGGGATGTTGGATCCGTTGTCGACCTTCAGGACGAGGTGACTGCGTCACTCTGAGCTATGCGGTTATAACCAATCGGTTAATTCCGCCTCTATCTGTTCTGGTGTGACCTTCGGGTGAAAACGTTTAACCGGTTTGCCCTGATGGTTGATCAAAAATTTGGTGAAATTCCAGGCAATGGGCTGTTGGCCATCGTCGTCGGCTAATTCACGACTTAGCCACTGATAGAGCTCGGCGGCATTGTCACCATTAACCTCTATCTTGCTGAACAGTGGAAAGTTGACTTGATACTTGCGAGTGGCGAACTCAAGGATTTCCTGGTTCGAGCCTGGCTCTTGAGCGCCAAACTGATTACAGGGAAAACCCAGGACGGTGACTTTACCGCTTTCATGCAATGCACGCAGACCTGCGTACTGTGGCGTCAGTCCTCATTGACTGGCCAGGTTGACGACCAGCAGAGCCTGGTCTTTGAAGTCTGAGAAAGAGATCTTTTCGCCGGTAATGGATGTCATCTGCAAATCGTAGATATTCATCGTTTGAGCTCCTGTTAGGCTGTCGGTCGTGCTGATTGATGCCATGTCTGCGCCTGGCTCTTTAGTTTATGAGAATATACCGTGCAAATACCATTTGCCATAATTGACATAATGAAAGATCCAATAAAGTGTGCCACGATCTTGATGTGTGGCGACATAATAGTCTCGAGTGATGATCTCGCCGGTACTTGGCCGATCCCACCAGCCAAAATCAATGCGCTCAGGCCCCTGAAGCAAATCTAACTTGCCGTTCAGGTAAGGGGTGCCATTGATCAATACCAAAACTCGGGGTGGAGTGAGTAAAAACAAAGGACGTTGACTGTCCTGTGACAGTTGAAGCTCCAGGTTATGCAGAGTTTCTTGATGAACTGCTGGGTTAATTTGATTGGGCTTGAGTCTTTGCCAGGATTTTTCTGGACGATGATCGTTGGCCACGGATAAGCCAAAGCAAGCGTCAGGCCCTAGACGCGTGGCAAGCAAATTGAGTAAGGCGTTGGCGCTGGTCTGTCGTTGACGCCGCCTTGATGTGCCTTGTGTTGGCTCAAGATGCGACGGGTAGCCGGCCGCCTGGAATAAATCGCCAGATACTGTGTTGGCAGGAAAAAATGAGTTGACCGTTAATGATAGTGTATCGATTTCCTTTATATCCTTGACCTGCTCAAGCTTAATCTGGGTCAATTGCAGCAAAGCCTTGATATTGTGTTCTGGGCTGGCCAGATGAATGTTGATAACCTTAGCCGAATGGTGTCGATGGCTGAGCTTCCAGGATAGCTGATTGATATGCAGTTGCCTGGCTGTCAGAAATGCATCCAGCTCGTTCAACAAACGCTTGATAGGGAAAGTCAGAGAGTTGGCATTAGTGACGTCAGCCATAAAGATAATGTCAGAGAAGAAGTGAGGTGCCTGATCAATAGGCTTTTGCGGGTCAGGCTGCAGACCAATGAGGCGCTGCAGATAGTTGGTGAAGTAGATGCCAAATCGGCGGTTAAGGCTGCTCATTGGCAGCTTGAATAAATCTCGAATCCTGTAAATGCCCATTTCTTGCAGGGCATCGATAATGGCCCGGTCGGTTTCTAAAAAAGCCACGGGTATCATTTCGATAGATGCTAAAATAGCAGCAGAATTATGGGTTATTCGATCGTTAACATTCTTCTCATGATGTTCTGCCTGGTTATTTTCAGTGCGGCTTTTGGCGTTATTTTTTGCCGCCAAGAGGGCTGCCATGGGTGTTGCATTGATGGTCGTTATGGCGGTATAGCCAAGTGCATCAACACCACTTTCAACGGCTCTCACCAATGCTTCGAGACCATTGAAAAGCTTCAGGCTAGCGCCTATTTCGATTAACAGTACGTCGGGCGTTCGAATAGTGACAGCGGGGCTGAATTGGTAGGCCCATTGGCCCAGATTGGTTAATGTTGTCAGTTCCCTGTCGTTATCTTTATCGAAGCTGATAACGTCATGGCTGATGCTATAAGCCGTATCCATGTTGTTGTTATACCGAATACCCGTGTCGAATGCCGCGGAGTTCAGGGCGATGACTCGACGGCGGTCGAGAATGACGACGGGTTTGAGTGTGTCCTTTGGGCTCAGGCCGCGAGTAAATACCTGCAGCGGCAGGTAGGGGAGATACAGGCATAGCCATACAGCAGAATTATTGTTGCTGGTGTTCATCAGAGAATAAAAGCTGGGTTTGCTCAATAAAAGCCAGTTCAGGTTTTGAGGGTGGTGAGTTACGAATGATCATTTCAGAGAAGTCCGGGGTCACCTGGTTCAGCTGATCATGAAAGTCGACAGTAAAGACTCTACTGGCCCAGCCGCCTCGACGCTTGAGCACCTGAACCCCGATGCTGGAGTGTTCCTTGAGAGGAATCACCGATTGAGCGGTCAGCTGGAGTCGCAATTCTGCCGGTGAGGAATGATGAGCTGCATGGTTATGGCGGAATAAGACGCCCAAACAATGACCCGCTTTGCTGGCAACCTGTAACCGCCGAATTTGTTTGTCATTAATGCTTTGAGGCCATGCCAGTACAGCGCTGCAGCTTTGTGAGCCCAGGGCTTGCTCCATCACCCAGAGGCTGTCGTTCGCTGTTGTTGGCCTGACAATAAGCACAGCGCCCAGATCTATGCCAGCTTGAGCCAGTGCTGGCGCATAAGGCAGGTAGGGTGGCGAGATCCAGAGTTGCCAGCGGCTTTGCTGTTGGCTGAGATGGGCCAGTGCCGGAGTCAACAGGCGAAGTTCACCAATACCGGGTTGATCAAAAAGTAATTCGGTGATCCCCGCGGTGGGCCAGCCTGCGCCAGGCAAATGCTGATCGAGCTGTTCGTAACCGGTTGATGTGCCCTGAGGATATTCGCAGTCCAGATGGGACGCGCGCCACAGGCCAGTTTTTTTCAGCAGTAGTGGCAATGCTTCAACAGATCGAGACACAATTGACCTCTCTTGAGCGGACTTTTGGCGGATGACAATGCTGGATAACTGTAAATATATACAGTATTGATTTTTATGGCAACAGCTATGCAATGTGCCGCCTGAGTCTCATGATTCTGACTGGTTATTGATTGCCCAAAGCGGTATCTTGTGGTTCGAAGAACGAACGAGATATCCGTGATGAAACCCAAAAAAGCCGTAGTCATATTGCTCGATAGCCTGAACCGCCATATGTTGGGTTGTTATGGCGGCACAGAGTTTGAAACGCCAAATATCGATCGATTTGCGGCACGTGCCCAACGGTTTACCAATCATTCCACGGGTTCATTGCCCTGTATGCCGGCTCGTCATGACATTTTGGTCGGGGCCTTGGATTTTCTCTGGAGACCCTGGGGATCGATCGAGTTGTGGGAGCGTCCCCTGGGACATTATCTGCGACAAAAGGGGGTTAAAACCCAATTATTCTCTGATCACCCGCACCTGTTTGAAACGGGTGGTGAGAACTACCATACGGATTTTTTTGCCTGGGATTACCTGCGCGGGCATGAGAGTGACCCCTGGAAGACCCGCGTGGATCCATCCTGGATCGGTTCTCCAACCTTGCCGGCCAGTAAGAAACATAAGGGCAAACCAGAGCCCTTGGGTTACGACTTGTCTCGAACCTGGTTTCGAGAGGAGCTGGATTTTCCCGGCCCTAAAACCATGCAGGCAACCGCTGACTGGCTAACGGCCAACGGCGATGCGCACGACAGTTTTTTCTTGTTTGTGGATGAGTTTGATCCCCACGAGCCCTTTGACACACCGGCACCTTGGGCAAACAAGTATGACCCTGACTGGCAGGACGACCTGTTAATCTGGCCACCCTATGCTGTTGATGCGGTCAAGAGTGGGGTTATTACAGCAAGAGAGGGACAGCATATTCGCGCCAACTACGGGGCTAAACTGAGTATGATCGATCATTGGTTTGGCAAGGTGCTGGATGCTATGGATAGCCAGAACCTTTGGCAGGATACGGTCTTTATCCTCTGTACCGACCATGGCCACTACCTCGGTGAGCGAGATATCTTTGGTAAACCCGGGGTCATGCAATATGAAACCTTGGGCCATACTCCACTGATGATCTATCATCCTGATTATGCCGCAGGATCTATCGATGCGTTAACAACCAATGTGGACATACATGCGACCCTGGCTGACCTGTTTGATGTCGAGGTGGAACATGTCACTCATGGCAAGTCGTTATTACCCCTGATCAGTGGTGCCGCCACCAGTATACGAGATTGGGCGATTGGCGGTATCTACGGCAATTGGGTGCAGATACACGATGGCAAAAACAAATATGCCCGTGCCCCGGCGACCAGCAACTTTCCCTTGTCGATGTGGTCGAACCGCTGGTCAACCATGCCCATACCTGCGATGCCGAATCTGCGCTTGCCGAATCCTGATCATCGCGCCTGGTTAGACACCATGCCCGGATCTAAGATACCGGTCATTCGTCAGCCATTTCAGGAGGGCGATCTTTTGCCCTTCTGGTGCATGCAGGCCCGGATTGGCGAGCATCAATTGTATGTGATTCCCGACGACCCGAATGAGTTGGATAACCGGGTTGGATCACCGCTGGAGCAACACATGATCGAGCTGTTGCGGGTTGCTCTCAAGGATGTCAATGCGCCTGAGGAGCAGTTAGTGCGCCTGGGTATCGATTGACTCGTTATTGCCGGCTTGAGATGTTGCCAGCTTGAGATGTCGCCAGCTTGTGATTCAATGCCGCCTCTATATGGCCAACTGAGTGGATTCTTTGACCTCCTCCATCACCACGTAGGTGCGTGATCCGCTGACCCCGGGCAGGGTTAGCAGGGTTTCGCCGAGTAAGCGCCGATAGGCGACCATATCGGCGACCCTGGCCTTAATTAAATAGTCAAAGTTACCGGATACCAGGTGACACTCAAGAACTTGAGGTAGCTTAATCACTGCCTGACGAAACTCATCAAACACGTCTGGTGAGGTTCTTATCAGGTCTATCTCCACAAAAACCAGCAACTCCAAACCAAGCAGGTGGGGATTTAAATGGGCGCTATAGCCAGAGATTAATCCTCGCCTTTCCAACGACTTGACGCGTTCAGCGCAAGGCGTCGGACTCAGATTGACGCGCCGCGACAGAGCCGTGTTGGAGAGGCGCCCATCGGCTTGCAGTTCACGAAGAATTCGGCGGTCTATTCTATCTAGGGTTTTTCCCTGTTCGATGTCAGATTTAGCCATAAAAAGCCTTTAATATATAAGTAAAGAAAGAGAAAAAACTTTATAAGCGCCATAAATTAGTGAGATTGCCTATCTTGCCATGCATATACTGATCTTGCCAAATAACTACAAGTGGAAGACAAGTTCATGAAAATCGGCGTACCCGTAGAAATTAAAAATAACGAGTTTCGAGTCGGACTTGTGCCGGCCGGCGTCCGTGAGCTGGTGCGTCATGGGCATAGTGTCATGGTGGAGACGAATGCAGGTGCTGGCATTGGTCACCTCGACAGCGATTATTTGGCTGCTGGAGCGGAGCTGGTGTCCACCGCCGCTGAAATTTTTGCGCGGGCAGAGATGATCATCAAGGTTAAAGAACCTCAGGCCATTGAGCGCAATATGCTACGTCCTGGCCAAACTTTATTCACCTATCTGCACCTGGCACCAGACCTGGCTCAAACCCGCGACCTGGTGGAAAGTGGCTCTACCTGTATCGCCTATGAAACTGTGACCGATGCCTTGGGTCGCTTACCCCTGTTGGCGCCCATGTCAGAAGTCGCAGGGCGTATGTCGATTCAGGCGGGTGCCATGTGTATGGAAAAATCCCATGGTGGCCGTGGTATCCTGCTAGGCGGTGTTCCGGGCGTTGAGCAGGGTCAAGTGCTGATTCTTGGCGGGGGTGTCGTGGGTCAGAATGCTGCGCAGATAGCGGTCGGCATGGGCGCGAGGGTGACCGTTATCGATCGCTCGCTGGAAGTACTGAGACGACTTGATAGTCAGTTTGGCAATCGAATTCAAACCCTCTATTCGACGCATGATGCTGTTCAGGAAATGAGTATGAAGGCTGATTTGATTATAGGTGCAGTACTGATTCCTGGTGCAGCGGCACCAAAGTTGATTACCGCTGAGATGGTTCGCGCCATGCGTGCCGGCACAGTATTGGTGGATGTTGCTATAGATCAGGGTGGGTGCTTTGAAACTTCCAAAGCGACAACCCATGCAAATCCCACTTACATAGTGGATGAGGTTGTGCATTATTGCGTGGCCAATATGCCGGGTGCAGTCGCCAGAACGTCCGCTGCGGCACTGAATAATGCGACTCTGCCCTATGTACTGGAGTTGGCGGACAAGGGCGTCAAAGCAGCCTTGTTATCGAATGTCCATCTGCTCAACGGTTTAAATGTCTGTGCCGGTAAAGTGACTAACGGGCATGTGGGCGACGCACATTCGCTGGCGTATGTTCCTCCGGCGGAGGCGCTGGCCGCTTAATCGGCGGTAGTTAAACATCGGTCGAAGTGGCAGCCTCGCGCTTAAGATCGCGAACTTCGCGGACAAAGAGTACGGCGATCGTCGGCAGGATGATGGTTGTAGCTGCCAGGAGCAGAGTTGTCCTGGCGCCAAGGGCCTCAAATAGAACACCAGCGAGTATCAGCCCCATGGGTGCCAGAATAATTGAGCCCAGATGATCGTAGGCGCTGACCCGTGAGAGCAAATGATGTGGTACACGTTGCTGAAGCGTCGTGTACCACAGAACCCCAAACAATTGGCCACCGATGCCGGTGATAACGGCAGCGCAACAAACCAGGCTGACCGGTAAGGGTACCGCCAAGGCCAAAGGAATGAAGCTAAAGGTCAGAACGCTGAGACTGGCAACCAGCATGGGTCGTTGAATAATAAGCTTCAAGGCGATAATGCCGCCAGCTAGGGTGCCCAGACCAAAACTCGCAGATACCACTCCCCAGGCCACTGGCCCGCCGAGTGAATCCCTGGCGACTGCGGGTCCCAACAGGCCCAGCACACTTTCAAAGGCAGCAACGACGAGAGAAAACTGTAGAACAATGGACCACAACCACCGATGGCGCGTGAATTCTCGCCAGCCGAGAGCCAGGTCTTGAATCAGTGTTGCTCGGTCAGCCAGTGTTTGAGGTTTAGGGCGCAGTTTTGCAATCAGCAGTGCAGCGATTGCGAAGGACATAGCATCGAGAGCGATCGTCCACCCAGCGCCTAGCCAGGCGACTAATATCCCTGCCAATGCTGCTCCGAGGGTGAATGCGGCACTTCGAGCCGTACCCAGCAGAGCATTCGCCGCCTGTAAATCATGAGTGCTAACGATTTGGGGAATCATGCCCGTGGAAGCCGGCAGGTTCAGCGCCATGGCGATTCCGTTGATCAGCATAAAGAATGTTAAGCTGGGCACACTGGCTTGATCGAAGAGAAACAGTCCGGCGATCATCACTTGGCTGAAGACAGCCAGTGAGTCGGCGACGACAATAGTGCGCTGCCGAGAAGTCCGGTCGGCGATGACGCCGCCAAAGAGTAATACCAGAATTTGCGCGGCTGTTGGTGCCGCTATGACAAAAGCGGCATCTCGAGTAGAGCCAGTCATAGCCAAAACGCCGAAAGCCATGGCGATTGGCGCCATGGCATTGCCCGCATGAGAAATCAGGTGAGCCGTAAACAGCCTGGCGAAGTCAGGTTGCTTGAGAAGCCTTAGGCCATCGAGAACGGGAGAACGGGTCACATAAAACCATGATCTTTTGCTGAGGAATCACCTTGATGGTGGTGGATATGGGTCCTGGCCGGCACTATGGCTATGTATGAAGCGGGCCGATTCTCAAGAGTCGACGGAATAATGTCAACCGATTCGTCACTCAACGAACCTCGAAAGCAGGTTGCTCGCAGATTTAGGCCGGGTGGCCCGTGGCCATCACTTAAGATATGCCTTGCCATTCAGTCATCGACCCTTGACGAATTGTGGTGCTAGTATAGGGATGTCCTTAGTTACATCTGGCGGGGTTAGACGAGATGGCAAATTCCAATTCAGAACACAAGTCCTACAGTACCATGCTGGTGACGATTGAAGATCACGTCGCGGTGGTAAAGATCAATCGACCGGAGGCGCGTAATGCCCTGAATCGACTGGCTTATACCGAGCTGGAAGGCATATTCCGAGACCTTCAGAAGAATATAGAAGTGCGCTGCATCATTCTCACAGGTACTGATCCGGCGTTTTGCTCCGGCGACGATGTTAAGGAACTAATGACCGGCGATGGTGACCCGGGTAAGCAGCGGTTACGTTCTGTCAGACCGGGAACAACGCCGGCAGCAACCGCGATCATGGATTGCGATCGACCCATCATTGCGGCAGTCAATGGCCCGGCCATTGGCTGGGGTATGGATATGTCGTTGATGGCAGACTTTCGAATCGCCTCAGAAAGAGCGCGTTTCTCCGAGATGTTCGTCAAGCGTGGGCTGGTCAGTGATGTGGGCGGGCTGGTGCGCTTACCCCAGTTAGTGGGGCCGCAGCGAGCTGCCCAGCTGCTGTTTACGGGCGAAGTGGTTGACGCACAGTTTGCGCGCGAGATTGGCTTGGTGATGGAGGTTGTACCCCATGAACAATTGTTAGAGGCAAGCCTGGCGCTGGCTCACAAGATTGCCGCGAATCCGCCACTGGCTGTGCGATATCTCAAAGAAGGCCTGCGTCGGTCCTTTTATGGTGAATATCAGGAAATGGGCAACTGGGTTTCACAAACCCTCGGCGTATTGTTCCAAACCGAGGACCATCGGGAAGGGGTTGCAAGCTTTCTGGAAAAGCGCGAGCCGCGTTTTAACGGGCGTTAGTGGCTGAGCTAGAAAACCTGTTGTGTGGGTCTTGAATCATCTGCGGACCAACAGGCAGACGCGAGCCGATAAACGAGGGTTTTACCTGGTTTCCTTCGGCATAGAACGGAATCCAAGGGGTTGTAGAAATTAGTAGCTTATTGAATCAGGCCAGTTGGCTGGCGCAGAGTTCGAGATCCAGTTCGAATCTTTTATTACTCTTGTTGGTCGCGCTATTGCTGACGGGTTGTTGGAGCGAACAGGCAGACAAGGAAGCAGATTTGCAGCCGCCGGTCGCTGAGCCGGTCCCGCGAACGCTGGTCGGCAATGGTTTTGAGCGACAGGACGAGTACTACTGGCTTCGAGATGACGAGCGCAGTGATCCAGCTGTGCTGGCTTTGCTGAAGGCCGAAAACCAGTACACTCGGTCCATGATGGCTCCTCTCAGTGATCTTCAGGATCAGCTTTTTGGTGAAATCACTGCCCGGTTTACCGAGGATGATAAGACGGTCCCGGTGACACAGGGTGCCTATGCATACCACCGCGAGTTTCAATCAGGCGGAGAATATCCTGTGTATCTGCGCGCTAAACTTGAGGCTGGCGCAGCGCCGAAGGTGATCCTGGATGTCAATCTGCTGGCTCAGACTCATCTGGAGCAGGGTGGTCAGTACTATCAGGTCAGTAACTGGAGTGTCAGCAGTGCAGATAACCTGCTTGCGTTTACAGAAGATACGGTCGGTCGGCGTATCTACACTCTCAGGTTCAAAGACCTTGAAAGCGGCGAATTTCTACCCGACCAGATCACGGGTGTTTCCAGCAGTATTGCTTGGGCACAGGATAATAAGACGGTCTTTTACGTCAAGCTTGACCCTCAAACACTGCTACCCTATCAGGTTTATCGTCACGTCATGGGTTCGTCGGTTACCACGGATCAGCTGGTTTACGAGGAGACAGGCCGCGGCTTTGAAGCGTCGGTCTACACGACCCGATCAAAAGAGTTTGTGGTCATCAGCCTATCCAGCACCGATAGCACTGAGGTTTTATTGATCGATAGCCATCAGCCGCAGAGTCGTTTCAATGTGTTTCTAACCCGCGAAGCCAATCACGAATATCGAGTACGTCACGTACCCGGCACTTTCTATATTTTGACCAATTGGCAGGCGAGCAACTTTCGGCTGATGAAAGTCATTGAAAGTCGCCTGAATGACAAATCTGCCTGGCAGGAAGTCATCGCCCATCAAACAGATGTCTTGTTGCTTGATACGGAGGTCTTCAGTGACTATCTGGTGGTCACTGAACGCCACCAAGGATTGCCGGTCCTGCGCGTGATTGGTCGTGCCGATGAACAGAGCGTCGGTCGTAAGATTGAGTTTCCCGACCCGGCTTACACGGCGAGACTACACAGTAATCCGGAGATAAACTCACGACGACTGCGTTATGTTTACTCAAGTTTGACCACGCCAGAGTCTGTGTTTGAGTACGATATGGACCTGGGCACCAGTGAGTTGCTGAAGCAAGAACGAGTGGTTGGTGCTTTTGATCCACGGCATTACAAGTCTGAAAGAATCCTGATCACAGCGAGGGATGGTGTGCAGGTGCCGGTTTCACTGGTCTATCGAGTAGACTTGTTTACTCAAGGCCAAAACCCTTTGTATCTCAATGCCTACGGCGCCTACGGTTTTGCCAGTCAGCCCACTTTTCGTTCCCTGCGGCTATCGTTGCTGGACAGAGGCTTTGTGTTTGCCATCGCTCACGTACGAGGAGGTGACGAGCTGGGTCGAGACTGGTACGAGCAAGGCAGGCTGCTCCACAAGCGTAATACTTTTTGGGACTTCATTGACGCCACTGATGAGTTAGTAGCGCGAGGCTATGCAGATAAGCAGAAGGTGTTCGCGATGGGTGGCTCCGCTGGTGGTTTGCTCATGGGTGTTGTTGCCAATGAAGCGCCAGAAAAATATCTGGGTATCATCGCGCATGTACCCTTTGTGGATGTGGTGACAACCATGCTGGATGAGACGATTCCACTAACGGTTGGTGAGTTCACTGAGTGGGGCAATCCGCAGGACCCGGAGTATTATGAGTATATGCTCTCTTACTCGCCCTACGATCAGGTCAAGGCGCAAGCCTATCCCAATATGTTTGTGACGACAGGGTTACATGATTCACAGGTACAATACTTTGAGCCTGTTAAATGGGTGTCGCGACTTCGACGCTTGAAGACCGATAGCCATCGACTGCTATTGGACATTAACATGGACAGCGGTCATAGCGGAGCCTCCGGTCGGTATGCTCGGTATCAAACTGACGCGCGCGAGTATGCCTTCGTTCTGGGTCTGTTAGCAGATAGCCCTGGTTAGGCTGGCGCAGAAGCGTGCACTTGGGTCGAAGGGGTGCGCTGGGGCTGGACCTAAGGTGCCGGGCCTAAGGTGCCAGAAGCCGATATGGGCCGGGCCAAAGCATTGCGAAGAAGGCGTTTTTTAAACACTCGCCGATAGCAATAATGGCTGTTTTTGAAGGGCGTTTTGAAGAAGGCTGTGAAGGGGACTGTGAAGGGGACTGTGAAGGGGACTGTGATGAAAGCGTTGATGAAAGCGTTGAGAAGCGCTTTGATAGGAAAGCAAAGCGAACGCATTCAGCGGTTGGGTTGTGCGCTAGCCATGACCCTGGCCATGACAGCTTGTGGCGGGGGCGGCTCGAGCAAAGTATCTTCAACGCCTTGGCCGCAGCCGGTTTCGTCACCAGCAGTCACGCCGCCGCCCGTCGACACGAATGCTTATATTATGGACGAGTTTTTTCCAGATAAGCGCTTTGACGGCCTGCGCTCCTTGGTGCGGCCCGCCAATCCAGGTAATCCGCTCGCCGAAACGCTGATCAACTGCACGGTGAAGATGACGGAAGCTAATCTCTGCAGCTTCAGTCAGATTTCCTTGCTGGGGATGGAGACTAATTCACCAACGATTGATCAGGTCATGGACCGCGTTTTGGTCTCCCATGATTGGATGGCTGTTCGCATGCGAGAAGTGCTCACCCAGATGCCACCTGAGCTCCTGTTGATCATGCGTGGCGTCACGGCAATTGTTATTTCCTATGACATTCGACCGTCTTTTTACTGGCAAGGAACTGGTGCTATCTATATCGACCCGGAGCGCTTGTGGCTGACAACCGCTGAGCAGTCGACGATTGATCAAACACCTGACTATCGATCGGACCTGGGCAATGTTTTCCAATTTTATATGCCAGCGCGCTATGTTTACGAGGGAGAAACGGATCTGCGAAGTCTGGAGCGCAATCTGGCATCTGTCTCCATGCGCATGGCAGCGTTGTTTTATCATGAACTGGCCCATGCGAATGACTTCTATCCGCCGTCCAGTCTGGCGACTATTAACCGATCTGTTCCCATGTATCAGGCAGTTCTCACCGGTAGCCGACCATCCAACCTGCTGCAGGGTACATATCCGCTGACCTCTGAGCTCATGTACCGTCTGGCAGGCGTGTCCTTTCGCAGCGAGGTTGTACGTGCGGCTGACCGGCTTCTCACCGCCGAAGATGTGGCTGCTGAGTTCCCCCTTGATGTCGCTAATGACTTCTACAACTACAGTAGTGCCAGGGAAGACCTGGCAATGTTGTTTGAGGAAGCCATGATGTTATACAGCTATGGTCTCGACCGTGATGTTGCTGTGACCGATTTGCCAGAGCTTCTTGAGTCCTGCTCGCAACTATTGGTGGCGTGGGGTCAGCGCAATCGGCTGTCCGACTCGAGTGTATTGCCTCGTGCGACGATGATTCTCGAGGCGATCCTGCCGGAAGTTGCTGCAGAGGTAACGTCGCTATTCGAGGATAGGGTACCGATCCAAATGCGGGTGGGTGAAAATTTTTGCTCGAACATTGTGATAAATCCGGCTGCGGCGAGATCCTTGGTCTTGTCTTCCAGTGAGAAGAGCGCGCCACTACCTGAACTGTTTCTGCCCTACCTGTAGCCGAGGAGTTCAAACCAGAGAGCAAATACTTAGCGCAGTTGCCGTGAAGCCAGGTCTATGCGGAAACTTTTTTCCGGGACCCCGATGCAAATCTTGCTCAAGACCTGCGGCAAGTCGAGCTGTTCCAGGCCGATGAATTGCGTGCCGTTGCTGCGACCGAAGACCAAAAAGCGGTGGCCCCGCTGCTGCAGCAATTCGAGCGCTTGATCGCGGTTTGCCGCCAGACCCCCATAGTATCGAGGGTCGGCTATACGTTCGATAGTATCGCTGCCAACAACAAAAGTAGCGCCGGGAAAGATCTCTGACTTCTCGGCAAAGGTTGGCGCATTACTAAACACCACCGGGTAACTTGCCGCGCCGTCTAAGCGGGCTTGCAGGTCCAAATAGTCCAGGGGTGGCTTGTCGACATTAAAGGCCGATATTTCTAGTACCACCTCGTGCCCCAGGATCGTTTTGGCGATCTGAACCATTTGCCGATGGCCCTCGTGGATAGGGTTGAAGGCGCCAGGAAAAATTCCCGCAGGCGCTGCACCGTCGGTCCAGGTAGAGGTGAGCGCCTGACTGAAGAGCTTCTGCCATAAGCGCGGTGCTACCATGATGCGCAGGTCAAGATGGTCCTGGCTGTCAAGCGCTAAAAGGTTATGCAGGCTGCTGGCCTCTGGAATCCGGTGGCCCGCCTGAGCCAGCTGCATTGCCTGCAGTATCAATTCACCACAAAACTGCTCCTGGTCGCTGCGCTGGCGACCAGGCTTACCAAACGTCAAACTAAACTCCCAGGTTGCTTGTTGGCTCTGGATTGCAACAAAACAGTGATCAGTACCTTTGCGCTGGCGATCAGTAACCAGTGCTGCGCTGGCGCCAAGTCCAAACAAGGGTAATGCCTCGCTGGGTGCGGGCTGGCGCTCCTTGAGTTTGCCCTCGTGCAACGCTCTGGCTCGTTGAAATGCTGCCATGGCCAGTGCTCTGGCCGTTCTTGGGCTAGCTGCCTGCGTGGGCTGCTGACCCAGGTACGCGTACAGTGCGGATTCTGCGTAGGGAATGGTTGCTTCCAATAGTGTCCTGGATGCGCCGGGCGTCGCAAGCAGTCGGCTCAGGGCACTACTGCCGCCGCCGGTCACTGCTGTCACCCAAAGGCCTGGAGTGGCGTGAATCTGACTAGTCAGCTGGGGATTCATGGTATTTCTCGCATCAACCTTTTCCATCGGCCGGTGGCGCTTAGCGACCCGGTATTCCTTGAGATAAGGAGTCTAGCAGGATGTTATGTCGGGTCGAATACCATCTGGGCGAATAGTTCTTTCGCTCTGGGTTCGAATCGGGATAATAGCGACTCCTCAGGATCATTAAATAGGCGAGCGCGTGATGCAAAGGACAGCTTTGTTGTTGATGTACACGTTTTTGATGACGACTAGTTTTTCAGCCAGTGCGGCTCCGATAGACGTGCCGGTACTCTCGCCAGATCAATTGGAAAACTATCAGTTTCCCATTGAGCCGACGCCACCTGCTGTGGTTGACGACTTGTCCTTCGGGCAGCAAACCCTGCTGGATCAGCAACGTGCTGAGATGAAGGCTTTGTTTGCCCGCCGTTTAGGCATTGTCACGCTGCACGGCACCAAGGAAGACCTGCCGTTATTCCAGCAGCTTGTCGACAGAAGAATACTCAGATCTGACCAGACGCCTCAGTGGCAGGCCCTGGGTGTTGTCTTTGGTGATGTTCTGGTGCGTGAATTTGGCCTGCATTGGGTGAGTTATGAGGATGAGCTTGGGTCCAGCAAAGCGCTCCGCTGGCGTAAAACAGATAACTTTATATTTCCGGTGACAGTATTTTCCAAACGCATTCAATTTAAAGAAAAAATCGATGTGGCAGCGATTTATGAGGATATCGAAACTGAGGTTCAACGCTTTAAGCGTCTGTCATTAAATATGCCCCCAAAAGCACTCGAGTAGGACTCCCCTTGAAGCGTATTTCCAGCTAATATGACGCCCTGAAACGCAATAGTATAATTCATCCGCACATGTCCCCACATGTCTGCAGATCTACAGGTTAGAGAGAAGGTAAGCAAGCCCATGTTTAAGCAGTTGATACAACGTCCATTGAAATTCTTACTGGTCGACTCTACGGTTAATATCCTCGGTGATCTGTTTGAACAGCCCCTGGTCATGTGGGCGTTTATCGGATGGGGTTGGATCTCTATTCTGGTGATGGGGGCGAGTCTTGCCAGTCAGATAGTCGCGCTCTAAATCACCAAGGATCTTTCAGAAGCGCCTGCACTTTCAGAAGCGCCTGCAAAGATCTATCTGACAGACACTTTTTGCTGCCGCAGCAGCGAGTACCTAATCGCTTTCGATCAAGTACTTTTCCGCGAGAGAGATTGCTTAAGTTCTATAGCTTAAGTTCTATAGCTTAAGTTCTATAGCTTAAAGTCGATAGTTTAATGTCTAAAGCCGAGAAACAGGCGGCCAGCAGCCGCTCGTCACTCGTCAGTCTGAGTCAGACAGTCTCAAGCCTAAGTAGCCGCGAGCAGGCGATCAAGCTCTTGCATGACGCGATCACCAAACTCGGTGGTGGAGAGGATTTTTGGATGCGTATCTTTGGCTGACAGATCCGCGGTTGAATAGCCCGCTTCAAACACACTTTTCATCGCGCCCCAAACCGCATCTGATTCTGCTTTGAGGCCAAAGCTCATATCCAGCATCATGGCAACAGAGCCAATCATTGAATAAGGATTGGCGATATTTTTGCCGGCGATGTCCGGTGCGCTGCCATGTGAGGGCTCATAGTAGGCCTTCTCTGGCCCCATGCAAGCAGAAGGCATCAAACCAAGGCTGCCAAGAATACCACCACCCTGATCGCTAAGGATGTCGCCGAACATGTTTTCCATAACCATGACGTCGAATTGGCCGGGGTTCAGGCACAGCGCTGTCGCTGCGGCATCTACGAGTAGATGAACTACCTTGATGTCTGGATAATCCTGATGCACTTCATCCAGTATTTCGTTCCAGAAGACACTGGACATCAACACGTTACTCTTGTGAATGTTATGCAGAATCCCCTTTCTTAGTCGAGCCTGTTCAAAACCAACGATCAATATTTGGCGAACCTGGTCCTCGTTATATTCAAGGGTTTCTTTCACATAACGTTTGCCTGCCGCATTGACGCCACGTTCTTTTTCTCCAAAATACAAACCGCCAACCAGTTCGCGAATCAGCAGAATATCTATGCCGTTTTGAATAACTTCGCGTTTCAATGGTGAGAAATGGGCCATGTTCGGGCTGAGGTAAATCGGTCGAAAGTTGGCAAAGGTATTGTATCGAGCGCGCAGGGGTAAAATAGCGCCTCGCTCTGCTTGCTCCTCGACCGGAATCTTCTGGGATTCTGCGTGACTCAGGCCAACCGGCCCCTTAAGAATGGCATCGGCTGCATCACAGATTGCCTTAGTCTGGTCTGGAAAGGCCTTGCCGTGTTCAAAATAGGCGTGAGCACCGAAGGGCGCTGATGTCAGTTCAAACTCAATGTCACGGTGCTTGCTCACCAGATCAAAAACCCTGACTGCCTGGGCCATGATCTCTGGGCCGATTGCATCACCAGCGAGGATCGCTATTTTATAGGCGTTGGTTTTGTTCGTGTTGGGGCTTGTCATGGCGGCTGTTCCGTCCCGTGATGAGAATAAAAGCGGATTCTAGCATGGGGGTTTTCATCCCTGGCTGGTTATGCCGACTATGCCAAAATTTTATGGTTGACTTGAAATGCATTAGTCGGCTCCAGAGGCCAGCACAATCTGTCAATGACTGCTCTGAGCCGTCTAGAGCTCTGGTTGTCTGTCCCCTGATAAGGGTCTAGAACAGTTGGCGCAGTGCAGGTAACGCGCGGGAGAAGGCGACGACTTAGTGACTTAGTGAATTAGTGAATTAGTGACTCAGTAAAGCAGGTAAGGGGCCCGTTCTACTAACCATGGCTGTTCTTCGGCCTCTAGTCGAGCCTCAAGGTCAGCATAAGTCGCTGCTGTGTCATCGACCCAGTAACGCAGGAACAGACCTCCATTGATCACATCAATGGGTATACGGTCAGGTTCATATTCGTACTCATGATGTCGCCAGATTGGGTAGTCTGGCCTTACCTGACGTAAAGCCTTGAGAAGACCGGCAATCAGTCGGTAGGGTCTGAATTGCGCGTGAGCGTAGTGACTGAAATCCGTATGTATCTGCAGGCCTGCGCAAAGCTCACCCTGGTGTTTGTGAAAGGTCGGCGAAAAGAAACAAGGGCGCAGATGAGCACCGGCCAGCCAGGTGGGTCGCTCGGACTGCAATTGCCGCAGAACCTCCAATGCAGGAAAGTCAGGTGCCCCCATGATTTCCAGTGGTACCGTGGTGCCACGCCCTTCAGACAGTTGGGTACCTTCCAGCAACACAGTGCCGGAAAAGCAGCGACTCATATTCAGGCTACTGGCATTTGGACTCGGATTGACCCAGGCGCGTTGCTGAAGTGGCCAGCCATAGCCAGGTCCTGCCATCGGCTCGTAGTCGATCATCTTGATGGTCTTTAACTTCACTGGCATTTGATGTTTGGCCACCAGCCAACTCGCCAGTTCGGCGGTAGTCAGCCCATGTCGGGTGGGTAAGGTATCACAGCCGACAAAGCTCTCGTGGCCCGCTTCCAGGCGCAGCCCATCTACCGGCCGGCCGGCAGGATTGGGCCGGTCCAGCACCCAGAGCTCAACGCCGGCAGTACTGCACGCCTCAAGAAAATACTTCAGGGTTGTAATATAAGTATAGATGCGACAGCCAATGTCCTGTAGGTCAAACAGCACCACATCTAGGTCAGCAAGCATTGTCTGGGTGGGTGCTCGATGCTCGCCATACAGACTGATCACAGGAATGCCATGGGTTGGATCCAAATAATCGGCAGACTCAATCATGTTGTCCTGCTTGTCGCCGCGCATACCGTGTTGCGGTCCGAATGCGCGATTGACGGCGACCCCATGTGCAATCAGGGCGTCGAGGGAGTGCTGCATGTTGCTGGTCACTGAGGCTGGATGGGCGACCAGAGCGACTCGGCGCGAACTTAGCGATTGCAAGTCCGCAGGACTTTCCAGCAGCGCGTCAATACCAAATTGAAATGTCATTCAATACCCCAGGGAATGATCAGGCAGTGGCTGTCACGGTGATGGAAATCGAGTTTGCCGTCAATATGTTGCAGCGCATAATAGTGGCGATGGCCTTGGTGGTCTTTCAGAATAGCGGCAAGGCCGAGTGTCAAAGCCGAAATATCTGGCCGCCAATGGTTAAGATCCAGCGTGAGGCTGACCCTCACTTGATGCTCGTCTTCCATCGAGACTGCGCTGGACGCCAGGATGGAGTGCTCGACTTCATGCATTCCACGGCGATAGTGGGTAAAACCGAAACAGTTCCAGTCACCATTGGGTGAGAAGTTTACTTCCGTGTAGCCTGTGTCTTTGGCATCGCCCACAAAACATTCGAAACAGCTATGCTCCCACAGCGCCATTCGGCGAGTCGGCTGGGCTGCTGTTAACGGCCAATTCAATGACGCCAGATCCGCCTCGAGTTGAAATTCCAGAAGTAGACGGTTTTGATCCTGTTGAACTGTGCAGCTCAGGGTTTGGATTAAAGAGGTTGAAGCAAACGGTTGCAAGTCGATAAACATGAATAAAGGATTTCAGTCGATTTAGGTCAGGAGTGTCGATCATAACGCGAAACTGGCGCGCAGCGGTGACAGGACGATTGAAATCTATGCAGGAATCGGGCGTCGTCATCCAGCTTATGTTAGGTTACGGGTTTTCAATAATGGGTGAGGCAAAGCTTGCATGTCAGAATACGAGTTTGATCTTTTTGTCATAGGCGTCGGCTCAGGCGGCGTGCGCGCTGCGAGAATGAGCGCGTCTTATGGTGCGCGGGTCGCGACCGCGGAAGATAAGTACATGGGTGGTACCTGCGTCAATGTTGGCTGCATTCCTAAAAAGCTGCTGGTGTACGCCTCCCATTATGCCGAGGACTTCGAAAACGCTCAGGGATTTGGTTGGTCGGCGGTGAAACCGGATTTTGACTGGCCAACGCTGATCAAAAACAAAGACAAGGAAATCAGCCGTCTTAATGGGATCTATCAAGGTTTGTTAGACAATGCGGGCGTGACGCATTTTGAGGGTCGAGCGCGAATAAAAGACGCCCACCATGTGGTCGTTCGAGATCGAGTGATCTCCACCGAGCGAATTCTGATTGCTACAGGTGGCTGGCCCTCAGTGCCACACTTTCCTGGCAATGACCTGGTGATCACGTCCAACGAGGCTTTTCATCTGCCAGAACTGCCGCGAAGGACTCTGGTGGTGGGTGGCGGTTATATCGCTGTGGAATTCGCCGGCATATTTGCCGGCCTGGGTACTGATAGTCACCTGTCCTATCGTGGCCCATTATTTTTGCGTAATTTTGACGAGGATGTACGCCAGACAGTGGCCACTGAGATCGTCAAAAAGGGTGTCACACTGCACTTTAATTCAAGTGTGACACGCATCGAAAAACAGCCGGATGGCAGCCTGCTAGTGCTGTTCGCCGATGGTACGACATTGGCAACCGACTGCGTTCTGTATGCGACGGGGCGAGTGCCGGCAGTAGATGATCTCGGATTGGAGCATGTTAATGTCAGTTGTCGAGATAACGGCGCAATTATCGTCGACGACCAGTTTCGCACCTCTGAACCCTCCATTTTCGCTCTGGGGGATGTCACTGACCGAGTCCAGCTGACGCCGGTGGCGATTGCCGAGGCCATGGTCTTCGCGCGAGGGCAGTTTCTTCAGCAACCCACAACCATGGACTATACGAATATAGCGACGGCGGTCTTCTGTCAGCCGAATATCGGTACTGTCGGCTTGACTGAACATCAAGCCAGGGATACCTGTGCTGAAGTCGACGTCTATCGTTCCAGCTTTCGTGCTCTCAAACACACCCTGAGTGGCAGCGATGAGAAAACAATGATGAAGCTGATCGTTGATCGACAGACCGATAAAATACTTGGCGCGCATATGGTCGGTCCAGAGGCCGGTGAGATTATTCAGGGCATCGCGATCGCGCTAAAAGCCGGCGCGACGAAGGCCGTGTTTGATGCAACCATCGGTATTCACCCGACGGCGGCCGAGGAATTTGTCACCATGCGCACTGCAGTAAGTAGTGAGTAAAGGTGGCATCCAAAGGTAAAATTGTCGGAATTGACGGTTGTCGAGCCGGTTGGTTGGCAATCAGCTGCGAAAGGGCTGATTTGGACTCAAGCTGGACCGCCGAAGCGATTCGAGTAGAAGTCTTTGCGTCAGTGGAGGCGCTCTGGCATGCCCATCACGATGCTAGCGCGTTGCTCATAGATATGCCCATCGGACTTCTCGATGACAAACCTCGCCAGGTTGAACCGGCTGCTCGCAGGCGTTTGCCGGGCAGGGCGGCCAGTGTGTTCACGGTTCCCTGTCGGCAAGCCGTCTATGCCAGTAGCTACTCGAAGGCTTGTGACATCAATCACGAGCGGTTGGGCACGCGACTGTCCATACAAGCCTGGAATATCTGTGCAAAAATCAGCCAATTGGATCGCTTTCTACAGTCCTTTCCCAGCGCAAGGGAAAATATGTTTGAGTCTCATCCTGAGCTGGCCTTTGCTGCGATTCAGGGGCAACCACTGCTCCACAGCAAGAAAAAGTCTGCTGGACAGGCGGAGCGACTATTGATTCTCCGCCAATACTGGCCGGCGGCCGTTGATGTTTATCATCAGGCTCTACCGGGGTGGCGGCGCAATCAGGTGCAGCCAGACGATATACTGGATGCAATGGTCTTGTTGTTAACGCTTGGCGGACGCTGGGAAACGCTATTGCAAAACCCTCAGCGGGACGAACGGGACCTGGCGATTAACCTCGTCGTACCTGTCGGCTATGCTTCCCAAGCTTAATTTGCTATGGTCGGCGGCGGAATAGCCATTGATTTACGGATAATAATAAAAGGGGATACATTGGAATCGCTCACTGGTTTTCTCGACCTGCTCGACAGCTTTCTGGGTTCAGCCCGCTACTTTCCCTTTGTTCTCCTGGGAACCGGCCTGGTATTTACCGTTTATTTAAAATTCCCTCAGATCCGATTCTTTCGGCATGCGCTGCGCATTGTGCGAGGTAAGTATGATAAGGCCAGCGATGAGGGTGATGCGACGCATTTTCAGGCCTTATCCACGGCGATTTCCGGCACAGTAGGTACCGGAAATATCGGCGGTGTGGCACTTGCCATTTACCTTGGTGGGCCAGCCGCCTTGTTTTGGATGTGGATGACCGCGTTTGTGGGCATGGCGACAAAGTTTGTCGAGGTTTCGTTATCGCATAAGTACCGTACCAAGGACGAAAATGGTTTCATCGTGGGTGGGCCCATGTATGTCATGGAACGCCGACTTAATATGAAATGGCTGGCAGTGGGATTTGCCACTGCCACAGTTGTCAGCTCGTTCGGCAGCGGTAATATGCCCCAGAGCAATAACATTGCCAGCGGTATGCAATCCACGTTTGGTATTCCTGAGTGGATGACTGGGCTATTTCTTGCCGGGATACTGGCGCTGGTGATTCTCGGTGGTATCAGCCGAATCGTCAAAGTTGCCGAGAAAATCGTGCCCTTGATGGCGCTGATCTATCTCACTGGGGCGGCGGGTGTGATTTTCACCAACTACGAAAATGTAATTCCATCTTTTATTGCTGTCTTCAGTGATGCATTCACCGGTAGCGCAGCCACCGGTGGATTTCTCGGTGCGACCTTCGCTTATGCGTTTAACCGGGGCGTCAATCGTGGCTTGTTTTCTAACGAAGCTGGCCAGGGTTCTGCGCCGATTGCCCATGCGGCAGCTAAAGCTGATGAACCCATCTCAGAGGGCATGGTCTCGATTCTGGAGCCCTTCATAGACACCATTGTCATTTGTACTGTGACCGGTCTGGTGATCCTGAGTTCTGGCGTTTGGACTGAAAAGTTCGAGAATAAGTTTCAGACTTTTGACATGGAGGTGGTCCAGGGTATCTATTCAGAGGCAGATGCAGATCAGCGGCAGGCACTGTTCAAGCACCTGAGTTTGAGTCTGGAAGAGGATCCGGTAAAATCCTTTTCTGGCGAAATCAATATTCTTAACGGTACGGCGATAGCAGAGAATATTACGGTGATCCACAATCGATCGATCGCCGAAGACGTGAGGTTTTATCAGGACGGCAAGCCCTACGATGGGGTAGTCACCGTGGCCGATGGTAAGATCAAAGAGTCCATTGAGGTCCACGGCAAGTCTCTGATTCACTCCGTAGACCTGACCACGAAAGCCTTCACTCGAGGCGTTTTTGGTGAGTTTGGTCAATACGTAGTCTCCATTGGCTTAGTTCTGTTTGCCTTTTCCACGGCAGTGGCATGGTCTTATTACGGTGATAGGGCCATGACCTACCTGTTCGGGGTCAAGTCGGTGACACCCTACCGGATTGCTTATGTCACTGGATTTTTCCTGGCGTCGATAGCAGATACCTCGTTGATATGGTTGATCTCGGCCATCACCTTGGCGTTGATGACATTACCGAATTTGTTTTCGATGCTGATGCTCCATAAAGAGATGAAGACAACCATTGCTGAGTATTGGGAGAAGTTTCATCGCGAGCATCCTGAGGGCGTCTAGCTTTGCCCGTCCTGCGCGCCAATAAGTTGCGGAGTGCGGCGTCAGCCCTAGGGCATCTGGACTAGCAGCCATATTCGCGAAATCTGAGTAACTGGCCTTGGCGTCAATAGGCTCAATGCAATCGTTTTTTTTAAATGTAAATGTAAATGAGGAGCAAGTATGGACCTGAAGGGTGCGGTGGCGATAGTGACGGGTTCGTCTTCGGGGGTGGGCGCCGCGACAGCGAGGCTTTTGGCCAGCAAAGGCTGTCATGTCCTGGTCAATTATGCTCACAATAAAAGCGGAGCCGAAGCGACCGCCGAGGCTTGCCAGGCATTGGGCGTCGAGACGTTGGTCTGCCAGGCGGACGTCAGTGATGATCTGGCCTGTCGCTCGATGGCTGATCAGGCGATGGCCAAGTGGGGTAAGATCAATGCGCTGGTGAATAACGCAGGGACCACCAAGTTCAATCCTCATCACCAGCTAGACGGCTTGGAAAAGGCCGATTTCTTTCATCTCTATGGGGTCAATGTCGTGGGCCCCTATCAAATGATCAGAGCCGCAGAAGCTGGCATGCGGGCGGCAGGCGAGGCATCGGTGGTGAACGTTGCGTCCATCGCCGGAGTCCAGGGTATTGGTAGCTCTGTCGCCTATGCCGCGTCAAAAGGGGCGCTTCTGACCATGACTCGATCGTTGGCACGGGTGATGGGGCCAGAAATCCGAATCAATGCTGTATGTCCGGGATTTATTCAGGGCGAGTGGTTGGAAGCCGGTTTGGGTCAAGAAAACTATCAACGGACCTTGGCGGCTTTAGAGGCTCGAGCGCCACTGAAAAAGACCTGTACGGCCGAGTCGGTAGCCGATGTGATAGTGGCTTTTATTGCTGGCCTCGGCATTATTACCGGCGAACACATTATCCTGGATGGAGGCGCGCATCTGATATGAGCGACCAGATCGCGTGTCATCCAGCGTTTGAGCATAAACGCAGTCGACTGATCGAGACGCTCAATCTGACGGTGCACGAGTTTGAGCATCAGGGTACGGGCGCGATGCATCTGCACCTTGAGAGTGACTACCAGGAAAATGTGTTTATGGTGGCGCTTCGCACAGTGCCTGCAGACTCTACCGGTGTCGCTCACATCCTTGAGCACACAGTTCTGTGCGGCAGTGAACGGTTTCCAGTGCGTGATCCGTTTTTTCTGATGATTCGCCGCTCGCTCAATACCTTCATGAACGCGTTTACCTCCAGTGATTATACGGCCTATCCGTTTGCGAGTCAGAATCGTAAGGACTTTGACAACCTGCTCGACATTTATTTGGACGCGGTGTTTTTTCCGCGCCTCGATCCGCTGGATTTTGCTCAGGAAGGCCATAGGTTGGAGTTTGAAGATCCAGGGAACATTGACTCGCCGTTGACGTACAAGGGTGTTGTTTACAACGAGATGAAAGGCGATACCAGCGCCCCTGTATCGGTCCTTTACGATACACTGAAGTCTTACCTGTTCCCCACCAGCACCTACCATTTCAACAGTGGTGGTGATCCCGCTCATATTCCAGAGTTAACCTACGAAGGCTTGATGCGTTTTTATCGGCGTCACTACCACCCAAGTAATTCGATTTTTATGACCTTTGGGAATATACCCGCTCAGACTTTGCAAGAAAGTTTCGAGACCAAAGTGCTGTCTCGATTCGAACGCCTGAACGAAAAGATTGAGATCCTGCCAGAGCAGCGTTATGCGGAAACTCAGCGGGTAGAAAGTAGCTATGCGGTGGACGACATCACCGACTTAAAGGATAAGACGCATATTGTTATGGGTTGGCTGCTTGGTCCGAATACTGATCTGGAACTGCTGCTTAAGTGTAATCTGTTGTCTGATGTGCTCCTGGACACCAGCGCCTCGCCATTGCGATTAGCGCTGGAGTCGAGCGGTCTTGGCGCCTGTGCATCGCCGTTGTGTGGTCTTGAGGAGTCAAATTCGGAAATGAGTTTCTTCTGCGGCGTTGAGGGTAGTAATCCCGAGCAGCAGGCAGCGGTCGAGGCTTTGATTTTAGAAACGCTGGAGCGGGTCGCACGGGAAGGGGTGCCCAAGGAAAATCTGGATGCCTGTCTGCATCAGCTGGAGCTTAATCAGCGCGAGATTGGTGGAGACGGATATCCCTATGGATTGCAGCTAATATTCGCCTCCATGTCGGCAGCTATTCATCGCGGTGATCCCATCGCCGTACTTGACCTTGACGCGGTGTTGATTCAGCTGCGAAAGGATATCGAGGATCCGGACTTTTTCAAAGGATTAGTCCGGCAGTTATTGCTGGCAAATACCCATCGGGTTTGTTTGACACTAAAACCTGATGCTGACCTTAATCAGGCCATGCGAAAGGCGGAGATCGAGCGTCTGGCTGCAATTAAAAATGCCTTGAGTGTTGAGCAGAAGATGGCCATTGTCGATCAGACGCTAGCGCTGCAAAAACGTCAGGACCAGTTAGAGCCACTTGACCTGCTGCCAAAAGTCGGTCTTGAGGACATCGTCGCACAGACCACGTCTCCGATAGGTATACAAAGCACCTTTGGTCAAGGTTTGAGTCTCAGTGGCTTTAAGGCCGGCACCAATGGATTGACCTATCACCAAGTGGTACTTGACCTGCCTAGCATGCCAGTGGCGCTTCAGCGGCTGCTGCCCCTGTACACTAATCTGTTATCCGAGGTTGGTAGTGGCGGGCGCGGTTATCTTGAAACTCAGCATCTTCAACATGGCGTCACGGGCGGCGTGAGTGTCTATGCCTCGATTCGAGGTGCCGTAGAAAATCCGGATAGGTTGCTATCTCACCTGACCTTGTCGAGCAGAACTTTAAGCGCCAAGAGTGACGCCATGATCCAGTTACTCTACGAGACCTTGACGACACCGAACTTCAAGGAGTCAATGCGGGTCAGAGAAGTCGCGAAGCAGATGCGGGTACGACGAGAGAGTGGCATTACCGGTAGCGGGCATACACTGGCGATGACCGCTGCCGCCAGTCGATTTAGACCAGTTGCTCGCCTGAATCACCACTTGAGCGGTTTAGCCGGTATCACCCAGTTGAAACAACTGGACAGTACGCTGGATGCGGATCCCAACCTTGATCAGTTGGTCTCTGACTTGGAATCCTTGCAGGTGTATATCTTGGCCGGTCAACCACGATTGCTAGTCGTGGCCGACGAAGCGATACTGGCACCAGTGAGCCGCCGAGTGGAACAGGTATGGGACAGCTTTCAAGGACAACCTCAAGTAGGTCAGCTACGCTGCCAATTTGATATTTCCCCGGAGTCCCAAGCCTGGGTTACGACCTCTCAGGTCAACTTCTGTGCCAGTGCGTTTGCAACCGTGCCCGAGGACCATGTAGATGCGCCAGCGCTCTCCGTGCTTGCCGGCGTATTACGTAACGGCTATTTGCACAAGGTTCTGCGTGAGCAGGGTGGTGCCTATGGTGGTGGTGCAGGCCATGATAGCGCCAATGGCGTGTTTCGCTTCTATTCCTTTCGTGATCCGAATCTGTCGACCACGTTTGAGGCTTTTCAGGAATCTGTAGCCTGGCTGTTGCGAACGGACATTGGTTTTGATCTGATTGAAGAGTCGATTCTGGGAATCATCAGCGGCTTGGATGCGCCAGGTTCCCCAGCGGGGGCAGCGCGGCAGGCCTTTCACAATGACCTGTTTGGTCGCAGCGCTCAACATCGGCAAAAGGTCAGGCAAGCTATCTTGGGCGTCGGCATTGAAGATGTGAAGCGGGTCGCTTGGCAGTATTTGCAGGGTCCTGGCGCCCGCGCTGTGGTTTGCCATGAAAGCAGCGCGCGAGAGTTGGGTACCGAGTTTGTCGTTCACTCAATCTAAATGATTATTTTGTGTAGGAGATTGGCATGGGCAAGTCTATTCATTTGAGTGCCGCTGACGGCTTTGAGTTTGCAGCGTATCTGGCTGAGCCAACAACAAAGCCAAAGGGTGCTGTGCTTGTGATACAGGAAATATTCGGCGTCAATCAGCATATTCGAGAGGTCTGTGATGGCTATGCCGGGCTGGGTTATGCAGCACTGGCACCGGCTATATTTGATCGAGCCGAAAGGCAGGTTGAATTAGGCTATAGTCAGGATGATATCACGCGAGGTGCAGCCATTGCGCGTGGCAAGTTAGATATGCAGGTGACTTTGCAGGATTTACAATCCAGTATTGATCACCTCCAACAATACGGCAATGTCGCGGTCGTCGGCTATTGTTTTGGTGGGCTTCTGACCTGGCTCTGCGCAGGGCAATTACAGGGTATTAAGTGCGCTTCTGGTTATTATGGCGGAGGTATCCGTCAGGCTCTTGCGGTACAACCAGTAGTGCCCACCATCTTGCATTTTGGCGACCTGGACGCCCATATCCCCCTGTCCGATGTCGAGCTCATCAAGGCCGAGCACCCAGCGGTGCCGGTGTATGTTTATGCAGCTGATCATGGCTTTAATTGTGACCATCGAGGGAGTTATGATGCCGCGGCCGCGACGCTAGCGCGGCAAAGAACGCTGGCATTGTTTGCCGAAAATCTGTAGCTTTGAGGGTTGGTTAAAAGCATCAATTTGAGTCTGGCGAATTGGCTCCTGGCGGTCAGTAGCCTGCCAGGAGCAAAGGCTCGAGTGGGTCCTAAAGTCAATAGCATTGTCCATCACTGAGTACTTTTTGGGATTTGTCAGCACGGGTTCCCGTCGCAAAAAAAATCACCAAGACTGCGATTAAAACTGTGGCGGTGCCTTGACAAACCTGCAGGTCATCTTCATCCTGTGGACGTTGATTGTTCAAGGGGAAATTCCGTGCCAGTGTTTGACGCGAAAAGACCAACGAGCGATTAGAGCATCATACAAAAGAACCTTTTCCGAATAGGTATAAACATGAATGAACATCACATGAGACGATTACTTGTCGTTACAACGGTAAGCATCCTGTCTATTTTTTCGGCTGGCATGGTCAGCGCTCAATCCCTGGACGAAGTGCTCGGCGTACGAGCGGCGACAACTCAGGACGGACGAAAGTCTCAGACCAAGATTGACGAAATAGCTGACAACACCCGTGATCTTTTGTCTCAGTACAAGCAGGTTATGAAAGTCGTGGATGGCTTGAGGGTTTACAACAAGCAGCAGGAACGACTGATCGCTGGCCAAGAGACGGAAATGGCAGAGCTGAACGCTTCAATCGACAACGTCACGGTGATTGAACGCCAGATTGGGCCGCTGATTGAACGCATGATTGATAACCTAGACAAGTATATCGAACTCGATACACCATTCCTGATCGGCGAGCGTCGAGACAGGGTGGAGTTTTTGAAGGAAACACTGGACCGGCCTGACGTGAGCGTCGCCGAAAAATTCAGTCAGGTATTACAGGCATATCAGTTGGAAAACTCCTACGGTTCTACCATTGAGGCGTATACCGACGTCATTGAACTTGAAGGCAAGTCAAGACAGGTTGATTTATTGAAGTGGGGCCGAGTTTCCCTGGTATTCCAGTCTCCAGACGGTGAAGTCACTGGCGTGTGGGACACCGAAGCATCTGGTTGGGCGATTCTGCCTGATGAGTTTCGCGCAGGTGTTCGAGATGGTATTCGTATCGCAAGAAAGACTCAAACTGCTGACCTCGTCAAGTTACCCGTTCCGGCGCCTGGAGAATAAGAATGAAGAAGATAACACTAGCATTGATCACTCTAGCGCTGACGTTTTCGTTGGGCGCTCGAGCAGAAGAAGAAATTCCGGCGAAGAGCCTCGGCGAGCTGCTGCAACTGGTTAAGGAAGGCAAGCTGATCAACAAGAAAGCTAACGATCAGCGTGAGAAAGAGTTCCTGGCAGACAAGAGCAAGCAGCAGAAAGCACTGGATGATGCGCGTAAAATGCAACGCGACGAGGAAGCACGCAGCGACCGGCTCGAGTCTAAGTTTGAGGCGAACGAACAGGCGCTGGCCAGTCTGACAGAGGTCCTGGCCAAGCGTTTGGGTTCTTTGCGTGAATTGTTTGGGGTTCTGCAGCAGGTCAGTGGTGACACTCAGGGCGTTTTTGAAGGTTCCATTGTCTCTGCGGAGTTTCCAGGTCGTGGTGAATGGTTAGGCGAGTTCGCTCAGTCGATGGGTAAAAGCTCCAAGCTGGCGACGATTGAGGAAATCGAACGTCTCTGGTTTGAGCTCCAGCGCGAAATGACAGAGTCAGCAAAGGTCAGCCGTTTCACCGCTAAAGTGAATAAATTAGATGGTGAAGTGGTTGAACAAGAAATCGTTCGCGTAGGTACCTTCAACCTGGTGAGCAATGGCGAGTATGTCAGCTACGATATAGAGAATGGTATCATCAAAGAATTGGCGCGCCAGCCAGCGACCAGGTTTGTGGATTCAACCGCTGAACTCGAAGCTGCCACCAGTGGGTTCGTGCCCTTCGGCTTGGATCCGACCCGTGGTCAGCTGTTGGCACTGCAGGTTCAGGTGCCTACACTTGAAGAGCGCGTACATCAGGGTGGTACGCCTGGGTATGTGATTATCGCCTTGGGTATCGTCGCGTTATTGTTGGCAGCTGAGCGATTCACTACGCTGAATATTGTAGGTGCCAGAGTCCGCGCGCAAATGCAGTCAGCGACCGCTAATTTAAACAACCCACTCGGTCGCGTGCTAGCTGTCTATCATGAAAATCGCGATATTGATGCAGAAACTTTGCAGTTGAAACTCGATGAAGCGATTTTGAAGGAACAACCTGCTTTGCAAGCGCGTATTGCCTTCATCAAGATCATTTCAATGGTTGCACCACTGTTAGGTCTGCTGGGTACGGTTATCGGTATGATCGTGACCTTCCAAGCGATTACCCTGTTTGGTACCGGTGATCCCAAAACAATGGCCGGTGGTATCTCTCAGGCGTTGATCACGACGGTACTGGGTCTGGTTGTCGCGATTCCAACGGTACTGCTGCACTCGATAGTTCAGTCCCGAAGCACTGGGGTCATGCACATTCTGACAGAACAAAGCGCTGGTCTCATCGCTGAGCATGCAGAGAAAGCAGGTAAGTAACCCATGGAAGCAATATTCGTTGCTATACGAACGTTCCTGGAAGCTGGCGGTGATGTGCTTTATCTCATCGCCGGTGCAACCTTCATCATGTGGGCGTTGATTTTTGAGCGAGCAATGTTCATCAATACAGAGCATAAGCAGGATGTGGGCAGGGCATTAAGCTACTGGGAAGGTCGTTCAGAGCGAACTTCCTGGAATGCGCACATGATACGACTCAAGTTGATCTCAGAGGTTAACGCCAAGCTGACGTCTAACATGCATTTTATTAAGACGTTGATTTCGCTGTTACCATTGCTGGGGCTGCTTGGAACTGTAACGGGGATGGTCCAGGTTTTTGAAGCCATGACCTATTCCGGCGGTAATGCGCGATCTATGGCGGCTGGCGTTTCAATGGCGACGATACCGACCATGTCGGGCATGGTCGCCACTTTGTCCGGTGTGCTTGCCAACACCTTTATTACGTCCAAAGTGCAGACTGAAGCGGACTTCATGGAAGATGCTTTGACCATGGACCACTAGGTCGACGTCTAGACGTCTAATAGCAGGGCAAACTCAAAATTCGGTGGAATTCATCGTCTGAATATTCGACGGTAACGTTAGATCAGGATACGTACAATGCGTAGAAGAACTCAAGAGTCGGATGAGAAGGTTGCGGATTTAACACCCATGCTTGATGTGGTGTTTATCATGTTGATTTTCTTTATTGTGACAGCAACCTTTATTAAGGAAACAGGCGTTGAAATCAATCGTCCGGACACGAAGACGGCTGAGATGAAGAAAACGGTATCTTTGCTGGTGGGCGTTGGTGCTGACAGTTCTATTTGGATCGATAAGAAGAAGGTTGACATCCGCAATGTAAGGCCATTGATGGAGAGATTGCAGGCGGAAAACCCAAAGGGCGGACTGGTTATACAGGCTGATAGTGAATCGAAAGTCGAGAAGGTGCTCGCAATTATGGAGGCTGCCAGAATCATTGGCATCAGCCAGGTTGCTATCGCCTCTGAAGACAAGTAGGAGGACGGTTGATGGTTATTAGATTAGGACTTTCAATCATTGTTGGGGTGTTTGTCACCTTGGCGTTGTTTTATCTTATGCAGGCTTTGATCGCCGGCGCGGACAGTGCGCTGACAGATGACAAGATTGGTAACCTGGTGGACTTCGTGCGTGTCAAACAGGACGCTGAAGTGAATGTCAAGGACCGTAAGCCGAAGAAGCCACCACCCCCTGATGAGCCACCTCCTGAAACACCACCACAGAACTTTAACGTCTCAGTAGATAATACGGGATTCTCAATGTCGAACGTGGATATGAGTGTCAACGTCAATGTCTCTGGCGGCGGTTTTGGGATAAGTGATGGCGAGTACCTGCCGATCGTCAAGGTTCAACCTCAGTATCCTCGCCGTGCTCTGCAGCGCGGTTTGACCGGGTGGGCGATCGTCGAGTTTACGGTTACCGCTCAAGGTACAGTGAGAGATCCTGTCACGGTTGCGAATTGTGGCTGGATCCAGAATGCGAGAAGTGAAGAAGAGTGTTTTGACAGTCCGAATACAGTGTTTGATAGAGCCGCGGAGAACGCTGCGCTAAAATTCAAATACAAGCCAAAGATTGTCGATGGCGAACCGGTTGAAACGGCCGGCGTCCAGAATAAGATCACCTTCCAATTGACAGAAGGGTAGGTGCAGACTATGAATAAAGTTGCTGTAAATTTTGTCTTTGTTATGACAGCGTGCACCCTTTGGTGTGCGCCGCTCATAGTGTCCAAGTTGAGTGACGGGCAGGTCTCGATCGGTGCGGCGTACGCAGCGGACGAGAAAAAGAAGCAAACCCGCAAGGTGCCAGCCATGCGTGAACGAACCTACAAGGCTCTCTCCGAAGCGCAGTTGCTGATAGATCCTGAGTCGGTGCCTGTGGCAGAGGGCGAGACCAAGCCCGACGTTATTGCCGACCCCCTCAAGGCAGTGGCACTGCTGAAAGACTTGATGGAGCGCCGCGGCGTCAATAGCTATGAGTTAGCTCAGATCTGGAACACCTTGGCGTTTGCGTACTACACGTTGGATGACTTGCCAAATACGTTGATGGCGTATGAGAGGGTGTTGAACGAAGAAATCACCGAAGCACTCGAGCTTTCGACCCTGCGCTCCTTATTTCAGCTTTACTACGCTCAGGAAGCCTATAAGAAGTCTATCGACTACATGAATCGTTGGGAGAATCTGAGAGGTGAGCCAGATGCTGGCGTGACCTTCATTCGTGCGACCGCTTATTATCAACTGGAAGATTATAAGAATGCTCTGAAAGAAGCGCTTGTTGTCGAAAAAATCACGGCAGCAGAAGGCAAGGAGATGAAAGAAAATTGGTGGTACCTCCAGGTCGTTATATACAACGAGCTGAAGGACTACGATAACGTCATCAAGGTGCTTGAGAAGCTTATCGTGGTGTATCCGAAGAAGCAGTATTGGATGCACCTGGCAGGTATGTACTCTGAGAAGGGCTTGGACGATCGATCCTTGTCTGCATACTACGCGGCTTACAGTCAGGGGATGCTTGCCAAGGAAAGTGAGGTTGTGATGTTGGCTCAGCGCCTGCTGAATGCGGAAGTGCCGTTTGAGGCGGCAACTGTGCTTGAGCAGGGTATCAAGGTCAAGCTGGTCAAGAAAGACGAGAAGAACATGAAACTGCTGGGTACCTCCTATACCATGTCGCAGGATATGGCGAAAGCGATCGACGCCTGGCGCGAAGCCGCCAAGTTGTCTGATGATGGCGATAACTACTACCGCCTGGCTCAGGCGTTGGCGAATGAAGACCGACATAAAGAGGCCATCGAGGCATACACCTCGGCGCTGGATAAGGGCGTAAAGAACAAGACCAACGCTTATTTCTGGCTGGGTATTTCCCAGATGCAGTTAGAGCGCTGGGATTCTGCGACAGCCTCCTTTAAAGAAGCCGCCAAAGACAAGGATATGGAAAAGAGCGCCCGTCGTTATTTGAAGTATATTGCGGGTGAAAAGCATCGTCAGGAAGAGCTGAGGAAGATGCTTGAAGCCTGATGACGGGCTGAATAGCAGGAGGGTGCGCAGCAGTCGCTATGCTGATCAAAGCGTAAAGTCGGAATAAAAAAGAGAGGCAACAGCCTCTCTTTTTTATCTCCTCGTGTTCTCTTATCAAGCGCTGGAAAGAAGGAGTTTGGCGTTCGGCGCTTACTTTTTCCCAGGGCGTTTACTCCGCCTGTTCTGATTAGCGTTGCGTGCAGTTAGCGTCGCTAACTCGGCCTTGAACTTGATGTAGGTGTCGAGTCTTGCTTGGAGCAAGTTGCCCGCCTGAATAGCCCCATTGACCGCGCAGTTGGGCTCACTTTGGTGCAGGCAATCATTAAACCTGCAGTCCGCGGCAAGTCCCATGATGTCTTGAAAGCTGGCGGCCAGAGTCTCTTCATCAGCCCAGATTTGTATCTCACGCATCCCCGGTGTGTCTATCAACATACCGCCGCTGGTTAGTTGGCAGAGCTCTCTAAATGTCGTCGTATGACGACCACGACTGTCACCCTCGCGAACGGCACCTGTACTGAAATAGTCATGGCCCAGTAGGTAGTTGGTAATTGTAGATTTCCCCACGCCTGAGGATCCCAGTAAAGCCACTGTTCTACCGAGGGTCACGTAGCTACGCAGGGTTTCCATACCCAGCCCAGTGGTTGCGCTAACGGTATGAATCGGTGTGTTCATGGCAATGTTTTCGACCGCTAGCAGCTTGGCATCCAGATTTCGGCAAAGATCTGCTTTGCTCAGTACAATGACCGGATTGGCTCCACTGGTCCACGCCAGGAGAAGATAGCGTTCAATCCGTTTTGTATTAAAATTGTCGTCTAATCCTGTAACCAGAAAAACGGTATCAATATTGGCAGCGACCACCTGCTCATCATAACGTTCGCCAGCCTCTTTACGGGAGAATTTGCTGCTTCGATTCAGCATGACATCGATCATGACCGTCGCTGCTGCATTGTTATTGGCGGGTTCTTCTTCGATAGGGCTTACCAGCACCCAGTCACCAACTGTAGGCAGGTCAGCTTTGGTTTGGCCACCGCCTCGCGCTCTGCCTGGCAGTATACCCACCAAGGGACCGTTTGCAGAGATGAGGTGGTAACGATTCAGGTCGGGTCTACTGACGCGGGCAGGAATAAGCAAAGGATGATTA
>Ga0255779_1000497_pt1 | contig 48921 bp, 29 predicted proteins | sample 011ome_21_FD_179977 | JGI IMG/M metagenome (GOLD analysis project Ga0255779, IMG submission 179977) | Coastal salt marsh microbial communities from the Groves Creek Marsh, Skidaway Island, Georgia - 011508AT metaG (version 2) | ecosystem: Environmental > Aquatic > Marine > Intertidal zone > Salt... | reverse complement strand
GAAGTGTGTTGTTTGTGTGTGTCCGCGCGCGAGAAAACAGTGAGGGAATTCAATTCACGAGAAAAGGAGCTGCTGAAAATTTAGGGTGTAGGGTTTAGGAAGCAAAGCTTGCGTCGAAAACGAACAGGAGGAGGTAATAGAAGGAGTAGAGTAGAACTGGTTTTACCGTCGGTAGTAAGTGTGTAAAATAATATAGTAACAAGGGGTGGTGGTGTACTGGTTGGAGTCGCAGCAGCAGAGCGAGTTTACCGTTCTCTCTCTCTCTCTCTCTTCTCGTCTCTTCTCGTCTCTCTCGCGCTTTCGCGTCACTTCCTTAACTCTTCTTCTTTTTCTCTGTTTTTATCATCTAAGTTTCCTCTCTCTCTCTCTTTCTATTTCTTTCCTTTCAAAACTCTCTACTGCGTCGTCTCAAAACGCCTCGTCGTGAAGGAAAAAAGTTCGTAAGATTTTTACGCCTTGGTCGCGAGCTGTACGCCGTACTTATATTTTAACTGTTGTTGTTGTCGTTGCGAGAAAGAGCGCAAAACGGAGGAGGAGAGAAGGTTATTTTGGTCAGATGGAATATCATTCGATGATAACACTACGATTTTCGCGGCGTTTTCATCTCGAATACGACGAAAAATAAAAAAGAGCGACAAATAGGACGAGGACGACGAAAGAAGAGTCGCCGTTTTTAGTGTGCGGCGCTTATTATGACGCTCGAGCATTGGGGGTATCAATCCCGCGCAAACGAATCTTCGAGCGACACTGGAGAATACTATCGGCGATACGCGCGGCAACCATCCGAGAAGAGCGTTACCCCCAGCGATTGTTTGACTAGCGTAGCCTTGAAATCTCTCTTGAAATCTCTCTTGAAATCTCTCTCTTTTAATAAGTGAGAAATAAAGAGACTCAAATCGACAAAATACGAACGAGAAAGAAAGACGAGAGAACAAAAAAGAACGCACCGCTTTATCTACTTGCACCGCAACCGTCGTCGTCGTCTTCGGCAAGACCGAAGTGACAAAGTTCGCGGAAACGACCGGGTCAAAGCTCTTCTTCACCGGGTTCACCACCACGCACTTCACCGAGTGCCCGCCGCCAAGCTTCTTCGCGTACGCCAAAGACGCCTTGACGTCGCCCCCAGCCTTCCCATCGACGGCGACACCAACCGTCTCCCCAGCGCCAACACCGTTCACCGCCGCAACTTGATACGCGTCCAATTTCATCGTCGTCTTCGCGGAGTACATAACATCGCCAACCTTGCACTGCGCGGCAAACGACGTCGCGCCGATACCGCCGGCTTTCGAAATCGCCGTCTCAACCCCCATGGCCCCCGGACCGGAAACGTAGCACGCGGACAACGTCCCTTTCAATTGCTTCGTGATTTCACTCTTCACGCCAACTTGGCCAATCAACGTCGAGTTGGACAACTTCAAGCCATCCAACGGGTTGCTCAAAGAAGAAACCGTCGCTTGCGTCGTCGAATCCTTCGCGTTGTACTTCACCGTCCCTTTCGAGAAGCCAGATTTCGAGAGCTCCACCTCGCCGGTGATCGCGTCCACGACGTACGAGGTCGTCAACGTGCCCGTCGGAGTGTCCGCGTTTTTGATCGAAGCCGAGATTGACTGTTATATTTGTATGTGTGTGTGTGTGTGTTCATCACAGGTTGAAAGAGAGAGAAAGAGTGCGCGCGTGAGAAAACGTTCGTTTTGTTCGTTTTTCCTCATCAGGGCTTTTTTCGACCGAGAGGCACCGGAGCAAAAATCTTTCGATGTTTCGATCTCTCGTCCGATGATGATGATTCGAACGCAAAGAAAGCCGCGAGTCGCTCTCGAGATCTGATAAAAACGAGAGACGAGGATAAAAAACGTACCCCGCCGGAGATTGGTTTCGCGTCCAGGGAGAATTTGTTTTCGTAGGACAAAGCGCCGGTGAATAAATCTGTTTTTTTTTAGAAGAAAACGATGAGAGAAAGAACGGTGAGACACCACGTCGAGAGATCCTCTCCGGAGGAGGACGAGAGATCGCGCTTTTGTTTGCACAGAAAAGAGAGCAAAACACGGTACAAAATAATACAATAAAACGGGTTTGAAAGCGAGTACCTTTAGCGCCTTTCGCGATGTCTGGATAGTATTTCGCCATTCTTGTCTTAAATATGTGCGTATTTGTCGATGCGTTCTTGCGTCGTCGTGTCACCTGTACGTCGAGGGGGATTTTTGATAAGAAATGGAAGGCAGGCGAGCAACGTTCCGATTTTTAGGACACGAGAGATTTAGAGGAGGAAACTCTACTTCGCGTCTTGAAAGAAAAGAACGCGCGCGCGAATGAAACGTACCTCTCTCTCTCTCTCTCTCTTCTTCTTCTTCCTCGGACGAGAGGATGTAAAAGTTTTTAAGGCGTGTGCGTGTGAGTGCGAGTCGACGCGTGTATTTCTGCAGATTTTCTGAATGCACGGACGATGAGTTTCTGTTTCGAGCTTCTGTTTCGAGAGGGGAACGGACTGACGGTGCCACTTTGGTGCTATAAAAAAGAGTGAAAAAAATGCAGTTTTTTCTGATTCCGTTCGATTCCCTCTCTCGCACATATAAAAAGACAACAACACGCGAACGAAAAAAGATTGCATCTTTCCACAAATACTATGAGCGGCAGGAGCATCGTCGGCGTCCGCTGCATCGCGACTTCTTCTTCCTCGTTCGGCGCGAAAAGAAGAAGACGAGGACAACGAAAAAGCACCGGCTGTGTGTGCGGGTTTTTGCGAAACGGAACGACAACAACAACAACACCTTTAACAGAAAGAAGAAGATTTAGGAGAAAAGCGGTTGGAGATGTGATGACGATGAGAAGCGCTGCTGCCGAAGACGAGAAAGAAAAAACAGCGCTGGTTCCAATCGCGAACGGGTCGGAGGAAATGGAAGCGACGATCATTATAGACGTTTTAAGAAGAGCGGGAGTGCACGTGACCGTGGCATCGTGCGAGGATGATTTGGTGTGCGAAATGTCCAGAAAAGTTTGCATTCGAGCGGATTGTTTGATACAAGAGGTGGTTGTTGACGACGGGGAAAAGAACAACAGTAGGAGTAGTTTCGACGCGATCGTGGTCCCAGGCGGGATGCCAGGCGCGGAACGGTTAGCGGAGAACCTTCGTTTAGACGCGCTTTTGAAGAGACAGAAAGAAGAGAAGAAACTGATCGCGGCGATGTGCGCGGCGCCGGCGGTGGTGTTGCTCGGGAAAAATTTACTCGAAGAGGCGAGCGAGGCGACGGCGCATCCGGCGTTTGATTTAGGCGAAGCGTTTGCGAAGGATAAGAAGAAGAGGGTGTGTTATTCAAAAGCATCGAACGGTCGGGTGGTGATTACCTCTCAAGGACCAGGGACGGCGATTGAGTTTGCGCTGGAGTTGGTGAAGGAGTTGTGCGGCGAAGAGAAACGAAAAGAAGTCGCCGGGCCGATGTGCGTCCCCGAGGACGTTTTGATGGGGTAATCATCGTCGTTATCATCATCATCGTCATCATCATCATCATTAGTAATAATAACAACAACAACAACAAGAACCATCATCCAAGTGTAAAATTATATAGTACGTGTGTGTGCATTAAAAAAAAACTCTTCCTTTTATTACGCCTTCTCCTCTCTCTTTTCTACGACGCTGTTTGATACCATCTTATTCATGCTATTACTATTACTGCTGCTATTACTGATCGTCGACGTCGACGTCGTCGTTCTCTCTTCGAAGCCTTTCACGACGCAATCCAAAACGCCTTCGCACGATCTCTCGCCTTCCAAATCCTGTCCCGAAGCGATGATCAAATCGCACTCCTGCGCGTCGTCTGAATCGTCGACGTTATTCTCTCCGTTCGTCGTGTTCTCATCATTTTCAATACCGTCGCAAATTTGCTGCGCTTTCTTCTGCGCTCTTACGCTCGAATTCGCTCTCAACAGATTTCCTGGTTTCTGGCAAAAACTCATCGTTTTCACGTGTTCCAACTCGTCGTTTCGTACGTTTTCAATCACGTCGTACATGTTTTTAATCTTCGGCCTTCGTATTTCCCCCCCGGTGTTCGTCGCTTTGTTCAAACCTTCGTACACGTTCGTTTGAAACTCATCGAACAGATATAAATCGCCGAGCTGAAAATAACTCACCGCTACCCCACACGCCGGCGTTTGTTTCAACTCCTCTTCCTTCCTCTTTAAAAAATCATCGTACGTCGCGTACGCGTGCTCTTCGACTTGTTCGCTCAAATTATACGCCATCCTCGGGCTCACCATGTAAATCAAAACCGCCACCCAAAAGTACACCACGGCCACGTGCTGCGCGAAAAATCTATCCTTGAACGAATCCGCCCCGCCCATAGCTTCCATGATCAACAAGTGATGGTACTCGTTCATCGTCTCCGCGAAGTGCACCTTGAGATAATCCGCCCTTCGCCACCACCCGAACGATTCGTACAAGTGCAGCACCGAGAGGAAAGAGAAATACGGCACTCGAGCGATCGTCTCGAGCGCGTAAAAGCGAGGGTAATCTCGCCCTTCGTATAACTTATCGATCACGAATACCGCGGAATCGACGATGAGTTTGTTCGCCTGGCGTTCCAGGGAAATCAAAGGCCCCTCCGGTAACGGCTTGGGAGGGGTGTACAACTTTTCCTGAGACGACGACGCTTTCACGACAACAGCAACGCTTTTATTGTTGTTGTTTTTACAGTCGTTGCCACCGCGACGCCATCTTCTCCCGTTCTCGTCTGTTCTCCTCGAACGAGAGAAGGATGAAGAGGAGGCACTTTTTCCAATGGACAAACAAACGGTTCTCATGACGTGATGTTTTGAAGCGCACTACGCGGCGCGAAAACTCTTTCTTCGATCGGTCGAAAGAAAGAAATCACGGTCGAGGAACAAAGAGAGAGTTTGAGAGTTTGAAAGAGTTGATTACGTGGCTTTAAATTGCGCTTAAAGTTGCGTGTATGTTTGCGTGAGAATTCTGGAGATATTTTCCTTAAGATTGGACTTTTCCCCTCAGTACAACGACAGCTCTAAAGAGTAACAGAACGTATACTAAAGATGAGGTGGAAGAATCCACATCCGAAACGCGCGGTCAACGCGAGGACGGTTTTGAAGGGTGATTTATTTCTGGAGGAGAGAGAAGAAGAAGTCGTTGGGGAAGTCGAGATACAACAAGATGAGATTATACGAAAAGAAATGACTACTTGTTCGACGAAGAAAGCGGCGAAGAGAAAGAGAGGACAACACGAGTGCGATGTTTGTGAGAAGGTGTTTGTGAGCGCATCTAAATTGGCTATACACGTGCGTATTCACACGAAGGAGAAACCGTATGAATGTGATGTGTGCGAGAAGCGTTTTAGTGAATCTGGTAGTTTGACAAGACACATGCGTATTCACACGAACGAGAAACCGTACGAGTGTGATGTGTGCGAGAAGCGTTTTCGTCACTCTGATACTTTGAAAAAGCACATGCGTATTCACACGAACGAGAAGCCGTACGAATGTGATGTGTGCGAGAAGCGTTTTACTACATCTGGTCATTTGCAAACCCACATGCGTATTCACACGAACGAGAGACCGTACGAGTGTGATGTGTGCGATAAAGCTTTTCGTGATTCTAGTAGTTTGAAAAAGCACATGCGTATTCACACGGACGAGAGACCGTACGAGTGTGATGTGTGCGAGAGGCGTTTTAGTGATTCTGGTAATTTGACAAAGCACATGCATATTCACACGAACGAGAAGCCGTATGAATGCCATGTGTGCGAGAAACGCTTTCGTCGATCTGGTACTTTGAAAAGGCACATGCATATTCACACGAACGAGAAGCCGTATGAATGCCATGTGTGCGAGAAGAGGTATCGTCACGCTAATACTTTAAAGTACCACATGCGCACTCAACATTAGCTCTTTCATAATGCGCATATCCGTAGTATACGTTGTATCGCATTTAAAGCGCGCTTTTGGTAGATACGAAGAGATACCTCTTTGCGCGACGAATACTCGAACACATCGAAATATTTTCCTTCACTTCGTCACTTTTCCAAAAACTTGCGAAAAACCGCGCGCAACTCCCGCGCAAAAGAGAGATGACGTCTTCTCGCACCCCGAGACGAGAAACCGAAGCTGCTCTGCCACCACCACCACCGAACACTTTCAACGCGACTACTACCGCGACAGAAAACACCGCGAGATCCGACGACAACGAGCGGGGGCCGTTACTGAGAACACGACGAAGAATTCCAAAACGCACGCGTTTCACGCAAAATCATCCGCCCGGTTTACTCGCCTTGAGCGGCACGGAAATCTGGGAACGGTTCAGCTATTACACCACGAGAGCAGTTCTCGTTTTATACGCGCGAGACGTGATATTCGTCCCAATCGATGATGAAGGAGAGAAAGAAAACTTCGTTTGGTTCGCGCAGAGTTTTGCCAAACTGCACGGAGTGGATTTGCGCCACACCTCGGATATTTCCGAGGAAGCGCGACGCGCGCGAGTCGACGCGATCAGCTCGAAACTCTACGGCACGTACACCGCGTTCGTCTATTTAACCCCAGTTTTAGGGGGATATTTAGCGGATTTTACTTCGAAGCATCGGATGATATCGATCGGGATTGTGTTGATGTTCCTCGGGAACTTCTTCGTAGGTGCGGAGAGGAATGCGTTTTTCCTCGGGCTGGTTTTAGTGGCACTCGGGAACGGTGGGTTTAAACCGAACGTTTCCGCCAGATTGAGCGAGATGTACGAGAATAAATTAGTAGTATCTTCGGGTGGTTTTCAGGGATCGGAGAGGAAAGGGAGGAGGAGGATGCTTCTCTCGAGGAAGGATTCGGCGTTTGGGATTTTTTATTGCGCCATAAACGTCGGCGCGTTGTTCGCGCCCTTAGTGGCTGGATTTTTAGCGGAGAGGTTCGGGTATCGGAGTTGCTTTTTAGCGGCGGCAGTTGGGATGGTTTTCGCCGGGTTGGTGTATTTCACCTTTCAGAGGAGATTGGTGTACCGAGGGGCGGCGTTAGATATCATCGTCGAGAGTAGAAAGAGTAGAAGGCGGAGAAACAACGATACGAACAATACTACCAACAACATCACAGACGATTCAGACGACGAAGAAAGAGCTGGTGGAAGTACTGCTGTGGAGAATGACAATGACACAGACGATGACGACGACGAAGACGACGCGTTGTTGCCCAGAAATGCAGCAAACAGCGACGACTTTGGGGGTACTGAAGACGCCAGCGAACAAGAAGAAGAAGAAGAACAACAACAACATCAACAAAATAAACTCTCTCTCCTTCACGTCTTCAACGAAAACAAAGCGCGACTCACCGCGCTATTCGTCGTCATGCTCACGACAATTGGTTTCTGGGCCGCTTACGAGCAAGCCGGCAACGCTTTATCCATATTCATCGACGAGCGCGTCTCGCGCGACGGCGTCCCGACTGCTGCGTTTCAATCCATCAATCCTGGCATGATTCTCGCGCTGACCCCGGTGATCAACCGATACTGGAAATACCAGAGCGAAACCAATCGCGAACCGGACCAGGTGATGAAGATGGCCATAGGATGTTGCCTTCTCGGCCTCGCCAACGTCCTCCTCGCGTTCGCCTCCACCAATCTCCCTACCGGCGCCGTCGCCGAGGCTGATTTACCTCCCGGAATGAAACTCAACCAATTTTGGATTTGGCTGTACTTCCTCGTCGCCACGGCTGGCGAACTGTACGTCTCCCCGGTTGGATTATCCTTCGTCACGACTGCCGCGCCAAAAGAAATCGTCGGTTTCGCCTGCGGCTGCTGGTTCTTATCCGCTTTCTTCGGCAACTATCTCGCCGGCGAGATTGGTTCCTTGTACGCTTCCGCGAAACCGTTTGCGTTTTGGTCAGCCGTCGGAGTTTTATCCGTCTCCGTCGGCGTCGCGTTGGCTCTCGCGAGAAACAAAATCGTTTTTGCGTTAAAAGAAGAAGAAGAAGAAGAAGAAGAAGAAGAAGAAGAAACGAACAGCAGGAATCGTGGTAGTAAGAGGAGGAGGAAAAGGAGGAATACTACTCGCGACGAAAGAGACGCATCCGGCGGATCGAATACCGCTTTGTAATTTTAACTCGCGTGTGTTTGTGCAGCCACAAAGATTAGTCAAATGTCTCTTCATTATTTATTCACCTTTCGTCTTTAAAGCGCATTTAAACCATCGAAAAAATGTCCACCACGAACGAGGGCGAGGAGAACAGACACAACGCCATTGAATTGGGCGTTCCCATCTCCTCGTCGTCGTTTACCTCGTCGTCGTCTGATGCGATGAAGATGAAGAATAAGAAAAATCCATTCGGGGAGGAAAAGAACCAATCTTTCCCGGAAATGGTGATGCATTTCCTGACCAAAACCATCCCGTCTTTAATGTCTCCTTTCCAAGTAAAACTCCTCTCCGTGGCAATTTTGGTCGCGTTTTTTGGTTTATTTTCGTTCGTGATGGAATCCGCGAACTCGAACGCGCAAACGTACGCGGTTATAATCGACGCAGGGTCGACTGGGAGTCGAGTGCACGTGTTTCGGTTCAAAAGGGCGTCGGGCGCTCGAGTATTGAAGGACGAGATTTTTCACGCGATTAAACCCGGGTTGAAGGCGTACGCGTCGGATCCTTTAGAAGCGGCGAGTACGTTGGAACCGTTGATGGAAACGGCGATGAAGCACGTGCCGGAAAAGTTGAGGTCGAGCACGCCGTTGACGCTGAGAGCGACGGCGGGTCTGCGGTTGTTGCCGGAAGGGCCGGAAGCGGCGAGCGCGCTCTTAGAGGCGTCGAAAGTGAAAGTTGGGGAGTACGGGTTTCGGTTAGATGACGAGTACGTGTCTATTTTGGACGGGATGTACGAAGGCGCGTACGGGTGGATCGCGGTGAATTATTTGTTGAGGAAGTTGAGCGGAAGCGTAAAGGCGACGAAGACGGTGGCGGTGGCGGATTTAGGGGGCGGGTCCACGCAAATCATGTACGCGATTGGAAATAGAGATGAAGTCAACCGAGCGCCGGAAGGGTACGTGTTACCGTTGGAAGGATACGACGTGTACACGAAATCGTTCAAAGGTTTTGGCATCATGGCGGCGAGAGCGAAGATTTTGACGCAAAATTTAGACGCCGGCGAGGAAGGATGGCAGTCGCATCCGTGCGCCGCGAAAGGCTTTCGAGGGGGATGCACTGAGAAGTGTTACGGATTAGAACCGGGGGAAGGGTATAGCGCGATTGGGCGGGATAACGGTGGCGATTTTGAGCAGTGCGTAGACGCGGCGTTGATGGCCATGGAGAAGGATTCCATGGAGTGCGAGGTCGAACCGTGCTCCTTCGCCGGCGCGTGGACGACGAAACGCACCACGCCTTTATACGGCATGAGTTACTTTTACGAAAGAGCGCAAGCCGCCAAAGCCGTGCACTGGCCAAACTCGGAAACGAAAGCGGTGAAAATCACCCCGAGCGATTACAAAAACGCGGGGAAGAGAGTCTGCCAAACGCACGTCGATTCCATCTTAAAAGAATACCCGGACGCCGAGGAGGACCATTTCGAATACTTGTGCTTAGATCTCGCGTACATCTACGCGTTGCTCACCAAAGGCTACGGGTTAAAAGACAAAGAACCGCTCTATTTGGTGGATAAAATCGATTACAAAGGCCAACCGGTCGAAGCCGCGTGGGCACTCGGCGACGCCATCGCGGTCATGAACGCGTTTCTCGTCGAATAGATTTAATTTAGAAAAGAAACGTCGCGCGTGTTGTTTAACAACTATTTCATTTAACGCTCTGCATACTACAACTTTAATAAAAATACACCGCCTCTCTCTCTATTCATAATCTCCGCGACGAGGACGACGACAGCGGAAGCGTTACCGTCCTCCCCTCGCGAGTCTCCCTCCCACCTTCTTCGTCTTCTTCATCTTCTTCCTCTTCAAAATCTTCTCCTCTTTCAAATCGTACCGCATCTTTCTCTCCCTAAAAATCTCCTTTTGCACCGCTCTCGCGATATCGCCGTCCTTCTCCGCGAGTTCGTTCCAGCACGCGTTGGAGACTTCCCTGGACAGATCCATCTCCAATTCTCGTTTTATCGCCATCTTCGTCTGCGCGTTTACTTTCTCACTCGCAGTAGTATTCATGTTTCGTAAACGCATCATCTGCGTCGACGCGGTGACTGCGAACGACGCGTACGTTTTCAAGGTTTCGTTTTGGAGTATCGCGTTGACTAAGCGCGAGCGAATGGAATCGAAGGTTCCGTCTTTTTTTAATCGCTTCAGCGTCGTTTTCGTCTGCTTGATCGTTTGTACAGGGGTGAGCTTTTGGTTTCGGAAGGTGGAAGGAGCCTCCTCTTTTTGTCGTCGTCCTCCTTTACCTCCTCCGGAGGCGTGGTATCCTCCGCCTCCGCCGACTCCGGAGTGGTATCGTTGTTTTTTAGGCATGTCAAAGCGTCGTTTAATTGAAGAAAAATGTGAGGTGTAAGCTTTTCCGTGATGACGAATATCTGCGCTACGAGTACTACCATCTCTTCTACAACACGCTTCTTTCTCTCTACTTTGCTACAGCGCGCTCTCTTCGAACAAATCTCTGTTCCACTCTAACACCCACTTGCCTAAGGCGTAATACGCGGCGACGTGGCGCAAGACGTATAAAAAAATCTCGACGAGTTTCTCTCGTCGAGACGCTTCCGCGAGCGCGTCCAAGGTTTGCGCCCAATCGAAACCGTCGACGAGTAAGAGCAAAGGGAGGAATCCGAAACGCGCGAACGCGTTTTCCGGTTTTTTGGGGATGCGCCAGACGGTGCGCCAGATGGTGGATGATTTGGAGAAGGTGCCGCCGAAAGAAGCGTTTTCGATGTTTTCGTTTTCGTCGTCGTTTTTTTCAGCGCTGAAGAGCGTTTCGAGATTTTTGGCGAGGCCGGGAAGGTGAGAGCCGCCGTACAGGACGGAGAGCTTTTCTTTCGTTCGTGTTGTCGTAGGTTTCGTGTTGTTGTTGTTGTCGTCGTCTGAATCGTATAGCTGTCGCAACGCCTCTCTCAATCTATTTGTGGCGATTTCGTTTCTCTTTTCGATCGTCGCCTTGGCGCCGGAACCGGACCCGTACACGTCGCTTTTTCCTTGCGCGCTGACAATCATCTGCGCGAACGCTAATTTCCTCGCGCCGACGATATCTCCGGCTGATATCGCATCAACCATCGCGCCTAACACCGGTGCTGGTCTTCCGCCGCCCCAAATCCAATCCAACAAAAGCAAGTGCGCTTCCGGACACGGCACCAACCACACCAAAGATCTCGCGAACTGCCCGGCTCTCGGTAACGTCCTCGCCCTTCCGATGATAGTCACCAAAAACGCCTCTATTAACGCCGGCACTCGAAACGCTTCCGTATCCGCCTCCTCTAAACTCATATCCGCTTTCATCTTCTCCAACTCGTTGCTCGAACAATCCGCGAGGTACCAGTTTGGTTTCTTAAAATCAATGGCGTCGAGCTGCGCGATTAATCCGTGCGACGCCGCCAACCGTCTTGCTTCGTCCGTCGGAGATAACGACACTTTCAATCGAGGTAAGGTTAACGAGCTGCTGCTCGTGGTGGTGTTTTCCGTCCTGCTCCGAATCATCCTCTCCACGTTCCGTTCGTCCGTCAACAGTTCGAACAAGACTGGATTTTCCTCGTTTTGCGAGACCAAATCTCGCTCTAAATTCTTGTAATATTCCTTCTCCCCCACGTGCACAGTGGCGATCAAATCGATCTCGCACGTTTTTTGTTCGTTCACGTACGTCACTTGCGAGGATTGAAGCTCCCAATCGCCGGTGTCGGTTTCGTGTAATCGGAGATACGATTCACTTTCTGTTGTTGATGATTTTGACGACGACGACGCTTTGGATATCGACGACGCTTTAGAAGATGAAGAAGCGAAGGATGAACGAGGATAAAAAAGGAGACGAGGACGAGACAAAGCAGTCGTCGTTATTGTTGTCGTCGTCGTCGTTCGCATTTTGGTCTCTCCTCCTCCTCCTCCTCCTCCTCCTCTAAGCTGGGATTGTGCGAGTGAAGAATGAGTGACGAATTGGAGCGTATCTTTTCCCAAGAAATGTGGAGGTATGCGGTATTCGTATATACATTGTTTCATACCTACGTATTTGTTGATGATAATAGTAAACTATGAAGATGCTACTCTTTTATAAATCTGCACGTACGTTTCCCCGAGCGTGACTTGTTGCGCGAGGACTTCGTTGACGAACAAATCGTTGGTTTCGTACCAGTTCCCGTCGACGTGTTTCACGGTCGCTTTGCCGGCGGAGTCGACGTTGGCGAGCAAGTCGTAAGAAAAAGGATTACTATTGCTATTACTACCGGCCGCCGACGACGCTTGGATTTTCAGGTTTTTCACCGGGAACGTGACTATGGTTGGGTTCTTGCTCACCTCTTTCGTGAATTGATTTTTGCTGAACCGGTTGACGAAGGCTAAGATTAAATACTCCGGGGCGGTTTTCAACGCGAACGGTTTCAAGAGCTCCGCGAGCGCGACTTGCGGGATGGCGTTTTTCTCCATCACGTCGCGGAATAAAGGCGCGTCTGGGAGCTTTAACGGCACGAACACGAACGGCTGCGTCTTGTTCTTTTGGTTCAGCATCAACAGCTCGCCTCGAAAGAGCTCGTCGACGTACTTTTTCGGCACGACGAACGTTAAAAAATGTCGCAAAGTTGCAAACGGATCGTTGAATAAATTGTCGATGTCCGTCTCTAATTTCTCCGGGTGTGCGAGTTTGATTTGTTTTCTGAGCTTCCTCACGAACGAATCTGGACTGGTGTGGCCGCGAAAGTTATGTTTGTTCCATATCCTCTGACACAACGATTGCAACGTGTCGTTTTCATTTTTGTTGTTGTTGTTGTTTCCGTCGCTCCTAATCAAAGACGCGGATAAAAAATGCGCCCTTAACTTTTCCACCCTCGCGAGACTTTGCACGATTGAATTCACGCCTTTCGCGTTCTCCACTCGATTCAACCCAACCACGCCGACTAAATACTCCGTCCCGTCCAACGCTTTCGACCATATCGCCTCCTTCTCCAACCGCGTAATCTCTTCGCTCGTAAATCGAGGAAACAACACTTTCCTCACGTCCTCTAAACTCGCATCGAAAATCTCGTAGTTATCTGGAAGACAAAACGCTCTGCCATTTTCCAAGTGCATGAACACGAAGTGGTTTTCTCGTTCCAACGCGTGCGTATACGCCGGCGTCTTTGGGCCTCTCCCGGCGAAAAAATGCCCGCAGGTTAAGCAACAGTAACAGTTTTCTTTCGCGAACGAGACCGAACATCTTTTTTCGAAATCAAAGTCCAACAGCGGGCGGTTGACGAAGGATAAGTACGGGCACGTTTTTGGAGGTGGAGGAGGAGTACACGTGTGTTCGGTTTTGGTCGTCGTTTCATCATTTGTCGTCGGCTGCTGCTGATTTTGTTGCTCGTCGTTCTTCATCTTCATCTTCTTCTTCTTCGGACCACCCACCCCGGCATGAGTAGTGTCGTCATCAGCGGCGTTATCCTCGTCACCATCCTCATCACCACCACTCGCTTTGATACTCTTCGCCTTGGAGGAAGCCGCTTTTAACACGGTGGCTCCTCGTTTCCGTTTCGGAGGCATGATTTTTAGAGAGAAATTTTGTGTCGATTTTTCCCTTATAAAAAAGTCAAAAAAACGAGTCAAAAACACACACGTGAACACAAAAAATGAACAACACGCGAAGCCCCCGGGGCCGCGAAGAGCAAAAAAAACACATTAGAATAGTGATGATGACCCTGAATAGTGGTGATGTATTTTAGTATTCTTTTTATTTCTGTTTTTAGAGCGTTTACCGTGAGAGGATCGAACTCCCGACCGTTGGATGGTTTAACATTCAATTTCATCATTCTCTCATTCTCTTTCGGATGATTTTGGATTGGAATCCAATGCTCTACCAGCTGAGCTAACAAGCCTTAACCCTAATTTTCGACGAAAATAAGATACTTACTCTGTTGTATGCTGTGCAATTTTTCCTCGGACACGAGAGGCAACCAACCGCTGAATTTATCATCACTTTCACGCACACATTTGAATATCATTCACCTACACCCACATAGAGTGCGTTTCTTTTTCTTTTTCGTCTGGCATCGCGGACGCGCTTTCCTCTACCGCGCGAATTCGTGCTCGCGTTCGCGATGGCACGTTCGCGTTGATGTTGTTTGAGCAGCGGCGTTTCGGATTTTTTTTTCTTCGTTTTCCGAGAATAAAATTTGCGGCAGAGAGACGATGATAGAAATTTTATACCGAGAAGAGAGAAGAGCGTCCAGATCAGATGATGTAGTTATAAACTTTTACTAATCGACTCGGAAACGGACGATTGGATGTTTGTTTAGCATGAATTGAACGCTTTATGGACGAAGGATCGGTCGCATAAACGCGTCTTCTTTGACTTTTGTTTTTTAGATTACGCATTTGCCGCTGACTCACTCGTCTCACCTCTCTGCTCTTCTCTCTTTCAAACAAACAAAAATAACAGAAAGAAAACCTTCAGCAAAAATGAGCTCTTCAACCGCGATGTATGCATCGCTCTCTATCCTTTCCCTCTGCGCGTTGACCGGTACCGGCGTCGCGATTGGCTCTGGCGTCGGCATGATGTCGATGGCAGCCTTGGAGGCGGAAAAGAAACAAACCAACGTCGCGGCGCACTCCGTCAAGGAGAAGTCTTGGGTGGAATCGAAACAAGTTTCGGGCTCCTCCGCGCAAAGAGGCTTTGCGGCGGCTGGACGTCAATAATTTCATCGATGATTATATAAAAGTCTATTCATCAGATTGTATCATTCATCCATGTTTTGTTGTCCCCACCCACCCGTGTGTTTTTAAAAAGAAAGAAAGAAAGAAAAGAGAGATTACCGATGCGTCGCGGCGATGAGTTTCGACAAGATTTGTTGTTTTAAATCGATCGAAAAGCCTCGCTTGAGAAAAGATGTGTCAGTATATTTTTACGTTTGTTGTAATATTATAATGTCGGGTACCGAGAGAGAAGTTTCTCTTGGGGCTACTGTCGAAAGGAGCCTCACGAAAACGCTGAAGATAATTTTAAATTTAGTATTATTAGTATTATAACTTGTGCAACTCTAATCGCGCGGATTCCGCGAAGTTTTCACCGGAAGAAGAACTTATTTTACAGAACGTTCCGGCGTTCACGCCTCGGCAAACTTTCCCCGGGTTGACAAACATCGTCTTGTTTCCGCTCAACGCGTTTTTCCATCCGCCGGCGGCTAAATCCGAAGTCAAAACGATTAAATCCGGAACGCGTTCGTCCATGCCCACTCTCAGCGGTACCGTCGCGTCGTGCGATTCAAACTTTGCGTCTGGGTGCGGCGGAAATAACGGGTACATGGACATTTGACCAACCATGTGCGAACACAAACGCGTCATGCGATCGGTTTGTTGTTGTTCAGTAGTCGTTTTACCTTTCCCGCCGCGTTCGAAACCGGACAAGTGCTTCAAAATGTCGCACGTGGACACCGCCACGCGAATACCGTTGACTTCAAACGCCGACGGGTTCGCTACAAAGTGAACGTTCTTGCATTTCGACGTTTCAAAAAACGGCGGTTGCGGAAACGCGCAGTATCTATGAAAGGCGTCCTTGACGCTTGGCACTAAAACGACGTGTTTGTTCGGGTATTGCTTTGCAAACGCTTCAACCTTCTTCATCACGATCTGCTCAAACGCTTGCTTATACGTGATGTTGCTCGTCAACGCGTGATTGATATTCTCGTCGGAGACAAACGGACCCATGAGAAGAACGATGGATGGATTTTTTGACGACGCTTCGTGCAAGACGTCGTCTAAAGGTTCGTACATCAAGTCGTCGTTGGCAGTGAACGGACCAGAGAAGAGTAACATTTCAGTTTTTTGAATTTGTTGTTGTTGTTCTTGTTTTATTTGTTTGAAATAATAGCAATCAATCTCCTTCGCGACGAAGCAGTACCCGGTTGGATTCGCGCCGACGCACTTGACAATCTGTCCAGGAAACAAAGAGTACTCGTTTTCGACGGAGCGTAACTCCAACTTCACGCGCGAACCGTCCGAGGATTCGAGTTGTAATTCTTGCCTGTCCGAGGAGTCGCAGCATACGCGACCTATTATTTGTCCTTTTTGTTCTTCTTCTTCTTCTTGCTCTTCTTCTTCTTTTAATTCTTTAAACTTGTTCTTCAATAAAGCCACTTTATCTTCGATGCGGTCTCTCATGAATAACGATTGATGAGGAGAAGAAGAAGAAGTTTGAATTTTCAAAGTAATCTCTTTTTCTTCTGCGTTTGACGACGACGACGACGACTTAAAAGAAGAACCTTCGAATATCGTCTTCACCAATTCAGACGACGATGTTTTCTTTTTCGCTTTGCGATACGACCCGGGCGTTTTCATTTCCACAGAAAACGCCGACGGTAAGTTCATACTGTTGTTGTTCTCCGTCGTCTCCTTGAACGGCGTCTTAAGAAGAGGTTCTTCTTCCGCCGCCGAAACTTCTTTTACTTCCATCTTCCCGTCGACGTCTTCGTCGTGCATCTCCAAGTGTTCCCCCATCGTCATCAATCTCGCTTTCTTTTGCGCCTGCTTTTCGAATTTGCTCAGCTTTTTCTTCTTTTGATTCTTTGATTTCGAACCGACGACGCCTGCGCGCGTAATCTCATCCTTTTGCACCAAAATCACATCCTTCAAAATATACTCTCGAAAGCTTTCGATGTTCTCCGCGTTCGGTATCGATTTCACGTCGTCTTTGATGTTCGCGTTGTTCGACGCGAACGCTTCCCACGCGATGACAAATTTCGACGGATTTGTTGAAGTATCATCGTCCTCCTTATCAGAAGAAGCGAGTCGTCGGTAGAGAGAAAGGAGCTCTTCTCGCATCGCGCCGTTCACGTTTGAAAGATTGGGAAATCCATCCTCCCGAAAGGCGGAGACGATGTCGTTCCATAGTTTCGTTGAATCTTTTTCATTCTTTTCATCATCATCAGGAGGAGGAGATACTAAAGCGTTTGAACTCGTCGTCGTCATCACGGATCGTCTTTATTATTACGTTTCTTAAAAGTTGCGCGTTTATGCGGACACTCCCGAGCGCGACTGCGCGACTCTTCAAAGTGATGAAAAACGAACGAAAATTTTCAAAATTCAAAAACGAAAAAAGACCCTAAACAAAGAAACTTTATAGTTCCTAATACCGAGAAAAAATCGTAACACACGCGAGGAAACTCGCTTTCGTACCATTTCCGAATGGGTTCGCTGTGGTGTAGGTGGTTATCATGTCCGGCTTTCAAGTGAAAGTAATGACCCCGGTCGACCAGGGTTCGAGTCCCTGCGGCGAAACGTCGTCCTTTTTTTTTGCGCATCGCACGCATCAACGCGTGAGAGCGCGCTTTTGTGTCGTAGTCGCGTCGTGCACGTAATGATATGTGGCGGAAAAACTTTTTTTTTTTTGCTCCTTTTTTAAATGTCTTGTCTTTTCTGTTTACAATACCTCCTCGACAAGAACTGTCCATTACCATCGGGTTGGCGATACGAACACGGGGAGTTACGCGTGCCAGAATCAGAAACAGAATCAGAAACAGAATAAGAATCAGAGTACTCATTTGTACGCGGATGGATTTTTGTTTTATTACAACAACAAAGAGAGACAAGACAACAAACAAAAGCGTGATGTGTAAAATCTACTACGAGTAGAAATAAAGGTAATTGTAAATAAATACGCCGCATCACATGCACTCAACAATCACCCCCCTCCGCTGCACTCCGCAGGCATTGCCACTTTCGGATGTTTGCTCTCGAAATGTTCCTTCATCTGCTTCGCGTTCTTCATCAACGCCATGCACACGTGACACTTCAAAACTAAAGACTCGTTCGATTTCCCGAGCGAAGATTTCGCGCTCGTTTTCTCCGCCTGTTTCTTCGCGTTCTTTTCCTGAGCTTTCGCTTTCGCGTTGCCTCTCACCATTTTCTATGTGTTATTCGTCTCGTGTCACGTGAAAACGTTTCGTTTCGGTCTGAATGTATCACATATATGAATACACAAACAAACAAACAAACGTGTGCTGAAAAGTGCAGATTTTTTCCCGCCAAAATTGTTCTCCATTGTAATGGAGCACAAAAGAGTTGTGTTTATTAAATGAATAACAACAACACCAAAAACAAAAGGTTCGCTCGGAAACCGAGACGAACGAGTGCTGCTGCGACTGCGACTGCTGCGCCTGTTTCCTCTGAAGGTGGTGTCGTTCTCGAAGAAGAGAAGGAGGAGAAGAATGATGTTGACGATGATGATGAAATCATCATCATCGAAGAATCTTTAAAGAATAATAATAAGAAGAAGCATTCAAAGACACCGTCAAAAACGACAACGACAACATCAACGAAAAGGAAGAAGAACGATACTACCGATAATAAGAAAAGCAGTGATAAAAATGATCCGTATTCGTTCGAAAACGCGAAAGAGTTGTTCGGAAAAGTGGACGAGGAAATTTTGGTCGAGGATGATGATGATGAAGAAGAAGAAGACGTGGATGCGCAAGCGGAGAAGTATTTCGTGGCGAATAGAGTCGCGCTGTTCGGGAAAGCGCTGATGATACAAAAGAGTAACATTAATAAGAAGAGTAAAGAAGAAGAAGTAAAAGAAGTAAAAGAAGTAAAAGAAGTAAAAGACTCCATAAAAGAACCGACGACGAAACTCGTCAACAACAAAAACCGCCGAGTATCGTTCGCGATGGACCAAGAAGAAGTTAAAGAAGAAGAAGTTATAGAAGAAGAAGTAAAAGAAGTAAATAAAGAAGAAGATAAAAATGAAGTCTTATTCGACGATGCGTTAGCGACGGAGATTAAACTCACTCCAGAGAAACCGATTCAATTCAAGAGGCAGAAAACGCCCTCGCCGGTGAAGCAAATTATTATTACCAAAGCGGTGCAATCGAGCGACCCACAAACGCATTTGCAGGTGTTGGAAAAGTACGGCGGCGGCAACGGAATCAACAACATAATAAAAAACAACTTTCAAGAGGAAGAGCACAGAACGTTAGCGTCGACGTTATGGCTTTTGAAAAAAATCGCCTCAAACACGCAATACAGACGAAGGCTTTCGCGAGAACGACCGCACTTTGCGACGTCCATGTTTACGGCGGCTTTGAAAATAGCCGGAAAATCCGCCACGGACGCCAAGTTACGATTAGCCGCCATCGCTTTGGCGTATCTCTTTTCTTTGGAAATCAAAACGTTTTCGAGAGTGTTGGACTCGATGGATATCGCGTTGGGCGTCGCCGCGTGCGTAGACGAGGCAAACTTTTTTACAGAAGAAGAAGAAGAAAAGAAAGAAGAAATAATGGTAGTAATAGAAGACGACACCAACGATATCGATGGTGATGTCGAGAAAGCGGTGGAAACGTCGTTGAGCGCTTTAAAATTTCTCCCAAGCGAAAAGAGCGCGTGCACAAAAAACATAGCTTTATTATTAGCGTTCAGGGCGTTGCAATGGGGAAGCGAAGAGGAAGAAGAAAAAGAACGAAGAGAAGGTGGTAAACAACCACCAACCACCACCAACAACAACGACACGACATCTCGCGCGTTACGGACGCGCCTTTCTAGATCCGGGTTCATAACTTCTGTCGCGAAACTCGCCAACGAAAGTTGCAAAGACTTGGTCCAAAGCTTGCATTCGAGCAAAATAAAGAGTAAAAAAGGTGAAGATAAAGAAGAAGGAGAAGAGATGAAAGTAAAGGCGAGAAAAGCGTGCGCGAGACTGTTTCGATGCGCTCGAGTCATCGAGGCGGCGACGTATACGAGCCCAGAGACGGTGACGACGCTAGCGTCTTCAAATTTACCGGTTTGGGAATCTTTCTCTTCTTCTTCTTTCATCAGCGATGAAGATAAAAGTAAAGATGTTGAAGACGACGCGTTCGGAGAGCCTTCTCCAACGATCAACAACGCCTCCTCGTCCACTTCTTCTTTTTCTGTGCTGAAACTCGCTGATGTTTCTTTGCTCGCGATAGAAGAAGAAGAAGAAGAAGAAGAGGATGATGTTGACGATGGTAGAAAAATGGTCACCGCTACTGCGACGAATCCAACAACAACAACAGCAGCAATTTCGACGCCGCCGAGACCTATCCCAGGAAGTAACAGATTCGAAGATAACGACGACGACAACAACACGAACAACAATAGTTTCCTTCAGATTGGTTCTCCGGCGACGGTTGGCGCGTCGCCGGTTTTCGGTCAAATGGCGAAATCTCCCGGAGCAGCCTTGGATTCTTGGCTCGCAAAGTCTCCCAAAGACGGAGACGTGGACATGTCTCCGAAACCAAGAGGAGGAGGAGGAGGAGAAAAAGGTATAAAAAACAACCACAGCGATAACAACATCAACAACAACAGCAAAAAGAACAACTGGTCTTTAGCGAGGTGTTTGATCGAAACCCTCCCCGCGCTGACGCTTTTAACCAGTCGATCGATGCGTCCACGAGCAAAGGCTTTACACGGCATTCAAACTTCCGAGTATTTAAACCCAAATATCGACGCGCGACTATCCTTGGCTACGTTAAAAGCGTGCGTGTTCGCACTGACAAACTCGACGAACGAAAACACGGTCGGAGCAAAAGCGGCGGCTTCGCGAGACGGATTACACGGCATCATCGCCGCAGTCGCGTACTTTTCAGCCATGCGCGGGTGCGCTTTATACGGTGAATTTGCCGGATTCGTTCCTAAAAAGGACAACATGGAAGGTACCGTTCCAGACGCGTATAAAGAAGCCGCGACAGAGTTGCTTCATGCGTGCATGTGTTTGTTGGTGAACATCACGGAGGCGAACCCTCGAGTGAAGCAAGAACTGTTACAACTCCAACTCGATTGCTCGCCGTTCGGTACCGGAAAAGCCGAAGACTTTAAGAAGAAGAAGAAGAAGAAGAAGACGAGTAACAACGGAAAGAAGGTTTTGGACGACGACGACGAGAAATCGGCATCGCCGCTCGTCCCGTTTCCAACTGTCCTCGCGCGCATTTTCACGCACGCCGGCGGCGCCAAGATGCACCGGGTAGAAGACGACGACGACGAGGATGATGGAGATGATGATGATCAAAACCAAGACGACGACGGCGACGACGAAGACGAAGAAGTCACCGTGGAAATGCTCGACGACGACGACGACGCCACCGCGAACGCCGCCGTCGACCCGTCCTACGGCGAAGACCTCATCACTCAAGCGTACTCCTCGCTCCTCCTCGCCTTCCTGGTCGAAAACGACCGAGAGGCGTTGCGTCGAACCGCCGACCAAGCCTTACCAAAAGGAGGAGGGAAAAGAAAGAGAAACGGAAACACTCGCGTCGGCGGCGCAAACGGCGAAAGCGTTGGTGGTACAAAAAACGGCGTCCAAGCGATGGTGGATACGTTGGAAAGGTTCCACGCTTTTCACGATACGCTGGACGCCATGTCCGCGAGCAGTTCCGAGAGCTTAAAACGCGTCGTCGAGTGGTTAAAGTCCACCCTCGTTTGAGAATGCGTGCGTATTCTGAACGAATCGCATCAGCTCGAGATAGATAGATAGATAGAGAAAGAGTTTTTAGAATACATACTACGCGCGGCGCGTACGCAACGCAACTTAAATACAGCGCAAATTTGCACCTCTCCTTTTCGTATCTTTTTTGCTTTTTTGCTCCAAAAAGGATAGACATTTCACTCCACTCTTTCGTTGGATATTCTCAATTGAGGTAATCAATTGCCTTTGAAACATCATGCGCGAACAGTAAGAAAACTCTCACACATAAACGCTTCGATGAGCGGGAACACGAACCACCCGCGCGAGGACAAAGGAAGTGGAAGTGGCGCCGCTGGTTCTGGTTCTGGTTCCTCTTCGAATAATCGGAATTGGACGAACGAAGCGTTGCATTTCTCCAAAGGCTCCGTCAGGCTCCACGAGTTTCGGAACGCGTGGGAACGGACCATTCAAGACGCCAAGGCGAAGTTTATCGTCGTCGGGAACGAGAGCAACAACAACGCGACAGAAAGTTCACCTTCTTCTAATTACGAGAGGAATCAACACACTTCCCCCGTTTGGGGTGGATTGCAAACGGCGTTCAGTTCGAGTTTTGAAAACGCCGCTCTCGACCGAGCGATATCGATGGAATCCATTCGAGAGTTGGCGAAGAGGACGGTACAGAAACCAATCAACGAAGGGTTGTTGAAAGTTGGAGATTCGCAGTTCATGGAAAAGTTTAAGCAACGAGCGGCGTCGTCGAATGTTGGGAATACCGCGGACGCGAGCGCGGTGACCGGCGGGTTGCGAAGGAGCGCGTCAAAGGCGGACGATTTGAACACGGACGCGAATAAGACGATGTGGCCGTCGTCGTCATCGTCTGCTTCGAGTGGAAGGTTGAAAAGAAGTGATTCCAAGAATGGCGGTGGCGAGGAAGATGCGAATACTCAGAGTTTAAGCGGGAGGAGCTCGCCGTTTTCGTCGTCGCAAGATTTGAGCGCGATTATCGAGAAGAACGTCATGCCGAAAGTGAAGGACATCACGGAGAACATCACGAAGAATTTGCAAAGGCCGCCAGAAGGATGGGACGTCTTTAAAGCGGTGAGCAGTAGTAAACCGAAATCATCATCGGGAGGCGCCTCGACGCCCCATAACAGCAGTAGTAACAACAGTAGTAAAAATAAAAAGTTCACCTTTTCGGGATTGAGCTCGCGAAGGAGTTCGCAAGAGTCGTTGCGTTCGCTTTCCGATAACGAAACAGATAACGACGGGGGAGGAGGTGATTTACAAGAAACGACGGGGGAATTTGACGACGTCGAGTTGCGCGAAAAGTTCGGGAAGGTGACGTTACAAACCACCAGAAGATTGTTACGCAAAGCGTCCTCGGAGGCGTTGGATACGTTGAAATCCAAATTTACGAACCCGAGCAGCAGCGGCACCGAAACGAAAGGGGAAACGAACAACGAAATGGTCGCGACGACAATAACGACGCCATTGAAAACAAAAGAAGGTGAAAGAGAACAGTTTTCTATCGTTGGCGGTAGTTCTGGTGGTAAAAAACAAGACGTCTCTACGCAAACGACATCTCCGCACGCGCCGCGATCGATCAAAGAACCCGGGAGAAAAGTCGCCATCGTCACCACCGCGACGCTGCCTTGGATGACGGGAACTGCGGTTAACCCGCTCTTACGCGCGGCGTATTTAGCCCGGCGCGGATTACACGAAGTCACCCTCGTTGTTCCGTTCATCCCCGTCGACGAGCAGAAAACGTTGCATCCGAACAACGTCTTTGAGTCGCCGGAGCAACAAGAAACGTTCGTTCGAAACTGGGTAAAAGAACGATGCGGATTTGACGTTCCAAACTTAAAGTTGAACTTTTACCCGGGAAGATACGCGACGGATAAGATGAGCATTATCCCGGTAGGAGACGTTTCCTCTCACATTAAAAACTCCAACGACGTCGCCGTTTTGGAGGAACCGGAACATTTGAACTGGTTCCACACCGGTCCGCGATGGAGCGATACGTTTGAACACGTCGTCGGGATTATTCACACGAACTATTTGGATTACGTTCGTTTGGAAAATCACGGAAAAGTAAAAGAAAAGGCGTTAGGATTCGTAAATTCAGTCGTTTCGAGAGTGCACTGTCACAAAGTCATCAAACTTTCGGACGCCGTGCAAGAGTTTCCGAGGAGTTGCACGATGAACGTGCATGGGGTGAGTCCGGTGTTTTTAGACGTTGGCGCGTCGAAGGCGGCGGCAAAGAGAGTGCAGTTGATGCGCGAAGACGACGAGCTTCTCGATAACGTTGGTTTAACCAACAGTGAACCACAGTTTGCATCGATCACGTCGACAACGAAAGCCTCCTCGTCCTCGTCCTCTTTGTCCGCGGCGAAACGGAAAAAGAAGAAGGATATCAACAACAACAACAACGAAACGAACGAGAACGAACGATCGGTTTTTACCAAAGGCGCGTACTTCCTCGGCAAAGTTGTTTGGGGTAAAGGCTACCACGAACTTCTCGATTGCGTCGAAAAACACAACGCGAACGCGGAATACGGCCAAACCTGCCCCATCTCCATGGACGTGTACGGCAACGGCGAAGACTTGGAATCGGTCGAGCGAACCGCGATGGATAAAAAGTTACCTTTGAATTTCAAAGGACGCTTGGACCACGCGAATCCAACCGTCCACGATTATAAAATTTTCGTCAATCCTTCTTTGTCCGACGTGGTGGCAACCACCACGGCGGAAGCGTTAGCCATGGGTAAATTCGTCGTCTGCGCGAAGCACCCGAGCAACGAATTCTTCTCCTCCTTTCCAAACTGTTTGACGTACGGCAATCAGGAGGAGTTTTCGCAGTGCATGAAGAAAGCGTTCGACACGGAACCGAAACCGCTCTCGGCGGAAGACGCGTACCGATTAAGTTGGGAAGCGGCGACGGACCGGTTCTTAGACGCCGCAGAGCTCGGGCCGGAGCACAAGGAGAAGCAGCCGGGACTCTCGAAAGTTTCCGAGTCGGTGGCGGCTTCCGCGTTTTACGCCTTGAACAACATCGAAGGCGTTCGACAAGCTTTGGGTGCGGGAAAAAACACGCACTCGATAGATGCGCCGGAAAAGTTAGATTCCAATTGGAAACCGGAAAAGTGGGAAGTCGCCGGATTAGCCTCCTCGACGAAGAAAAAGTAAATCACGTTTTGGAGAAGAGAAAAGATAAACGCAAAAGGCGCATCGCCAGCGCTTTGCGCTGGCTGTTTATTATCAAAGTAAACTGTTGTAAAATTATACACGCACGAGACGCTCTCAATATTATTATCATTATTAAACTACGTTACACGCTAAACCCCGCTATCATCACAAACCACTCATCGCGTTATCCTCCTCGTTCTTCTCCGAGCACTTCTTACATTCCTCCTCGTACTTCGGGTACGTCTTCTTACACGACTCGCACTGCACCAACGTCAACAAACCCGGATCTTTCGCGAACCTCTTCATCCTCCGCCAGTGCTCTTCCACTTTCGGCCGTTCTGCCAAGTATTTCCTCATCGAATTTCGTTTCCTCTCGCCGTTGTTTTCCATGATGAACATTTGTTTCTGCATCGCTCGTTTGTACTTATTTTTGTTCCTTTGCGGTTGGAAAGACCTTCCACCACATTTGCTCGAACTTTCTTTCGCTTTCACTTCCCGGTCCCATTTCTCTTTTCGGTGGAGTAAGAGAAACTTCCTGTCCGGGTCGTTTTTCTTCACGTCCTCGAGCTCTTCCACTCTGTCGTCGTACGGGTGTTCGTCCTTCGAGAGCATCGGCGGGCGGTACCCGCCGCGAGTGGTTTTCGAGGTTGCGTTCGGGCCTTGACGGTACGAACGAATCTGATGATGAAAAGAAGAAGACAAAGATGAAGAAGAAGACGTGGCTTCGCCGCCTTCGCGAGTAAAAGAGGAGATCATTCGAGAGAGGAGCGTCGTCTGCGTCGTCGTTTTCGCGAGGCGTGTTCTGGATGACATCATCTTTGTTGTTTACGCGTTCTTTTGCCCAGATGGAAAATGACGAATTTCCCCAGAGTTCAAGACTTGCTTTGAACAAAGCAATGAACGAGGACGACTTCGAGGACGACGAAGCCGCGTTCCTCCGCCTCTCCTCGCTCACCCCGGAGGAGCTTTCAAAACACACCGCGAAATCTCGCGACGCGCTCGATCTTCGCTTGAAACGGTTGAGTTCTTTATACGAAAGCACGGAGTTGGAATTTAAGGAGATGGAACGAGTGAAGGAGAAGTTATTGGAAAACGTAAACAAGCTGCGAGAGATGACGAGAGAGGAGGGAGAGGAAGAGGAAGAGGAAGAGGAAGAGGACGGAGAGATTCAGAGGCTGGAGAGGCTGCTTTTGGAGGAGAAGGAGAAACAGAGGGCGATGATGATGATGACATCCAATAAGAAGTGAAATAAGAGTTTAAAGAGAAAGAGAAGCTTTGGTTGAGAGTAGAGTGTGCGATAATAATAGCAGTAGCGATCGTAGTAGTTTGTTTTAGGAGTAGCCGATTCATTCGCTAATAACGCGTGCCGCGATGATGATTGTTTTTGTGACGTAGCCAAGACGTGGATTCTCGACGCGCCGAAAGTTTCTCTCTTTTATCGCTTCACCCACTGAAACGCCTTTCTCGCTTTCTTCAAACCGGGTTTTTTCCGCTCCACAATTCTCGAGTCTCGGGTCAAAAATCCAAGCGGTTTCAACTGCGCGCGAAAGGCCGGGTCGTAATTTTGTAAACTCCTCGCCACGCCTAACCGAGCGGCTTGACTTTGACCGCTCAAGCCGCCGCCGTGGACGAGGACGCGCACGTCGAACAATCCTAAAGTGTTCGTCGCCGCAAACGGCGCTAAGACGTGCTGCCGCAAACTGACGTCTTGGAAATACTCGTCCAGAGGTTTCCCATTGATGACGATTTCCCCGAACACTTCCTCCTCCTCCTCTGTCTCCTCCTCGTCTCCTGCTTTACTCCCTTTCGCCGGAACAATCCTAACTTGCGCCACCGCCGTCTTCCTCTTCCCGGTCCCGACGCTCCCGCCGAATCGATCGATTTTCTTCACTCTGTTCATAGTTTGCTCCATTTGCTTTATCTTTTCTCTCTCTTGCCGTTTCTCCTTCTCTAAACTCTTCGCGTCTTGGTAAAAATGTTCCAGCGGCGGTAACCGATCCTCCGCTCTCGGTTCTTCCCTCTCTAAAACCAATGCCCTCAACTCTTCGATGATTTCTTTTTCCTCTTTCGTTTGCGTCTCCAAGTGCCTCTCGGCCGTTGGGTCGTTAAACTCGCCGTATAAAACGCCTTCCGGTATGTCGTCGATGTTGTTCGTGCCGTCTGGGATGTCCGAGGGAACTGGGATGGCGATTTGTGAGCGGATCATCGCGAGGATTTCAGACTCTGAATGCGGGCGTTTTTTGCTCGATTTGGATGCAAAACGACGCGCTCGATGTGTGGTATGCATCGCTTGAATCATCGTCGGTGGATTCGAGAAAGGAGGAACAGCGTTGCTCCCTTTACTGGTGGAAGCGAGGAGCGATCGCGCGATGCGTTTCGCGTTTTGTCGAAACATTAGTAGTATTGGTGTTGATGTTATTTATAATGACGCATCGAAAGTAGAGAGGTCTTTTGAATGTTGGGCGGGATACGCGTGCGGGGGGACGAACGAGTACTAAGAGGTACTTAAATAATTATTTATTTCAAAGTTTCACGCTTTAAACGATTTACTCATCGTGGACGGCGATTTCATCAAGCCGTTTTTCTTCCTGTCTCTCCTCTTGTATCGAATCTTGCACGGATGTTTCGGGCCGACGACCATGCCTTCGTAATCGGGTTCGGGTAAGTCGCCGATTAAATCAAACTCAAAGTTTCGAATCAACACGGACCAGATGGTTTTGATTTGCATGAAGGCGAAGGTTTCGCCCATGCATCCGTGTCGACCGGCGCCGAAGCCGATGTACGAGGCGAACTTGTTTTCGTCCGATTTGAAGCGTTGCGGGTCGTAGGTGTTTGGGTTTTTGAAGACGGAGTCCATGCGATGGGCAAACGCCGGAGAGGTGGCGCAGATGTGGCCCTTCGGGACGGTGTATTTCTTACCGTCCGAAGTTTCCACGTCAAAGTTCACCTGCGCTTTTCTCAAAAGCATGATCAAAGGCGGGTGCATTCGCAACGCTTCCTTCACCGCAAAGTGTAACTCGTCCATTTCCGCCAACACGTCGAAATCAATCTTCGTGCCGTGTTTTTTCATGATTTTTTGCTGCTCTTGCTCGAGATACGGCATCACGCGTTCTTTATTCGCAATCGCGAGTAATCCAGTCCACGTGCTCGTGATGGAACTCGTGTGTTGCCCGGCGAACAACACCGCGATCAACATCCCCAAAACTTGGTCGTTGGTCAACTTCGACCCGTCTTTATACCTGGCGTCGATGAACGTCTGCAACACGTCCGGCTCCAAACTCCCGCTCTCTCTTCTCGCTTGAATCACCTTGTCAAAAATCAACGCCAAATCTTTCCTCGCCTTATCTCTTTTCCTATGCGCCTCGATCGGCGCGTACGGGAAAAACACCGACAACGGCACCATCCCTTTATCCAAATCGTGCACCAACGCCGTCACCTCGGAAAACAAATTCTCGCGAATTTCTCTCCCGAGCAAACATCTACTCGCGGTCAAAACGATCAGCTCGCTCAGAGAGTCCAACAAATCCACCTCGCCTTCGTCTCCCCACTTCTCGAAAAACGCATCCGCCTCTTTCACCATCATCCCGACGTACGTTCTTAACCGCTCGCTCTTCAACGAATCCGCGAAAAACCGAAACTGTTCCGCTCGCGTCTGATGATCGACGTCAAAAACGACGCCTTTCCCGAACGTCGGCACGTTAAACTCGTACACTTCTTTCTGCGACATCTCCACATCCTTCGCTTTGAAGAAAAACTCGGAGACTTTCGGTCCGATCAAAAACGTGATTCGCTCGTGAAACACCGGCACGGTGAACACTTCCCCGTATTTCGGGAACGCTTTCGCCATCAGTTTCATCGGGCCTTTGAGAAACTCCAGCATCCCGCCGACGAGAGGGATTTTTAAACCGCCGCTCCATTCGATTAAAGGTGGCGTTTTCTTCGATTTGAAAACTTTACGCGTCAGAACGTCCAAAACGACCAAGAGAAGGAACACGATCAGCGACGCGATGGACACGACGCAGACGCTCCAAAGGATAAAATCATTTCTCGTCGTCGCTACCACCGCTGCTGGTGTTTCTCGCTTGAAGAAAAAAACGAGAGGAGGCGTCGAAAACATCGTGTCTTTCCTTCTTCTTCCTTCTCTCTCTCTAAATTTCTCTCGCACTCCTGCGCTTAAAGTCTTTGATTCTGATGCGTCCAAATCTACGCTCGTCGAAGCAAAAACGCGAGACTTTTCAGAGAGAGTTTTGCACACGCAAAATTTAGGGTTTATGTAACGAGAACCCTGAGTCTGTAAGTGCTTACTCCTAAGTGCATATTCTTACTCTAAAACCCTAAAATATAGACTCTGTGAGTGCTTCGTTCGTACTCCTCAGTCGCTCTGTCGTACTCTCATTTGTCCTCTTTTTGGCGTCGTTTGGGAAACGCGAGAGAAGAAGAAAAAAAGCGTCAAACCAACTCGCACGTTGTGTGCATACTTTATTACTCTCTGTTCTATTTAACGCGCGTAGCATACTTTATTATACTCTTTAAAGGTTGACGCGCAAACGCAGCGTTTGTCGATCGTCATCTTTTGAGGAGAGAGACGAGAGCTTTCTCCCGCGTATTTATTCCTCCTCCTTCCTGCTTGTCGTGTGTATGTGTTCGTCGTAGAGGGAAGACGTGAAAAGGATTCCGATGGTGACGATATCGGTGCTTCCATCGTGGCAACACCAACGACGAAAGAGCTCGCCCTCGAGGAAAAGAAAGTACGGGGGAAGTCGTCGTCGCTCTTTGAACAAAGCGACGACGACGTTTGGGAAGATGCTGTTTTTGCGTGTATTTAACGATGATGATGACGACGAGAAGAAGAGAAAGCAACAAAAAGTGATGATGAAACTGCACCAAACGCGAGGGGAGAAGCGCGGCGTTTTTGTATCATCACATCGAGGAGGAGTTTTAGGAGGAGTTTTAGGAGGAAAAAAGAGTAAGAGAAAGAAAGCGGCGGAGATGACCGAGCGGACGATGACGAGCTATTACGACCGGTCCTCGCGAGGCGGGTTTCGGCCGGAAGATTTTTCGTCGGTGGACGAGGACGACGAAGAAGAAGAAGACAAAGAAAAGCAGAGACGACGACGACGAAGACGACGACAGTCGGGCGAGAGCGCTTCGACGACCTCGTCTTCAACTTCGTCGTCGTCGTCGTCTGCGTTTACGAACTTTTCCATGAAGATGATACTGGACGGCGAGGAGACGAAAGAGATATTCACGTTGGCGGTTCCCGCGCTGGGCGCGTTGTTAGCGGATCCGCTGATGTCTTTGATCGACACGATGTTTGTCGGGAGAATCGGCGTGAACGAGTTAACCGCGCTCGGACCGAACGCGGCTATATTCCAAGTCATTTTTCAACTGTTTTCGTTTCTGTCCATCACGACGACTGGGATGGTCGCGAGACACTACGTGAAATTCAACGAAGGGTGCGAAATCGCAGAGTATAAAATTAGGAGGAGCGTGTCGATATCGCTGTTTTTCTCCGTCGCGTTTGGCATGGTCTCTTTGATCGCGTTGAATTGTTTCGCGAGCGATATTTTACGTCTAGTTGGAACGCCGGAAAGTTTGCTCGCGACGGCGGCGCCGTATTTGCGAATACGTGCTTTCGCGACGCCGTTCGTGTTGGCCTCCTATTGCGCGCAAGGCGCGTTTATTGGGAAATTAGACAGCAAAACGCCGTTGAGAATCTTCGCTTTCGCCGCGGTGCTCAACGTCTTCGGCGATTTCTTGCTCGTTCCTTCGTACGGCTTACGAGGTGCCGCGTTCGCGACGTTGTTCGCGCAGTGCGCTTCCGCAGTTCTGTTCTCCTCGCAACTCTTTGGGCAAAAGATGTTGCCGAAAATAGGAAGTCCCGAGTGGAAGTCTCCGCCGACTGCGACGGAAATCCAACGCATCACCAAAGTCAGCTCGGCGCTCTTCTTTTCCTCAATCTGCCGCATGGGCGTGTACACGATGATGACCACGACCGCTCTGCACCTAGGGAATGCCGTCATGGCCGCGCACCAAATAGCCTTGAACGTCTTTTGGTCGCTCACCTACTTCGTGGACCCGCTCTTCGTGGCCTCGACCTCCTTCATCGCCAGAGACTTTGAACGCGACGCGGAGAAAGCGAAAACCATCGCCAAAAAACTCCTCCTTCTTTCCTTCGCCGTCGGCGTCTTCATCTCCATCGTCGCCTTCTTGGTCTCCGCGTTTGCCTCTGGAGCGTTCACCACGGACTTTTACGTCCAATCCTTGGTCCGATCGGTCTCTGTTTACATGCTCGTCTCCCAGTGCGTCTCGGCGGTGGTCTTTGTCAGCGAAGGCATCCTCATTGGCGCAGGCGACGCGCGATATTTACTCCGCGCGCACTTGCTCAACTTCCTCGCCCTCGCCGTCGTTTTACGAGGCGTTGGTCACTTCTCCTTGGGTTTACGAGGCATATGGTTCGCCGTCCTCACGAACCAAATATTTCGGTTGATGCAACACGCCAACCGAACGATGGTCGATAAAAACGGGCCGGACATATTTTTACTCAACGGAAACGGAAAAGACTGCGGTGTTGGCGACGCCGACGACCCCGACGACGAGGATGATTCCGCAGAGGTGGACGTTCGAGCGACACCAACACCAACAACATAGAAGTCATCACATTAATTCTCATCATCGTTAGAAGATTAAGATTGTGTTATATTTTATTAGAAGTCATCACACACAGCAAACAACACATTTTTAAACGGAACGAAAGTAAAACGCGCTCATAAAGTTCTCTTCTTTCTTCTTCGTCTTCGCCGTCGCCGTCGTCTTCTCCCGGTGTGTGTTGGGTTCGAAAAGAAGGATCTCGCAGCGCGTCGTCGTTTCGCTCTCGCCAGCCTCTGTGAAAATTGTGAGCACTTAATTGGAGAAATAAAGGAACGAGGAAAAAAAAGAAGCACTTTCCGGACAAATTTTGGATCGTTTCTCTCTCTCTTTACACTCGCGAATACGCGACCGGGAGAGACGCGCGGGCATTGCGAGACCGTCGAGAGAGCGCGAGTACTCGCGGGCGACGTTTTTCGTGCGTCTTTCTGTCTCGAGAGAAGCACAGGACAGAGACAGAGCGCAAAGGTTTTGGGGATTGAATTTTCCCATCGGTGGAATTTGAACACACGCGCGCGGAAATCTTCGAGGACAAACACACGCCTCGTTGTCTCTTCTCCGCGATCGAAACGAACGCGAGAGAGAGAGTAGAGAGAGAACGTCGTCGTCGGTGTTTCTGTCTCGCGGAAGAGCCTTCGTTTGGCGCGAAGAACGGGAGAGAGAGAGACATCCTCGAGGGAAAATTTTCTCGCTCCACCATTCGTCTTTCTGGCGAGATACGAAGAAAAGGAAGAAGCGTCCGGGAAGGACGATCACCAAAATGATAACGACGCGTTCGCATCCACCTCTCCGTCTCGCCCGTCTCTTCGTGCTCGCGTGTAGCGCCGCGTTCGTGCTCCAAGTCCGCGCGAATTACCCGGTTGTGCGGTTTCGCAACGGCACCGTGGGCGTTCGGAGCGACGGCGAAGTGCACGTGCAAAGCGACGAGTTTTTAGTCAACGGGCATTTGCGGGTGTCGGGAAGTCTGTACGTGAACGATACGGATGTTGAAGTGTACGATGTTCGAGTGACGAACGTGGAGAATACGTTAGGTATTGATCCGGACTCGTTTACTTCGTGCTATAGTGGAGCGTCCGCGGCGAATTTCCCGAGCGCGTTGACGCATTGGATTGATTTTTCGAACAGTTATTACGAGGATACGTTCGAATCTGGGGCGATGATGAATTCAGCCGTTGATATCGTGAATAATGCGTCCGGTATTGAAATTTTTGGAGACGTGGAGTACATGCACGGTGTTCATCTCGGAAACGGCGCGGCTTTCTTCAACGACGTGAATTCGGCGAGAGGCGTGAGGTTTGGGACTACCAAGCTAGGGAAGAATCCCGAGATTATTATCGCGTATAATCAGATTGGGTACATGGAGAAAGGGGTCATTTTAGGCGACTATTCGACTGATGATCCCTCTTACCAGTTCGGGACGCGCGGGACCGGGAATAATAAGGTTGGGATGAGCGCCGATAACAACGCCAACATGGGGACAGTCGAGGCAGACTTTGACATGTGGCACGTAGCAGATGTTTATTATGGCAATACCGACGGCTTTCTCAATATTGATAACGATCCAAGTTTAAACAAGTCATTCAGCATCAGTGGTCGGTATGACGTGGACGCAATGAGCGAGCCGCATATTGGCGGAGTAAATGTGGATTCCGAACACATGCACGGTCTCGTCGGCGAAGTCCTGTATTTTAACCAGAGACTCAGTCCCACCGAACGAGAGAGCGTGATGGCATACATGATGGAAAAGTGGATCGATGGTTCATCCGCCAGCGGAAGCACCTCGCAGTGTTCGACAACCATCAACGAAGACGGTTCCGTCAACTCGCCGAGTACAGTCGTTACCGCCATCGCGGAGTCCATCAGACGTCTGACGCCGATGGCGTGCGAACCGCCCGGCGGGGCTAGGTTATATTTCAACGGCGATGATTTTGTCTGCGAGTGCAACGAAAATTACGTCGGAGAATCGTGCACGGATTTACAAGACGGACGATAAAAAAGAAGAAGAAGAAGAAGAAGAAGAAGAAGAAGAAGAGAGAAAAGACCCGCCCGCCGCTACCGAGCGAGAGAGCGCTCGAAAACTTGTAGTATATTTATTTTATTAAAAACCGTATATTACGCACACGGATAGAAAAAGAAAGAAAGAAACACACGTCACGCGCATTCCCTCGACCGCGCGCGCAAAGTTCTCGCGTTCGTCGCGAGAGACTCGCATTGAGGAGTACTCTTCGGCCTCGCCGCAAAGGAATTTGTACTAAACCCTAAACCAATAAATACGCGAAAGAGACCATACCAAAACCCCACAAAGATTAATTAGTTGCTTGCATTTAATTATCTCGACCTCAAACGTGGGACGAAGGACGAAAGACGACCGATACCTCGCTCGCCTTAAGCGTGTGTTTATATTGGTGGTAGCGTACCGCGTTCGTTTTTTTCTCTTTGTCGCAAGAAAAAGAGAGAGAAAGAGAGAGAGAGAAAGAAGTTCGCGTTTTAATTCCCACGAACACATAATTGTCGATTGTCGATCGCGGGGAAGAGGATATTCGGTTTTTGAATACGTTTTTGTTCTGATCCTCTCTGTTCATCGAGTCGTCTCGAATCGACGAGAGACATGTTTTTCCCTCTTTGCGCGGCGGCGCTCTTTTTCCTTTCCTCGTCGTCACTTTTGGATTCCGCTGAAGGGAACGATTGGCCAGTGGCTCGATTTACGAACGGCACGGTTGGACTCCAAAACAAAGGAGGGAAAGTGATGGTGAATTCGAACGAACTTCACGTGATCGGAGACCTCATCGTAAAAGGACAGCATTTAATTCCACCGAAGTGCATGCCACCGGGCGGAGATAAGTTGCAATACAACGGCACGCATTTGTTTTGCGTGTGCGCGGAGAACTGGTCGGGGGAGACGTGCGAGACGCCGCCGAGTCCGCCGCCGAGTCCGAGTCCGCCACCGCCGCCGCCGCCGTATACCGCGCCGCCGCCGTACGTGACGCCGCCGAGTCCGCCGCCAAGATCTCCTCCACCGCCGCCACCGAATCCTGAGAGTCCGAACGAGTTATTAAGGAAAGCCATTTCAGTATGTTTTGAAAAAGAAAGCAGTGGAAAGTGCGAGTGCACGTACGATTCGCCGTGCGGGATATATACGAACGGTGGAATGAGCGAATGGGATGTATCCAAGGTGACCGATATGATGCAGTTATTTAGAAATACAAATACTTTCAATGAAAATATATCAAGTTGGGACACGTCGCAAGTGACTGATATGAGATATATGTTTTATTACGCTCGTGCATTCAACCAAGACATTGGGAGTTGGAACACGGCGCAAGTGACTGATATGAATGGAATGTTTCGAGATGCTTTTGCGTTCAACCAAGACATTGGGGGTTGGAATGTAGAAAAAGTGACGAATATGGAATTCATGTTTGTCAACGCTCGTACGTTCAACCAAGACATTGGGAATTGGAACACATCGCAAGTGACTAATATGTATGGTGTGTTTGCTTACGCTTCTGCGTTCAACCAAGACATTGGGAATTGGAACACAGAAAAAGTGACTTCTATGAGATCTATGTTTAATCAAGCTTCTGCGTTCAACCAAGACATTGGGAGTTGGAACACATCGCAAGTGACTGATATGTTTTATATGTTTTCTCAAGCTTATGCGTTCAACCAAGACATTGGGAGTTGGAATGTAGAAAAAGTGACTACTATGAGAGATATGTTTTCTTACATTTCTGCGTTCAACCAAGACCTCCGCAATTGGAATCCCCCAAGTAATTGCAACTTTTATGGAATGTTCAATGGCGCAACTGCTCATAACAAGGCGTGGACATGCCCATCGGGTCCAAGATCGTGTTACGCCCCAGCGTTCGCGAGTGATTACGCGTTAGTTTTGGCCGTTCAACAGTGCTTCACGGAATCGAGCGACGGCGATTGCTCGTGCTCGACGACGTCGTGCGGTTCGGCGGCGCAACACATTTCGAAATGGAACACCTCCGGCATCACACTGATGAATAATTTGTTCAAAGATAAAACGACGTTTAATCAAGATTTAAGCGGGTGGGAGACCGCATCGGTGACGCGCATGGACGGTTTGTTTCACAACGCGAATTCGTTCAACCAAAACATTTCGAGTTGGGATGTCACTCAAGTTCGCGATCTTCACGACATGTTCAACGGGGCGTCGTCTTTCGACCACGATATTTCCGGATGGGTTCTCCCAGATAATCCAACGTCCACGGACATGTTCTTAAACGCGGACGCGTTCAACGCTAAATTTACGTGTACCGGCGGCGTTAATGGACCGCCATCGACGTGTTCGCCGAAATAGATATACACGTGTTTACTCTACAAAACCTACCGCGATATACGAGGAAGGAGGGAAGGCTTTAACAATCGCCCCAAACTATTTTATAAAATACTAAATAATACATCATCGACGAGCGCGTACGTTCCTATACATGCCGCCCCCGCGCCCGCCAATATTCTCTTCTTCTTCATCATCATCTTCGTCGCTCACCCATTCTCTTTCGCTTTCGCGGTTGGTACCCATCGTCGTTCTCATCGCCGCGCTTGCATTTTTGCTCTTCCATCGAACGAGAAACCCATCCATACTCGCCGAGAACAATTCGCACTCGCGGGCGACAAACTGCGCCGAAGTCACTCGGTCCGCGTGACACTTCAAGCGCTCCGAAATCGCGCCGGTTCGAGAATCGTACACGAGTATCGACCCGTCTTGCGAAGGCACGAAAACGTTCACGCCGTCTTCCGAGCACGACATGGTTGTTGAATACCGATACTGCGCCGACGCCGCCGACGCCGTCCCGGCACCAGCTGTAGAACCCCTACCACTGCCGCTACCCGTGTTCATCGCACTTACGCCGCTCCGAGCATTTTGTGTCGTCATCGACGACGACGAATTCGAAAATCGTTCGAATTTTGTCGCGTCGCACCGACCGGTGCGCAAATCCCACTCGCGAACCCTCGCGTCGTTTCGGAATCCAAACCCTTTCGTGAAAACCGAACGACCGTTTGGGTGTATCAATACGCTCTCTATCCCATCCGCGTGAGCCCTCGCGTTTTCGTCGTAAAAATCTATAGGTTTCCTCAAACTGCTCCACGACCCTGATGTTCCTAAACCTTCGGTACCGCCGCCGTTTCCGCCGCTATTACTCCTCCGCCTATCCATGCTAAACAACGGCGCCGCGCACCGCCGAGCGTCCCAAACCGCACATCGACCCTCAAACCCGCACGTAATCACAGAAAACGCGTTCTCTTTCGACCAAGCGGTCTTGGAACACCCGCCCGGATGCGCTTTCGGTAACGTCATTCCCACCACGTTACTCCCGGGATCCCACAATTTCACGTCCGGCGCATCCGTCGCCACCGCGACTAAATCGTTATTCAAATGACTCGACAAAGACAAACTCACGTCCCGTATTCTCGAACCGAGCGCGACACCACTCCTTCCACCTCTCCCAGAATCAACAGACGACGCGTACGTCGCCGCCACTTCCGCGCGACTGGCGTCCCACAACTTCACCGTCCCGTCGAACGACGCGCTAAAAAACGCACTCGCGTCCTCGGGATACCACGCCACCGCCGAGACCGACTTCTCGTGCCCTTGCGACGTCCGCACGATGCGCGCTTCATTTTCACTACTCGCGATACCATTGGTACCACCGGTACGGCGACGACCAAATCTCCTGTTGGATGCAAAAATAGGCTCCACATTCCTCCTCTCGTTCCGATCGCCGTCCGTCTTTTCTGCTGCTTCTCGTCCGCCTCCGAAACCATCCATCGAGTCATACATCACCACGCTTCCATCCACGGTCCCGACTAAAGCGAACCTCTTTTCGCGCATCCCGCCAATTTCTAAGCACGTGACTCCTCCGTTCCATATTCGAGAGAATTGTTTCTCGCTCGCGATGGTAAACCCGCGGTGGATGCTGTATCTCGCGACCGAGGATTGGAACTCGAGCGGACGGAGTTGACGGTTCGTTTCCCGAAGGCGGAGCGAGGAAACGGTCGTTGGGTTTGGGAGAGGTTTGGAGGGAAGGAGGCGTCTCGGTGGAGAGGGAGGTAACGCGTTGAAGCCGCCACCATGTGCGGTAGGTTTTTTGCGGCGCCGAGGCGGCATGTCCTCGTCCTCGCGTCGCTGCGCGTTGCGTTTCAAGGTGTGAGGGAATGCGTTTGGATTTCGATTTATACGCGTTAGGGATTACTAATGTTTACATTCAATCGGTATCGATGCCCGGGGGGTTTACGAGATGATGGTATACAAATTACGTGACGGCAGACCAACTCCTAAAGTTATGCGTGTGCGTGCACACCGCCTCGACGACGTCCGGGTTCCCTTGTTCTCCGACGACGAGTCCGTGGACTTTCAACCCGCGCTCCGATTTGCGTTGGTCGAGCGCGTCCAACAAGTCTTCTTGCATGGGTTTGATTTCACCGTCCGTGACGAGGAGGATGTCCGCGTTTTCCCACTCTTCGGTGTCTAAACGCGCCAAGGCGCGTTCGAAGGGTTCGTCGACGTCCGTGCCGCCGTGGAATGAGCCTTCGAGGAACGCGAGTAAATCGGAGAGGCCTTTGGCGGAGACTTTGAGTTCGAGTTCCATGCAATCGCCCGGGCCGGAGAAGGCGTAGAGGAAACACGGGCGGTTGGTCGTGCGCGCTTGTCGCGCGCACTCGAGAGTCATGCACTTGGCGACGGTTTCGCGGGCGCCCATCATGGAGCCAGAGGTGTCGAGACAGACAATGATTGGACCGCATTCCGCCGCGGGACGGGTTTCGAACCCTTCGACGGTAACCGCGGGCGTTTCCGCCCACCCGACGCGTTCGTACGTAGCTAACGTGCGTTCGGCGCGACGCGCGAAGTGTAATCGGCGAGCAGCGGCGGAGTCTTTCATGGCTAACAGTTGAAGCTCGGCCGGGAGTACGCGCGAGATATCGTCCGAGCGAGTTAAACCGCTCGTTTGTTCGGGTTCCATGGGAGATCGCGTCAAGCCTTCCGGGAATCGATTGCGTTCGCGCTGTCGAGGGGCGCGTTTTAACGGGCCTCTTCCCGAACCGCGTCCTAAAGAACGCACGATGTCTCTCAGTTCCTTCAAATCTTGCAACTTTTTCCGCAACTTTTCCATCTCTTCCCAACCGGTGACTTGCCACAACCCTTTGGATAAATCAAACCCTTCCGGCCCTTCGGTTAAATCGTTCAAATCTAAACCTTCGAACGCTTTCGAGGCTTTTTCCAGTTTATCCACCGCGGGTTCCCATTGCTCTTTGAAATCTTCCATCATCTTTTCCACCATTTCTCTCTTTTGTTTCTCTTTTTCTTTCCGTTTCTCCTCCGCGTTCGACGACGCGTCGTTGTCTTTTTCCTTCGATTCCATGTTCATCTCGATGTCGTCCACGTCCGTTTCGTCTTTCCCGTCGCCGTCGCCGCTGGAGCCACCTCCACTCGTCTCCCCGTTAGGATCGCCTTCCTCTTGGTTGGTATCGTCTCCTGCTCCGCTTCCATCTGGGTTCATCTCCTCGTCCTCGTTCGGTTCTTGCTCTCCGCCTCTGCTTTGACTGCTCTCCGTGCTTTGCCTCGGATCGGAATTCGGATCCTCCTCTTCCTCGCCGTCCATCGCGACTTCGTACTGGTACAAAATATCCAAAACGTTCCGCATCAACGTCTTCAAAACCGGAGGAAACTTCCTCGTAAACCTCGCCATATCTAACTCCCCCAACGTTTCCAACAACGCCTCCCGAAACGTCTCGTCTTCCGGCCAATCCACCGCGTGGGGGTCGAATCCGTTCGCCGACGACGAAGACGACGAAGACGAAGATTTCGGTAAAAACCCTTTCTTCAAGGCCTCCTCCCATTGTTCGTACCCATCTTTCGCCTTCCTCAGCTTTTCCACGTCCCCTCTCGTCGTCGGTAGCCTGAGTAACATCGGTAATACCTCCGGCGGAATCTCGCTTAAAATTTTTGGTCCTCCGGGAAGCCTCAACATGTTGCCGTAATTCGCCAACGCGTTTTGTTTGGACACTTCCTCGTCTTCGAGCAAACTTTCCCTGGTTCGTTCGAGGACGTCTAAAACGGTTCGTTCCGAGCTGTCCTCGGAGAGGACGATCGGGGATTTCTCGAACGGGTTCGCTCTTAATAACGAGGGTGGTGTCGTTCTCGTTGTTGTTCTGAACGCTTTCGAGAAGGAGCAAACGCGGGGAACAGATGACGACGACGAAGCGCCTTTACTATTACAGCGCGAAGAAGAGAAGGACGACGAGGAGGACTGCATCGTGGTAAAATTCTGCCGAGAGTGCTGATGATAATACTACCGCTCGTCGTGCGGATGCTTTCGTCGCCCTGAGAGCCAAACAGTCCGTGACGTCTTTGGTCTGCCGCTCGAGTAAGTGAAAGAAAATCCAATCGACCCCTACACCCTAAATCACAAAACCCTAAAACTGAGCAAACCTCAACGAGGGGAAAATTTTCAAAATTTCTCGAAAGAGTTACGCGTTTATTAAGATGGACGACGCGAGGACCACCAAGCGACTGAAAGTACCATCATCTTCATCAGTAGGAGCAGTAACAACGTGTCGTGATGATGGGATTTTTTTTACCGACAAAAAACAACACCATACCATTGATGGGCTGAGGAAACAACAACGACAACAAAATCACGATTGTGATTTCCCCCAACAACAACATCTTTTGCTTTCAGAGTACAAACTGAACGAAACCCGGACAGAAATCGTCCTCGCGGAGACGAAAAGAGACATCGAAATGGCAATCGAACGAATCTACCGCGAAGCGATGAAATTGGACCACTTTTGCGATGGTGGTGGCGATGTTTTTGGGAGGAATCAACAGTCTCTCGTGGTTGGATTCGACATGGAGTGGAAGGTCCTGTATAAGAAAGGCGGAGGCGAAGCGAAGACGAGTTTACTACAGATGGCGTATTCAACCATAGACGTTTCAACAAAGTCGTCGTCGAAATCGAAAACGAAAAATGTGGTCGTTTTGATACGACTCGGGAAACGTTTGAAGTATAAAAACCCACTCCCGTCGAAACTGGTTCGGTTTTTAGAGGACCCCGCGGTGAGGAAAGCCGGCGTGAACGCGAGAGGGGACGCGCAAAAGCTACGAAGGGATTTTAAGGTACGCGTGAACGGAGTGGTGGAGTTGGACGCGTTGGCAAAGGCGAAGAATGTTGTAAGCGGTGATGTGAGGAGTAGCGGTAAAAGTGTTTCTGGGAAAGAACAGGAGAGAGATAATAATAACAACGCAAGTCAGCGATGGAGTTTAGCTCGATTGGCAATACGGGTGCTCAAGAAGCGAGTGCCGAAGGACGGGAACACGAGAACATCGAATTGGGAACGGGACGGGAAGTTGGACAAGAAGCAGTTGACGTATGCCGCGATCGATGCGATGGTTGGTTTGGATTTGTGGGTCGCGCTGAATAAGATGCGAGGGGATGGGTACGAGATGGATCCGGTTCCGGAGGGGTTCGTCTTTCGCGGTAGGATTTTAGAAGGCGAATACGATCCGGACGACGACGATGAAGAAGAAGAAGAAGATGATGATGATGATGAAGTTGAGTACGATGAAGAAGAAATAGAACCATACGCCGCGCTTCGTGAAGCGGCGCTGACGACGTTAGAGAACGAGACGACGATATCGGGACAACCAGAACAACCAAAAACAAAAGAACAACTCGAACTCACTCGCGGCGCGAAACGCAAGACGCCCATTCCGGAAGACGTGGAGGAGATTTTAATCCAACATCTAGGCGGTAAAGCGGTCGAGGATATAGCCGAAACGCTCAAACTCACGTCAGCGGATATCTCCAAAAAGCTCACGATTGCGTTTAAAGCCGGTCATCCGTATTATTGGGATTTGTTAGGTGTTTCCAACGATATTTGGTTAACGTTTTTACAAAGCCGAGAGGAAAAGGCGTTGGCGACGATTCGAGAGCGCTTACCAAACGGCGCGGCTGACATGCCAAAGATTCTATTGTGCGCCTGTCGATTCGCAAGAGAGGTTTTACGAGATGGGAATCAGTTAGAAGGTGATGAGTCCGCGGAAGACGACGACGACGACGAAGAAGAAGAAGAAGAATCCTCTTCCGACGAAGAAGAAGAAGAAGAAGAAGAAGGAAAGAAGGAATAAGATATTAGAGTGTTTAGCAGCCAGGTAGCGTGTAGCGGTGCGTTTAACGCAGCAGGTGTTTATCTTTTGATGTTACAATTGTTTGTTCTTTTATACTACTGGTAATAGGTGTTCATTCATTTATTATCTCGCCATTTTCTCAAAGACGTTCTTTTTCGCGATTTCAACGACAGCCACGTGCGCCTCGTCAACATCCATGTTTTCGTTGTTGTGTCCTCCACCATTCTTAGCGACTTCCGAGAAATCTTCCATGGACTTTGGTCCCGGGGGGTGCATCTTGACTTTTGGGTCGAACGACCACGGCGCCAGCGAAGCTAACTCTTGCTTCGCTTTCTTGCTGAGGTGTCCTTGTTCTTCGTCGTCGCCGTTCGACGCAAAGTTCATCGGCGCCGCCAACGCTCTCTCGACTTGCTGCAATCTGCCGCTTTCGTATAAAGCCGGATTGTTATTATAGTTCTTCTGGTACCCAACTGATTGCGCGTTTTGCAACACGTGCTGCAAACTGACATCCGTCGCTTTCCTCGTCCTCAACCAATCTAAAACGCTTTCGTCCAACATCGACTGCTTCTTCCTCCAGGCGTCCAACATCGGCGAGCCGATCAACTTTTGCGCGTTCGTTCCCGCCCAAGGACCCGTTTTCGGTTCCCACGGTTCGTTTATTTTCTCGGTCAGACAAGAGAGCCACTTTGATCGATTTTCGAGATCGCATCCGTTGACGATCGGCTTCGCTTCCGCGCGAACGCCGTAGCAACACGAAATGTCCGGCAAGTACGCGCATCCTTTAAATGAAACGTGGACGAGCTTCGTTGGATCGGCCAATTCTTGTTTATGCCACGAAAGCAATGCGGCTGGTATGTAATCGTATTTATACTTCTTTGAGTGCGAGCTGGCGATTTTGTGCGACGCGGCTTGCGCACCGACGCCGAACGCCATCACTTCGTCTTCGCGGACGTCTATTTGTATCCCCGCTTGCGTTTGGTAACACGGAGCGAGATGGTCGAATTTGTAGAAATGTTCGGTGTTGGCAAAGAGGTGGACGATGTCGGCGCAGAGGTCGTGACGAGCGCACGGCGTTACGGGGAGATCAAGTAAAGCGTCGCGAAGCCAGAGTAACGCGGCGCGATTCTTGGAGAGTAAACGACTTTCGTTGTCGTCGTCGTCTTCGTTGGTTTCTTCATCTCCCGCTGCCGGCACCAAATCCATCATTTCTTTCGATTTGAACTCCAAAGAGGAGAGAAACGAGAGGTACTTTTCGCGCTGCGCGTGCGAGAGCGTCTTGCGTCTGGAGTGTTGCGCGATGGTTTGAGAAAGGAACAGTGCAACGCTCGGCGCGTTTTCATGCGGTTTATCTTTTGGCGCGTTACTTTCCACGCCCCCGTTGACGGTGCCGTTTTCTTCTTTCTTGGCGCCTTTCGACCACCGGCCTCTTCCTTTCCGTTTCTTTCCGGCGCCACCGTTTACTGGTGATATTGCTTTTACTACCGTCGTCGTCGGCGGCGGCGGCGCCGTCGTCGTCGCTGTTGTCGTCGGATCATCAGAATCTGCCGCTGGCGCAACATTTGGCGGTGCCGTAACGATTTTGTTGCACCAAAACTTTTCGATGGTCTCCTTCGCGGATAATTTCGCGTACGGCGGCGGACTCGTGCCATATTTCGGTGAATCGAAACCTTCTCCTAACGTCAACAAACGACGAATTTTTGACATGCACACGGCAAGCGCTTGAATTCTATTCTCTCTTACCGCCATAGCTTCGATTTCGGCGTTTTTCTCGGTATAAACAAATTCACCTCGATATCCCGGATCCCCGCGTTTCCTCCTGTTGATGTGATGTTCCTTCGCGGCTTCGTAAATGAGCGGGGGCAACGTTTCACGTTCGTGATCGATGAAGGAGGCAACTTTCGCGTAATAATTCGTCAACCACTTCGGCGCGTCGGCGAGAATGCCGCAACCAATTCGAAAACCTAAACTTTCCAATCGCGTCTTGACGACTTCATCGTTGTCGTCGTTCCCTTCGCGCTTCTCTTTCGCCTCGTCGATGGCGTCCAACAACATCGCGTATCGATCCAAGATCCGATGTTCCGAGTCAAACACTTGCGAGTTGTTGTTCTCACCGACAAACGAAAGGTAACTCCCTCGGCATTTCTTCGCGCCGCACAAACAAAACGCCGCTTCGACTTCTTTCATCGAATCCGAGCAACTGTGATAGTTATAGCACAACTCCTCTCCTTTTTGAATCTCTCGAGTGGCGTAGAAATGAATTTCGTATTTACCGTCGACGACGGTGAGAATGACTTGCACGTTCGGTTCGCAAGAGTGCGACATTCGCGCGGCAAAATTGTTGTAGTGCATTGCGTCGCAAAAGAGTAAGCCAAAGCCGTGTTTATCGCCTCCAGGCCGTTCCATTTGCATGTTGTAAAATTCGGGCGCGCCAATATCTTTCAGTCCTTTGGCTTTTTGCGCTTGCTTGATCGCATCTTGCTTTTCCATCCACGCCCAAGGAGGGTAGATTTCGCCCAAGAAATCGACGACGAATTCGCCTTTCTGTATGTTCTTTTCGCGAATGTTCACCACACCGTAGCCTTTTCTGTGAACGACAAACAAATTTGGATTCTCTCGGGCTTTCTTGGAAAACGTCCAAAGCGCTTTGGCGCACGCCAAATTCTTCATGCCGTCCTTTGGCGACGTTATGTTTGCTCTTTCAAACTTTTCCGCGAGATCCTCCGCGGCGAGCGCTAATGATTGCGTCGCAAGAGTATCCGGGGTCATCTTTCCGTACGATTCGTTCACTTGGTTCATGAGCTTTGCGTAAATTCCCCAATGCTCGTCGTCGGAAAATTCGGGCAAAGCCTCCGCGAGCACGGCGACGGCGTCTCTTCCGGTGACAAAATCACACCCGTACGTCTCTTGTTCGCGAACATCACGTCCGGATTTTAGTCTAGGATTGCGTTCACCGACACACGGGTACCATTCTTTCGCTATGCCTTTATCGCATGGGTCGGCATCTATGATTTGACCTCCATCCTCCTCGGCATCCGCGGCGAAGCAGGAGTTCAAAGACACGTGACCACGAATCGGTTCGCATTGACGCTCGCTCGCTACCTCTCTCACATCCGCGCGGTGAACGTAATCTTGAACGAATCCAACTTGTTGTCGACTCGCGATTTGTTCTTTCTTTGCGTCTTCGAGTGATCGCGAACCTCTCGCTTTCAGAACTGTCAAAGCGGCAACTCGCCACGCTTTCGAAACGCACGCGAACCGGCCGAGATTCTTCTCGCTCTCAATGTACGCTTCTTCCGCGGTTAACCTCTTCTTTGGGACGTACTCGTTGGAAAACCAAATCACTTTTTCGCTCTGAAAGTTTTTCAATTTTTCGACGTCGCCGTCGTCGTAGGTGATTTCAAAAATAGCGTTTGCATTCGCGTCTTCGGCTTCGGAGGTTGGGATATATCGAGAAATCACGCCTGGAAAATACGCGTTTTCTTCTGCCCAAAATACCTCCACGCAACGACCAACGAGCGAAGCGTCGAACGTTTCCGGCACGGGCACTATGAACTGTTTCTTTTCCTCGTCGTCCTTATGCGCGTCGTCAAAAATAAAGTTAAACGCGCGCATTAAATCTTTTAGCGAGAGACCGTTGAAAGAGACGCAGTTTTCGTTGGAATCTGGATCTTGGAGCGCCTCCATCATGATTTGCTGAATCTGTTGTTTTTTCGTTCCACCACTCACGGTTTTCCGCTTCTTCAAACCACCGAAGCCGACGTTTCCGTCGAGATGATCGTCCCTTGTCGATAGCGATGGCATCGGTTGCAATCCTGTTCGATGTAACCAATTTCCAATCATTTCTTTCTTTCCCTCTGGCTTTACGATTCGGACCGAGCGTTTCCACGTTTTCGAGGATCCTTTTCCGCAATGTTTCTCCCACTCCGCGCCTCCGAACACGTTCCCATCGCCTTCGCCGGACACTTTTAAGCACTCGTGTTGCTCGCACATGCATCGAAACATTTTTCGTCTGACGAGGTATACGCCGTCGTGCTCGTTACACGTGACGCGAATGGTTGGTGGGATTTTCGTAATCGTCGCGAGGAGTTGTGCGTCCGCGTCGAACGGTTCCGGAAGGACGCGAGGGTGCGGCGCCCCTGGCCACACGCTCGGGTCTTCTTCAGGAGATTCTTCGTCGATGAGCACGTTGAGAGCACCCTTTGCTTGTTCTTGCCTATCGATATCGCCGCCGCGACCGTGTACTTTCTTCTTCGTCATCTCCTTCTCTACTACTTCGTTTCCTCTCTCGCTACTATCGTCTTCTTTCTTGACATTCACGGCCATTTTAACCTTCTCTACTACCCCTTCTGTTTCTTTTTCTTCGGCGTGAGTCAATATTACTTTTACTCCGCTTTCGTCTTCTTTTACCTCAACTTCGAGTTTCACGCTCTGCGATGATGCCCCGTTGCGCAAACAGCCTCTTTTATCGCTTTCACCGTTAAAAGTGCTCTTGCCAACCATCTTCTTAATCTTCTCGTCGATGGTTTTCTTCGCTTTAGTCTCGTCTTGAATACTACTACCAGCATTGCTCTGCCGCGACGCGTTGTTGTATCGAGGTCTGGTCGTGGGCATAAACGACGCGTCCTTGGTTCTCTTTGCGAGCGTGTTAAAAATCCACTCTTTGTTATTCGAACTCGTTTCGACGCCAAACAAGACGTAAAAACACGCGCGAAGGGCACCAAATGGCGATTGCGCGGCGATATTTAAAAACTGCTCGCCCGTGATGTCGCCCTTTTTGAACGCCATGCAAGCGATGATTAATTCGCCTTGACCCCCCTTACTTGACTTGCTTGCGCTGAGGTTCTTTCTATTCTCAGTCGTTTGCGTCGACGCCTCCGATGGATTGGATGTCGTCATCGTTGTCGTCGTCGTCGTCGCCGCCGCCGCCACCGCCGCCATTTCTACCGCTGATGGTGGTACTATATGAGTAACAGTAGGCGCTGTAATTTTTACCGCTTTCTTTGCCCCGTCTACGACTACTTTCCCGTCTCTCGTTGTGTACGATCCGTCCACGACGTATTTCGGATTCCGTTCGCAAAACTCTCGAAACAAATTCTTCAACTGTTTCTCTTGTTCTAAAGCTTCCGTTTGCGTCTTCATGTACTGTTCAATCTCTTCGCTCGTAAACTCTTCCTCTGCGTCGCAACTCGCGAATTGCCTTAAACCACCGTACTCTCCCAGCGGACACACCCATCGATCTCTCGTTCCTAACCCGACTGCCTCGTTCGCTTTCACCCGTCGCCGCTTGCCGCACGACGCAATCTCGCACTTTACAAACGTCCACTCCGTCGTGAATTTATTCGGTAGTCTCGGAGGCACGTACAACTCGCCTTCCACCGCTTGCTCCAAGAGGTACTTCAACGTCCCTCTCTTTTCCTTTTGTACTTTCACCGTACTCACCTTTTCTTTCTTCACTCGCGGTTCTTTGACGACCTTTTCCTTCCTCTCTGTGATTTTCCTCACGTGTCCGCTCGGTAACCTCTCGTGCGTCCCGGCTTGAATCTTCAACTCGTTCGCCTCGTCGCGTTTTCGTTTGTTATATTCGTACGCTCGTTTTTTCTTCTCCTCTTCTTTCATCGCTTTCGAATTCATCTGTTTCCGCACCTCCTTCTCCGCCGCTTCGTCGGCGTCCGCCATCAGCCGGTCGATGTCGTCGTCTGAAAGTTCCTGCGGTTTCTCGCACGAATCGTATCGCGCGTCCACCACGTCTTTACACGTCCAAATTTCTCTTTTGTTGTTACTCGCATTCGTCGTTTCGGTGGTCGTATTTGTAGTCGTCCTCGTTCGCGCGTCCTCGTTTCCTTCGTCTTCGCACGTCCTCGCAATCATCCCTTTCCCGGCATCTTTCACCAGTTGCGTTTCCACCGCCGCTCTCCCTTGCTCTAAAACCTTCCCAACAATCCTCGGTATCCGTCTCCATTTTAAACACTCTCCGTTTTCGCATTGCATCCAGCACTCGAAGACGGCGTCGACGCCGGTTCGCGGCGAGAACGGTTGCGTCGCCCACGCGTACGCGATTTCCTCGTCCAGAGTATACGGCGGGAGATGGAAGTGCAAATGATTCGATGGTTTCTTCTGCGGGATGGTTGTCGGGGGGATCGATGAAACGTTCTTCGTCGTCCTCTTTACTTCTTCTTCTTCATTTTGCTTCTTCCTCTCTTCTTCTTCTTCCTTTGTCTTCTCCGCGAGAACGACGACGACACCTTCTTCTTCGCGATGATGATGATGATTTCGAACTTCCTCTCCCTCTCCGTCGGAGGATGATTTCTGTTCCTCTTCACTCATCGCGTATACTAAACGACCAGAAAAAGAGACCTCAAACAAAAACGCGCCTCTTCAGAAACAACAACAACAACAAACGCCTCCTCGAAGTGCAAAGAGAGAGAGCGCAGAGAGTGCAAACGGAAGAGCGTCTCTGCGCAAAGAGCAGAAGAAGAACAAAGCGACGATTGTTTTATATTTGTAAAAACGACAAGAATGAAGACATTTTTTTGAAAGAAGCAACTCCTGCGAGACATCAGTTTTTTGAAAGAAGCAACGCCTCTCCTTGTCTGTTGCTTGTGTTTTTAACTCGAGACAAAAAAGAGCAAAAGGAGAGTTTCCTTATTAAAACCGCGAGAGTCTTCTCTTTTGCTTTTCTTTTCAACTCTGCCAAAAAATCGAAGAAAACTTTTGAAGACTCTTTCGCAGATCATATCAATCACATGCGGGTTAAGTGAGTTGTTTGAGTAGTATTTACGAGCTCGTTTTCGTGCGACGACTACTACTACTACTACTACTACTACTACTACTACAAATAATAACAACAACGACGACGAGTAATACTACGAGCAGAAGAAAGAATCCACGTCCGAAAAGAGCGGTGCACGCGAGGACGGTTTTGAAGGGAGAGAAAGAAGAACCGGTGGTGTTTGTGTGCTCGAGGATTCCTGAGGAGGAGGATGATCTCGAGGTGAATCATCATCAGATGCGAAAAGAAGAAACGACTGTTAATAAGAAAGGAGTGAAGAGGAAGAGAACGCAACGACACGAGTGCGATGTGTGCGAGAAGTGTTTTCGTACATCTGGTCATTTGAAAAACCACATGCGTATTCACACGAACGAGAGACCGTACGAATGTGATGTGTGCGAGAAGAGATTTAATCAATCTGGTCATTTGCAAACTCACATGCGTATTCACACGAACGAGAAACCGTACGAATGTGATGTGTGCGAGAGGTCTTTTCGTCATTCTAATGCTTTGAAAGATCACATGCGTATTCACACGAAGGAGAAACCGTACGAGTGCGATGTATGCAAGAAGCGTTTTCGTCACTCTGGTGCTTTGAAAAACCACATGCGTATTCACACGAACGAGAAACCGTACGAGTGCGATGTGTGCGATAAAGCTTTTCGTCAACTTAGTAATTTGAAAAGGCA
>Ga0255779_1000492_pt1 | contig 49333 bp, 66 predicted proteins | sample 011ome_21_FD_179977 | JGI IMG/M metagenome (GOLD analysis project Ga0255779, IMG submission 179977) | Coastal salt marsh microbial communities from the Groves Creek Marsh, Skidaway Island, Georgia - 011508AT metaG (version 2) | ecosystem: Environmental > Aquatic > Marine > Intertidal zone > Salt... | reverse complement strand
CTACAATGAAGAAGAGAAACAATGGCTAGACAACTAACAGAACGGCAACAGAAGTTTCTGGATGTCTTGTTTGATGAAGCTGGTGGTGACATGGTTGCCGCCAAGAAACTGGCAGGCTATGCTGACACTTCTAGCACTAATGAAATTGTTAAAGGTATTAAAGAAGAGATACTTGAGGCGACTCAAATGTACATGGCACGTAATGCGCCGAAAGCGGCGATGGCGATGACAGGTGCTTTGTATGACCCAACTGAACTTGGTATTCGTGATAAGATGTCTGCAGCTAAAGAACTGCTTGATCGTGTAGGTCTGGTGAAGACAGAAAAGATGCAGGTAGAAGCAAGTGGCGGCGTTATGCTTATGCCACCTAAAGCTGTTATTGTAGAAGACGATGACTAGAAGCATAGGCAAATGGAAACTTCCACAGCCGACAGACATTAAAGAAGAAAACGAATGGGTGGCTATCCCACGTATCGCACGTACAGTACCCTTCGGATATGAACAGGATGATGAAGACCCCGACATTCTTCAACCTATCCAAATTGAATTGGACTTGTTAGAGAAGGCTAGATCGCACGTAAATCAATACAGCTATCGTGAGGTAGCCAATTGGTTGAGTACGCAGACTGGCAGATACATCTCGCATGTAGGTTTAAGGAAACGGTTAGCTAATGAACGACAGCGTAAGAACCAAGCTGCAAGCCTCCGCAAGTGGGCAGAATATGCGGAAAAGGCAATCGCCAAAGCGGAAGAAATCCACAGCCAAAGAACAGGTGCAAGAAAAGCCAACGGTTGAGATACAGGAGTTTGTGTCTCGTGAATATGATAGCAGCGCAATTGAAGAACATGCTAATGTATTGTTTAAGCCTAACCCCGGCCCACAGACGGATTTCCTAGCGGCAGCAGAACGTGAAGTACTATATGGTGGCTCTGCAGGTGGCGGTAAATCATACGCTATGTTGGCAGACCCCTTACGGTATATGGGGCATCCGGGATTTAGCGGATTGTTACTCCGTCATACAACAGAAGAATTAAGAGAACTTGTATTTAAATCACAAGAACTTTACCCTAAAATCTGGCCGGGGATAAAATGGTCAGAGAGAAAGATGCAGTGGACTGCGCCATCTGGTGCAAGATTGTGGATGTCGTATCTCGACAGAGATGATGATGTCTTGCGTTATCAGGGTCTGGCATTTAGCTGGATAGGCTTTGACGAACTGACACAATGGGCCACACCATATGCATGGAATTACATGCGAAGTCGTCTTAGGTCCACTGCGCCTGACTTGCCTATTTTTATGAGGGCTACGACCAACCCCGGCGGCAGAGGTCATCATTGGGTCAAGAAAATGTTTATTGATCCAGCCCCTTATAACAGAGCGTTTGATGCAACAGATAGTGAAACAGGAGAAGTACTCCGATACCCAGCAGGACATAGCAAAGCTGGAAAGGCTTTATTCAAAAGAAGATTTATACCAGCAAGACTTTCTGATAATCCGTACCTTGCGGAATCAGGTGATTACGAAGCCATGCTTCTTTCCATGCCAGAGCAGCAACGTAGGCAATTACTTGAAGGCGATTGGGACATTAAAGAAGGGGCTGCCTTTACTGAGTTTGATCGGAATGTTCATGTTATTGAGCCTTTCGATATTCCTCATAACTGGGTCAAGTTTCGTGCTTGCGATTATGGGTACGGTAGCTATAGTGGTGTTGTTTGGTTTGCCGTTGCGCCTAATGAGCAACTTATCGTATATCGAGAACTCTACGTTTCTAAAGTCCTTGCCACAGACTTGGCAGATATGATTCTTGACTTAGAGGCTGGGGATGGCACTATTAAGTACGGTGTATTGGACAGTTCTCTTTGGCATAAGCGTGGCGATACTGGTCCATCTCTTGCTGAACAAATGATTAGTAAAGGGTGTCGTTGGAGGCCGTCAGATAGAAGCAGAGGTAGTCGTGTATCTGGCAAAAATGAAATACACAGACGTTTACAGATAGACGAATTTACAGAGGAACCTAGACTTGTTTTCTTTAATACTTGCACAAACCTCACGGCCCAACTTCCCGCCATACCGTTGGACAAAAAGAATCCCGAAGACATTGACACTAATTCGGAAGATCACTTGTATGATGCGTTAAGATATGGTATAATGTCAAGACCAAGGTTTAGTGTTTGGGATTATGATCCTGCAGGAAGACCGGCATCTGGTATGCGTGTAGCAGACAGTACATTTGGATATTAAGGAAAAATAATATGGCTGATGATGAAATTATGATTGAAGATGATGCTATCGCACTAGAAGACAGTGAAGATACATCTATTTCTGATGTAGACGTAAGTAGCATCATTCCATTTATTATGGAGCGTTATAATCGTTCCGAAGACTATAGGTATCAGGACGAAGAACGCTGGCTTCGTGCCTACCGCAATTATCGTGGTTTGTATGGTCCTGATGTTCAATTTACAGAAGCAGAAAAATCTCGTGTCTTTATTAAAGTCACAAAAACTAAAACGCTGGCAGCTTATGGGCAAATCGTTGATGTGCTATTTGCTAACCAGCGTTTTCCTCTTTCTATTGAGCCTACTGAATTACCAGAAGGTGTAGTCGCAGACGTTAGCTTTGATCCACAAGAACCAGAGCAGTTACAGTCTGATCCAAATGTTAGCCCTTATGGTTTTGCTGGTGATGGTGAAGACTTACCACCGGGTGCTACTGCTAAGACACTACAGGAAAAACTAGGTGTTATGCAGAATAAACTGGAGCCTATTCAGGATAAACTGAGAGAAGGTCCGGGCAAAACACCTACAGCAATTTCATTTAGCCCAGCTATGATTGCTGCTAAAAAGATGCAAAAGAAAATACACGACCAACTTGAAGAGTCAGGGGCAACTAAGCATTTACGTAGTGCAGCATTTGAGATGGCCTTGTTTGGCACGGGCGTAATGAAAGGTCCGTTTGCAGTAGACAAAGAATATCCTAATTGGGATGAAGACGGGAACTATGATCCGTTATTTAAAACAATCCCACAGGTAAATCACGTATCTGTATGGAACTTTTATGCAGACCCAGATGCCAATAACATGGACGAAGCCCAATATGTAATTGAGCGTCACAAAATGTCCCGTACACAATTACGTAATTTAAAGCGTAGACCTTACTTTAGAGGTGGCGTTATTGATGAAGTCATCCAAATGGGTGAGAACTACGAAAAGAAATACTGGGAAGATGACCTGTCCGACTATGCACCAGATCATGGTGTAGATCGGTTTGAAGTGCTTGAATACTGGGGCATGGTCGATACTACATTGCTAGAAGAGCAAGGCATCGACATTCCAAAAGAACTTAAAGAGTTTGACGAACTGCAGGCTAACGTCTGGATATGTAACGGTAGATTGCTGCGTATGGTTCTTAACCCATTCAAGCCAGCTAAAATTCCATACTGTGCTGCGCCATACGAGTTGAACCCCTACTCATTCTTTGGTGTAGGTATTGCTGAAAACATGGATGATACGCAGACACTAATGAATGGCTTTATGCGTATGGCTGTTGATAACGCCGTATTGTCTGGCAATCTAATTGTAGAAGTAGACGAAACCAATCTAGTACCGGGTCAGGACTTGTCTTTGTATCCCGGCAAAATTTTTCGCAGACAAGGTGGCGCACCGGGTCAAGCTATCTTTGGCACTAAATTTCCAAACGTGTCACAAGAGAATATGATGCTATTTGACAAGGCTCGTGTGCTAGCGGATGAAAGCACAGGCTTCCCATCATTTGCGCATGGACAGACTGGTATTAGCGGTGTAGGCCGTACAGCTAGTGGTATCTCTATGCTTATGGGTGCTGCGCAAGGCGGCACAAAAACTGTTATTAAAAACGTAGACGACTATCTTCTTCGTCCGTTAGGTGAAGGGCTGTTTCGTTTTAACATGCAGTTTGACTTTGATCCAGAAATCAAAGGCGACTTAGAAGTTAAGGCTCGTGGTACTGAAAGCCTAATGGCTAATGAAGTACGTAGCCAGCGGTTGATGCAATTCTTGCAGATTGCAAGCAGCCCAGCACTTGCACCTTTTGCTAAGTTCCAGTATGTAATCCGTGAGATTGCAAAGTCTATGGACTTAGACCCCGACAAAGTAACCAACAATATGGACGAAGCTGCACTGCAAGCAGAGATTATGAAAGGCTTCCAAGCCCCTGCAGGACCGCAGGAAGGCGCACCAGCGGGTGCGGATGCAATGGATACCTCTGGTGCAGGCGGTGGCAATATAGGTGTAGGACAGGCTCCTGTGCCGGGTGAACAAGGATTTAGTGCAAATGGACAAGGACAACAGCCGGGAACTCCTCAGCAAGCTCAAGCCGCTGGTGGGCAACAACCGCCAATGGGACCACTTCAGTAAGTATTTGGATAACATGGTAGACCAGCATCATAAGGTGCTAGAACAATCAGAGAATATGATAACAGTACACAAAGCACAGGGTGCTATAGATGTACTACGTAAGATTAAACGATTACGTGAGGACGTAGCTAACGCAGATGGATAAACCAGCAGATAAAGCTAAAAAGCAAATGCAGTCAATGGGTTTTTCTGCTCCCTATATGGGAAGTAAAGAAACACGAACAGAAAAAGAAGTAATGCAAGACAGAAAAACTCTTGCAGAAAATGTTCCTATTCTTGGCGAAGCAATGCTGGCTAAAGAAATTGCAAGTGATGTATCTAAGGGTAATTATACTAGTGCAGCATTAGGAACAGCAGCATTAGGTGTAGGTATTCTTCCCGGTGGAGACATTTTAAATAAACCAATTAAAGCTGCAGCAAAATCATTTCGTAAAAAAGATATCGGTGAAGCAGAAAAATTAGTAGATAATGCAGAAAAACTACAAGAGTGGCGGGATGCTAACCGTCTTCCAGAATCGCAAAGACAAAAAAACATACCAGAAGCACAACAAGCTGCGGAAGATTTGTTTCAAGGTAATATAACATCAAAGGAATCACGTAAGCGTATTAAAGAAGTATTCCCAGAACCGCAACTGTATACTGCTGAAACAATGCCAGAAATGACTACAATAACAGATGTTGTGGGGTCTATGGGTAAAAAAGCAGAAAAAGGCATTTTAGGTGTAAAAGGATTTGACTTGGAGCCAGGTCAGCGTGTAGGTGCTAGATTAGATATACCTGCATATAATGAGTATGATAAGTGGGTTGTATCTATACACGATGGTAAGATTAGAAATGGTTCTGTTGTTGGATATGGACAAGCTATAAGATTAAAAAATATTGAATTTGGTTCAGACCCTGAAGTTGCTTTAGATATTGCAAAAGGCAAAAGAGTAGCTAAAAAATCTGGCGAAGAAAAACCTATGGGCAAAGCGACAATAGCCCGTGTATTTGGTGACTATGTACCAGAAGACCCTTATGAATTACAAGAGTTTGCTAGAAAAGTTTTAGCAGATAAAGATTCTGGCTGGACACAAGTTGGTATGAACCCATACAGGGGTAGTTACTTTTATAACAAAGAAACCGGTAATGTTGTTACTCGTGCAGATGAAGTAATTCAAATCGGTCCACTTGTACTTGCAAAAAATGTAACAGAACCAAAGTTATCAGAACTAAAAGAACTGTTTAGTCAAAAAACAGCCAGAACAAAAGACGGTAAAATACGAGTTTTTAACGAAGGTGGAGTGGTACCTATGAAACGTATGGCAGAACAAATGGAACTCTTTGAGCCTGTAACACGTGGCTTTGAAGATGGCGGTCTTATGGATGAGGGCGGTACAGTAGACCCTGTATCTGGTAATGAAGTGCCACCCGGCTCCACTCAAGAAGAAGTACGTGATGATATTCCGGCTCAACTTAGTGAGGGTGAATTTGTTTTTCCTGCAGACGTAGTGCGATACTTTGGTCTTGAAAAACTTATGAAGATGCGTCAAGAAGCTAAGATGGGCCTAAAGCGCATGGAAGCTATGGGTCAGATGGGCAATAGTGAAGAAGCTACTATGCCAGATGACTTGCCATTTTCTATTGAAGACCTTGACATGGAAGACGAAGAAGAGTATAATAAAACACAAGAGTTTGCAAGAGGTGGTGTAGTTTATGCTCAAGAGGGTACATTTGTAAATCCTGATCCACAAAGCGGCGTTTATTATCAGCCTTCGGCACCTACAACTACAGGTGTTGCTGAGGCCCCTATGGTTGCAGCTTCTGCACCCGCTAACCCAATGGGTGGATATAAACCACCACAGCAAGCGTTTACGCCGGTACGTCTTCCTCAAGAACTAACACCTACGTTTCAAGGCGTAGTAGGTTTTGGTCCTGAGGGCGTAGAGTACGAAACTGTTACTTACGTAAATGAAGCTAATCAAACTTTAGTATTTAAGAAAAATAAACAGACAGGACAGCTTCTTGACTTAGCTGGTAATCCTGCAACTGTACCGGAAGGTTATAAATTAAAAGGTGAAGAAGAAGAGGTAGCACCTGTAACAACTCAAACAACACAAGTTACTGGACAGGGTGATGGCGGTAGAGAAGACGATGTAAGTACTGAGCCTACTGTTTCTTTTGGTGGAACCCAAGCAACAGGTAGACGTGCTGGTTTAGTAGATAATGCTTTTAGCGGAAAATTTTCTATTGAAATGCCCGGAGTAGGTGTTTTAGGCACAGCAAAAGCTATAAAAGATTACTTCGGGAATGTTCCCTCTGGTCTAGCTTATGGATTAACAAACGGTAAATTTGGAGAGCAGCTATCTTTAAAAGAAGGACAATTTGCTGTTATTTCAGATATTAAAGTTCCCGGTACAAGAGCAACTCCATTGGGTCAAGACAAGACGTTAGCATTAGATTTGGTTTTAGATGCTGCAACCTACAATGATATGATGCGTGGAAATGTATCTGACAGAAAAGAAATGGAAAAAATAGCTAACTTTGTAGATAAGTATGGTGAAAATATTGTAGGCTCTGATGATGGTCGTGTTAGAGTAAATGACTCATTACGTTCTCTTGTAGATAGAGTAGAAGAAGAAGAGAAAAAAGGAAATGTTGTTGACGCAGGACGCTTTAGAAGTGCCTTTGAAGCTAACAGGGTTGCTCAAGAAGCTGCGGCTGAAAGACAAAAAACGGATACGGCTATGGCGAACAGAGAAAAGGCAGCAGAAAAAGCAGCTACAAGTGCAGCCGCAGCAGTGTCTTCTGGATACCGTGAGAATACGCCGGGTGGTGGTGAGTTTGGCAACAACAATAATGATAATGACACCGGCGGCGGTCTTGATGGAATGGACGGAGGTTCTACAGAGGGGTCTGAAAGTGTTGGAGATGGTTAAACAAGCTGCGTGAGGGGCTTGCAAAACAACCTCACAATCAGTTGGCTACTCACTCCCCACGCCCGACAGTGTGGCTACAGTGGCCCCAACAAAAGGAAATACAATGAACGATACAATTATGGCTGAAGAAATGCAATCACAAAAGAAAGTTGCATTTGCAAATCGTAAATACACTAATGAAGAAAAACGTGAACGTGAAGAAGCAGAACTTGCTGAACTGTTAGAACAGCAAAAAATGGCTAAAGAAGGTAAGGTAGAAGAACAAGAAGAAGAAGAACCTACCAGTGCAGAAGAGAAGACGTTTAAAAAGCGTTACTCCGATTTGCGCCGACATCAACAAAAACAGGCTGAAGAGTTTAAAGCTGAACTAGATGCAATGAAACGGCAGCTAGAACAAGCTACTAAAAATGAAATGAAGCTGCCTAAGTCAGATGAAGACATCGAACAGTGGGCATCAGACTACCCAGATGTAGCAGCTATCGTTGAAACAATTGCTATGAAAAAGGCACGTGAGCAATCTACTGCTCTTGAAGAACGCCTTAAAGTAATTGATGAAATGCAAATTAGTGCTACAAAAGAAAAAGCCGAAGCAGAACTAATGCGATTGCATCCTGATTTCGATCAGATTCGTGACAGTGATGAGTTTCATACATGGGCGGATGATCAGCCTAAGTGGGTGCAAGATGCACTGTACGACAACGACAACGATGCACGTTCTGCAGCAAGAGCCATTGACTTGTACAAATCTGACATGGGTATTTCTACTAAGAAAGCTAAGTCAGATAAAGATGCAGCTAAGTCTGTAGCAACAAAGAATAGTCGCAGCAAGCCTCAAGAAGACGACACTGGTTCGTTTATTAAAGAGTCTGTTGTGCAGAAAATGTCCCCTCAAGAATATGAGAAAAGGGCAGACGAAATCATGGAAGCTATCCGTAGTGGAAAGTTTGTCTATGATGTATCTGGTTCAGCCAGATAATTAAACTAAAAAAGAGTTGACAAATAGTTAATAATAGATATAACTATAGTCAGATACGTGTAACTAAGGTAGCTACTTGGTTACACAAATCATCCGCAAACGACAATAACCCTTTCGGATTACCTGAATAACATGGCCTACTAAATACATCGGCGGCCACCTTTGTATGCAGTACACCCTACGTTAGTCAGCCTCTGCTAAGAATTGTAATGTTTGCATCTGTGAACAATGCTAATAATAGGAGATATTACAATGGCATTTGGAAGTGCAGTAGGTTGGACTAACCTACCAAACGGAAATTTTTCACCAGTAATCTACTCCAAACAGGTGCAACTTGCTTTCCGCAAGGCCGCTGTTTGTGAGGGAATTACTAATTCCGACTACTTCGGTGAAATCGCTAACATGGGCGATTCAGTGAAGATCATCAAAGAACCTGAGATTTCAGTTTCAGCATACCTTCGTGGTACAACAATCGTTCCACAAGCAATTGACGATGCTGACTTCTCACTGACAATCGACAGCGCAAACTACTTTGCATTCAAAGTCGATGACATTGAAGAGGCGCACAGCCACGTTAACTTCCAGTCTTTGGCAAGTGACCGTGCTGCATATCGTCTTGCTGACCAGTATGACCAAGATGTTCTTGGCTACTTGTCAGGTTACTCGCAGTCAGCCCTGCATGCAAATGCAGACACCGTGAACACAACTGTTAACGGTTCAAAGGCAAATACCGCTGCTGGTTCAGACGAATTGCTTGCAGCTAACAAGCTGGACGCATCTGACTTCAACGGCGGTGTTGCTGCTCAGTCAATTGGTATCGTGCCTCGTGCCGGTACTTCTGGCGTACCTTCAGCAACTGGTACTGCTAACCCACTGCAGATCATTGCACGTATGGCACGTAAGCTAGACGAGCAAAATGTTGACAGCCGTGGGCGTTGGATTGTGATTGATCCAGTTCTGAAAGAAATCCTGATGGACGAAGAGTCACGTCTCCTTGACGCTGACTTCGGCGGTTCAGGCTTGCAGAACGGTTTGATCCTGAACAACTTGCATGGTTTCCGTGTGTACGTGTCTAACAACCTGCCTATTCTTGGTACTGGTCCATCAACTACTGGTGGTACTAACGCTACTAACATGGGTGTGATTGTAGCTGGACACGACTCAGCGGTAGCTACTGCAGAGCAGATTAACAAGACAGAGACATACCGTGACCCTGACAGCTTTGCTGACATTGTTCGTGGCATGCATCTCTATGGTCGCAAGATTCTGCGTCCAGAGGCTCTTGTCAACGCTGTTTACAACCTCGCCTAGTGATAGGTATAGTAAGAGAGTGGGAAAACTGCTCTCTTACTTTTTTGTTTTAATTGGAGAATAAAAAATGTCTGCAAAATCTGATTACTTGGAGAACGCCATTCTGGACCACGTGCTTGGTACGTCAGCATTGTCTTCTTCAACTGTTTACATTTCATTATACACATCCGATCCGGGTGAAACTGATTCAGGTACAGAAGTGTCTGGCAATGGTTATGCAAGACTTACTGCTTCGTTTGGTGCAGCTAGTAGTGGTAGCGCATCTGGCCCAACATCTGTAACTGAATTTACTGCATCCGGTGGTGCATGGGGGACTGTTACACATTTTGGTATTCACGATGCAGTTTCTGCAGGCAATCTGATGTATTACGGTGCATTGACAGCATCTAAGACAATTGCTGATGGTGACACTCTACGTTTTGCCGTTAACAGCATTACCATAACAGAGGCTTAATATGGCCCTTACTATCGCTGATCGGATTAAAGAAACCACCACTACAACTGGCACGGGTACATATACTCTTGCTGGCGCAGCTGATGGTTTTGAATCCTTTGCTGAAATAGGCGATGGTAATACTACTTATTATGTGTGTACTGGCGGTGCTGACTTTGAAGTAGGAATAGGTACATACACAGCCTCTGGGACAACACTTGCTAGAACAACTATTTTGCAGTCTAGTAACGCTGATGCAGCGGTTAACTGGACGGCTGGCGACAAAACTATTTTCTGTACCGTTCCTGCTGAAAAGTACATCTTTCAAGACGCAAGCGGGAATACTGCTTTAGCTGGCGACCTGACCTTCGGCGACAACGACAAGGCCATTTTCGGTGCTGGGTCTGACTTGCAGATTTATCACGATGGTAGTGATAGCTATGTAAGAGATAATGGCACTGGTGATTTATATATCGAAGGGTCAGACGATATACGTTTCAGAACCACTTCTGGACAAACTTATGCAGTATTTAACGAAAATTCGTCAGTAAACCTTTATCACAATAATACCCTCAAGTTTGAAACCAGCGCCACAGGCGTGGATGTATTATCGACAGATGCTACTGTAAATTTCGTATCTAGTCGTGGGACAGGGGCAACCCATACAATTACTACTGGTGGTGCAAACAGCGGAAACTTTAATATTAACGCTGCTAGCGGTGGTGATATTTATATAAACGCTGAAAATAAAATATTTCGCAATGCTGCTGGCTCTAGTGAACATATGCGCATCGACAGCAGCGGTAATGTTGGCATTGGGACGAGTTCGCCTACTGAAGCCCTTGATGTAAGAGGTCAATCTGTTTTCGGAAGTGGCACAGATGGTGTCAAGCTAACCTACAGCGCAGGTAATAGCACAGGGATTATTGATACTGGCTTTACATCGACTGGGCTAGAATTTCGCATAGGAAACAGTTTTGCCGCAAAAATCGACAGCAGCGGAAACGTGGGCATTGGGACGAGTTCGCCTAGTTTTATTTTAGATGCCACAGGAGACGTAGACACTTGGGTTTCAAGAATTTATAATACTGGAAGTGATGCTAACGCACAGGGTTTGTTGGTTCGCAGTGATGCAACTGCGGCTCACGATGCGCTGGCTTTAGGAGTATATGCTGATAGCGGATACAAATTTGTTGTAAAAAGCAGCGGAAACGTAGACATCAATAGCGCGGGCATTACAACCAGTGCCGGTCTACAAGTTGAGTCTGCTGTCGCTAGTTCATCACCAATCGTAGCGAAAAGCGGAACATACGACACTGTATGGGGCGTATTACCGTGGAGTGGTGGAAAAACTTTCTTCTCCACTGGACTTTACTATGACAATGGTAGCTGGGTACACGCGTCAGACAACTCATACAACGCGTTGCTTGCTTTTAGTGGCGATGATGGTGGTCAGTGGTACGCTTCAGACAACAGCACAGGTTCGTGGAACATCGCTAGTAACCGCCCTCTCTGGAACAATGCAGGGCAGTGGAACGGCGATATCAATACAACCGCCGATATCAATGTTGGTTCTATGGAAATATCTTCAACCAATCCAACCATACGTCTTTTTGAAACTGACACAAGTAACCTAAATACCCAACTTCAGAACAACATTGGTAAATTTACAATTCTAACTACCAATGATGCTGCTACTTCTGGCTCAACTCGTTTTCAAGTAGACCATGCTACAGGCGACATTTTTTTCTACAGCAGTTCTGGTAACGCCGATCTTACTTGGGATGCGTCAAGCAGCAGCTTACTTATGTCTGACGCTGGGACGATCACAAAGGCATCTAAAGGTGGTGAGACCAGCAGTGTGTACATCGGCAAGGACGCTGGTAATAATTCGCCTTCAACATTTGCATCGTATAATACTTTTATAGGCAATTCGGCTGGTACAGCGGCTACAGGTAGTACCTACAGTACTTTTATCGGTGGTTTGTCTGGCGACTTTATAACTACTGGTGATGATCTTACAATGGTTGGTTATGAAACTGACGGAATGAATGGTACTGTTACCGATTCAGTTTGCATAGGTTATCGTGCTAGGGGAGGCTCTTATGGTGTAAGTGTAGGCCATTTATCTCAGTACAGTGGAAGTAGTGGAAGTCAATACTGCACAACTGTAGGTCGTGTGTCGGGTTACGACATGGATGGTGGAGATTACTGCGTTTTTGTTGGCTATCGATCAGGCTACGCTGGCGGCACTGGAAACGACAACGTAGGAATTGGCTCATACTCTGCGGATGCTTTAACTAGCGGTTATGACAATACATGTATGGGACATAGTGCTGGCGGTGCCATAACCACTGGTTACAATAATGTCTGCGTAGGACATACTTCTGGAACTAATATATCTTCTGGAAATACTATTGTCTGCGTAGGACATGATGCTGGAAGTACTTACGCAGGAAGTTCAAACTGTACTAATCTTGGAAATGGGGCAAACGCACCTGTTTCTTCGGCAACAAATACAATTACTCTTGGTAACAGTAGCATATCCAGTTTGAGGTGCAACACGACTTCAATATCAAGCCTGTCTGATGAGCGTGATAAGACGGCTATCGAAGACATACCATATGGATTAGATTTTATAAATGCAATGCGTCCTGTCGAATTTACTTGGAATAGGCGTGACGGCTCTATGGGTGCAACAAAAGATATTGGCTTTATTGCACAAGAGTTAGCAGAAGTTGAAATGGATTTTAGTTCAACTAACAGAACTAGAATGGTTTCATTTGACAACCCAGAAAAATGGGAGGCTGCTCCGAATAGAACTTACCCAATACTTATTAAAGCGGTACAAGAGTTATCCGCTAAATGCGAAGCCTTAGAAGCTAGAATACAACAACTGGAACAAGGAAATTAAAAATGGCTGTAAACGAATTGGAACGTGATTTCTTACGCATCTTGCATGAGTGTGACATGATCGAAAGTATAATCGCCGGATTAAAAATGGAAGATGCTACGGATGTTGAAAAAAAGCAATCCGTTGGCAATATTGTTATGAAGCTGGAAACAGATATGCTTGATGACAAGTGGGTGACGGCAGGTAAAGACTGCACTCGTATTAACGAAGTCATTGCTGCTGGACGCACTTACTGGAAGTCTTAGTTGTTTAGCTGTAGTAAAATAAATAGGATATAGATAGATGATTTCATCTGGTGCAATAAGTGCGTTTCCCCTATCCTCACTTGCATCAGGAACCTTTGATGCTTCTGCAAACATATCTGGTGCAGGTTCTGGTGCTGGCAGTGCAGTAGCTACACTTATAGTAAACGCATCTATCTCTGCTTTTGGTACTTCATCTGCAGTAGGCATAGGTTTACTTTCGGGTGATGTCCTTGTTTCTGGTTCTGCTACTGTATCTGGAGCATCTTTACGTGTAAGACCTGCAGCTACAAGTGTATTAGGTGCGGCAACAGCAACAGCAAGCCCTGTAAATGTAGCAGTTACTACGGCTAGTGTTTTAGGTGCAGGTACTACAACAAGTGTAGCAAATGCAATTACACCCGTTACTACAAACATTTCTGGTACTGCTACATCTGCACCAGCAGGTGGTTCGTTTGTAGGAAATCCGACAGAAACCATAAATGGCGTAGCTACAACTGTTGGTGTTAGCACTGTAAGACGATTACTTTCTGCAAGCGTACAAGGAAACGCCCAGATTACGGGTGGTGGTCTTCGGATTGCGGATGGGCATAGCACAGTAAACGGTGTAGCTACAACATCTATATTTACTATTCTGATACAAGGTGCGTTTGGAAACTTATCGGGATTAGCTAGTGGTTATGGTGCTGCTAGTCTATTTAATTATTACAATCTAAGAGATGCATACGATAGAAAACGCCTAGTATATATTGAAAGGCAGCTATCTTCAGTAGAAAGAACGGTTAATGTAGCCAATGTAGTACGCTTTGCCTGGATAGGAACCACAGATAACTCACAAGACAGGACTGTAATGGTTGAAAAACAAAGTAGGGTAGCGTATAGCGAACCGCAAACAACAGCATTTGAACGCACCGTAAGAGTAGCAGCATAGGAGTAAAATATGTCTTTTCGTTGGCCTAATAAAGACCCAGATGAATTGCTGGACTACAGTGTAGACTGGTCTAGGTTTCTTGGTACAGGTACTATTAGTAGCGTAGTATGGTATGTTAATAATGCTAGTGGAGTTAAGACTGTTCTTACGCCAACAGGAACAGTGCATAACTTACGCAGTGTATCACAGACTATTAGTAGCAATAACCAAATTGCAACAATCTATTTAGCAGATGGAACTAACAATATTCAGTATACCATTTTCTGTCAAATTTCAGATAACACAGGCAATATTGCAGAACGCAGTATCAAACTTAAAGTGAGAGAAAAATAATGGCATATGATTTTATAGGACTAGTAAATCAAATCAATCGTAGGCTTAATGAGGTAGAACTTACATCAATTAACTTTGCTACTGCTTCTGGTTTTTATGCACAGGCAAAGGATGCAGTAAATGCTTCTATTCGTGATATTAATCAATACGAATATAATTGGCCTTTTAATCATGTAGAAGAAGAAGATGTTCTTACTGCTAACATTACTCGTTACTCTTTTCCTTTTGACGCAAAGTTAATAAATTTTAATACTTTTAGAATTAAGGAGGATGCTACATTAGGCAACGATACAAAAAAACTAAAAGTCATTGCTTATGAAGACTATCTAAATAACTATATAGGTTATGAATATGATGCTAGTAATGCTTCTTCTGCTCTGCCTAATTTTGTGTTTCAATCACCCGCTGAAGAATATGGTTTAGTTCCACCGCCAGATAAAGCCTATACTGTAGTGTATGAATACTACCGCATTCCCGTAGACTTGATTTCAGACACGGATGTGCCTACTATTCCTGAAAGATTTATGCATGTTATTACCGATGGTGCCATGCACTACGCTCATTTGTTTAGAGGTAACACACAAGACGCATTAGTCTCTAAAGAAAAGTTCCAAGAAGGTATTAAGAATATGCGTTCAGTGTTGATTAATCGTTATGACTACGTGCGTTCTACTGCAATAGGAAGTCAAGCTAACTTTATTGTGCGAGTGTAAACAATTAACACTTGACAAATACGTTTAAATATGTAAAACTATAGTATAGGAATTAAGTAGAATGCCAGATTCATGGAATACATTTCCCATAGAATTTAAACAAGGGCTAATTACTAACCTCAGTCCACTGCAGCAAGGTATGAATCAACCGGGTAGCGCAAGAGTTCTACTTAATTTTGAGCCTTCGGTTGAAGGTGGTTATAGAAAAATTGAAGGGTTTGTAAAACACGACAACAATGCATTAGCTGGTTCAGGTATTATTCGTGGTATCACATACTATGGTGGTCGTGTATATGCAGCAAGAGGAGCAGAATTATATAGGTCATCTGGTAGCGGCTGGACACAAGTAACAAACAATGCTACTTTTTCTAGCGTTGGTATTAATTTAGGTGGTTCTGGTGTTGTTCGATTTGAAAAATATGATTTTGACGGTACTGAAAAATTATTTATTGTAGATGGTGCTAGTAGACCTTTTATATTTGATGGCAATGCAGGAACACTTACACAGCTATCTAGTTTAAGTGGTGACTTTACTGGGTGTGATTTTGTAGTACAGTTTGCAAATCATTTGTTTTTAGCTAACGGACAAAATTTATTTTTCTCTGCTCCGTATAAAGATACAGACTTTACCATAGCTACCGGCGGTGGTGTTATCAACATCACAGATGACATAACTGATCTAATCGTTTTTCGTGAGCAGTTAATTGTATTTGGTAAAACAGTTATTAAACGGGTTACTGGAAATAGTGTAGCAGATTTTCAGTTGCATGACATCTCTACTGACTTGGGTGCTATTCAACCTGATACAGCAAAAGAGGTTAGTGGTGACGTAGTATTCCTTGGACCGGATGGTATACGTACATTAGGTGCTACTGATAGAATTGGCGACTTTAATCTTGCTGTTTTATCAAAACCGATTCAGTCACAGGTTACTGACTTTGTTGATAACTCAAGTGCTTTTTGCTCTTTAGTAATTAGAAACAAAAGCCAGTATAGATTATTTGGTTATGCAAGTGGTATTTCAAATGCATCTAGTCTAGGTGTGATAGCATCACAAATAGGTGAAGGTCAGTTTGCTTGGGCAGAAACTCGTGGCATTAATGCACGTGTAAGTTTCAGTGAATATGTAGATGATGAAGAATTTATATATTTTGCTAATGATGATGGGTATGTATATAGATTAGAGCGTGGTTCTAGTTTTGATGGACAAAACATTCTTGCAACATTTGCTAGTCCTTTCCTGACTTTTCAAGACCCTAGACTACGTAAGACTTTTTATAAAGCACACTTATACACCGATCCAACAGGTTCAGTAGAAGTAGACTTTCAGTTAATACTTGACTTTGACAGGGCTAATACCGGCGTTGTTCAGCCAAACATCATACCGTTAGCTAATAACACTAGTAATTTTTCTAGGTTTGGATCACCATCAGCTACATATGGTACAGCAACATACGGTTCAGGAAACGTGGACAGCATACTGGAAACACAGATAATTGGGTCTGCATATAATGCATCAATAACATTAACATCTGATGATATTAATCCACCTTTTTCACTAGATGCTATTATTATTGAATTTGCAATAAACGGAAGAAAGTAATACTATGGCAGGTTATACCAGACAAGCAGCAGCTAATATTGTAGCTAATAATATTATTGATGCCAACGATTTTAATGATGAGTTTAACGCTATTGAAGCAGCCTTTAACGCATCAACAGGACATACCCACGATGGTACTGCAGCGGGCGGCGGGCGTATTCTTGAAATCGGACCAAATGGTGAGTTTAATGTATCTAGCACACAACTAGTACCGCTTACAAGTAATACAATTGATATTGGTTCTCTTGGTGCGCAGTATAAAGACTTGTACATTGATGGTAACGCTTACATTGATGGTTTTGCTGAAGATACTACTTTCCTACTAGCAAATAAAATTCAATTCCGTGATAACGCTCTGTACATTAACTCGTCTGTAGACGGTCAACTTGATATTGCTGCAGACGTAGAACTACAGATTGTTACGCCTCTTGTAGATTTAAATGGTGACTTAGATGTATCAGGTAGCATTACCGCAGGAACAACAATTGAAATTGGTGCATCCAGCGTAGACCAAACTGAACTGGGTATTCTTGATGGTGCAACTGTAACAACGGCAGAGTTAAACATCTTAGATGGTGTTACCGCTACTGCTAGCGAAATTAATATTTTAGATGGTGCAAACATCACTACTACAGAACTCAATATTCTGGACGGTAGTAATACTGCATCTGGTGTTACAATTAATACCGTAGACAGGCTTATTCTAAACGATAGCAGCGTAATGAAACAAGTTGCTATGTCTGACTTTGAGGATTACTTTGAAACGTATCTTGTTTCAATGCCTAACGTAACAACTGTAGGCGCACTTAATGCTGGCTCTATTACTAGTGGTTTTGGCAATATTGACACTGGCTCTTCTACTATTACCACTACAGGTGCGGCATCTCTTGGAAATACTTCTGTAGGAACACTTAATGCTAGTGGTGCTGCTACATTATCTTCTACCTTATCTGTAACCGGAAACTCTACACTGTCAGGTAACTTGACTGTACAGGGTAATACTACTATTGGTAACGCTGCATCAGACACAGTAACCTTTATTGCAGATGTATCTTCTAATATTATTCCTTCTATTACTAATACATATACACTTGGAGATAGTTCTAACTACTGGTCCAATGCATATATGCAAAGCATTAACACAACCAGTAATGTGGCTGTCGGCGGTAACTTAACTGTTACAGGCAACCTTACTGTTAACGGTTCTACTGCCACTGTCAACACAACCAACACAGTCGTAGCTGATTCTTTGATTGAACTAGGTAATGGTACATCCGGTTCACCTGTTAATGATGCTGGTATTGTTATTGAAAGAGGTTCATCAACTAATGCCTTTATTGGTTGGGATGAAAGCGTAGATAAGTTTGTAGTAGGCACTGGACCATTTAATGGTAGTAGTACAGGTAACTTGAATATTACTACAGGCACTTTGTTAGCTAATGTTGAAGGCACATTAGTAGGCGCAGTAAACTTATATACCTTTCAAATTAACGGAACAACAGTTACTGCTACAGCACCAGAGTTAAATAATTTAGACGGATTTACTGGTACAGTAACGGACCTTAACTATGCTAAAGACTTACGTGCAACAGGCGTGACCTCTACTGAATATGACTACCTTGACGGTGTTACAAGTAATATTCAAACACAAATAAATGGTTTGTCTAGTGCTATTGGTGGTGTCAGTACTGAACTTGTAAACGATACTACACCGCAGCTTGGCGGTCAACTTGACACTAATGGTCAGTCTATCAAGTTTGGTAACTGGACTATTCTGCTTGATGGTACTGACTTAGAGTTTAGGTATAATAACGTGGCTAAATTTAAAGTTGCTTCAGATGGTGACGTTACTGCTGCTGGTGACATAACTGCCGTTGGATCACCGTAATGGCACTGCAAACTTCAGGTCCAATATCATTATGGGATATCGCTACTGAAGCTGGTGATATACAAAGTGCTGCAACTCTGACACATTATTATAAGGGAGGTGTCTGGTTTCCAGCTACGATTGCCGAAGCTGTTACAGCTAGCAATCTTGGTGGCTCAAACTCAGCTAACGCCAGATCATCTGCCCAAAGCGGCATCAATCCACAGATAAATACTCTTAGTCGGCTTTACTCGCAGGCACTGTGGGGCGACAACGGTAGCACAATAAGTTTTGACAGAAATTTTACGGTAGACAAAACGGGTACATACAACTATTATGTAGCCTACTATATCGAGCAAGCAGTAAAGACTGCTACATTTACTTTTTATGTTAACGGCAGTCAAGTGGCTACACATAGTCTTACCGCCGGTCCCGGCAATGTTACCACATCGACTACCGGAACTTTATCAGTTACTGCTAATCAGGTAATAAGAGTAGCAGGAGGCGGTGGTTCAGCCGGATGGGCTGTTTGTAGGGTTTATATTGGTGGTAGCACGTACAACAACGCTAGTATAGACTCACCAGTAAATGCAAGTGTACCAACTTCAGGTACGATATCATTCACAGATTTCTATGGGGCAAGGAAAACCTAATGGATATGACAAGTTTAATAGATACTCTTATTGGTTTAATCCTATTTGGTTTTGGTTGGTGGGCTAATACCACCACTAAAGAGCAAAAACGTGTAGAGATTTTACTAAACAAAACACGTGAAGAATATGCTACACGTATGGAGTTGCGGGATGATATGCGGCAAGTAATGGAAGCCTTGCATCGTGTTGAAGATAAACTAGATAAGGTACTAAGTAGGGATTAAAAAATGGCAATGTTTAAAGCATTTAAACCTAGTGGCATGGAAAAGATAGCACGTGTTATGGGTTATCAAGGAAATATGCAAGGTTTTCAAGATTACGTCTCCCAAGACCCTATGCGTCAACAACAAATGCAGAACTATACTAATCAAGCAATTCAAATGGCTAAAGGTGGAGTGGTTAAAAAGTATCAAGAAGGTGGGTTAGAAACAGGATCAATAGACCCTCTTTCTGGTGCTGTTATAGATGCAGTAGCTGAAACTGTAGGCGATTCAACTACAACAGAGCAAACAGAACAACAACCTACGACACCAGCTATTGGAGACTATAGCGTAGACCAAATGTATAACCCCGCACTACCAACAGGCGGTCAGACAGTTGCAGCAACAACGCAGTATGATTCTACGCAAGATGTAGCAGCAGGTACAGGACAGCTTACTGGTCAGATAGCAGTGCCGACAGCTATGGCTGAAACAGCGCAGGCTGCTCCAGTAAATCAGACACACGCTAATACAATGCAAGCTGCACAAGCTGCTCCTGCGGTAGATGCCGCTATGAACGCCACACAAGCTGCACAGGCAGACCCTAGCGACCCTCGTTCACAGATTACAGCAGCACAGCAAACAGCGTCTTCAGTGGGCAGCCTACAGGCCGCACAGGGCAATGCAGTACTTATTAACAATCCTGTACAGCGTCAGATACAATCTGGTGAAATTATTACAGGCACAGGTGTAGACGCACAGGCTGCTGCTCAACTAACAGCACAGACCCAAGCTGCCGCAGCTACGGCTAATCCTAGCCAACAGGCAATGGTACAAGATCAGTTGTCCGGTCTGATGAACCAGTTCCAAGGTGGTGCTACACCAGCATGGGCAGCAGGTGCTATGCGTAATGCTACAGCGCAAATGGCTGCACGTGGATTGGGTGCGTCATCTCTTGCAGGTCAGGCTTTGGTACAAGCTGCTATGGAATCAGCTATGCCTATTGCACAGGCTGATGCAGCTACAATATCTAAGTTTGAATCACAAAACTTATCTAACAGGCAGCAATCAGCAATGCTTGCGGCTGAACAACGTGCCAGATTTATGGGTCAAGAGTTTGATCAGGCATTCCAAGTTAAAGTGCAAAATGCATCCCGTATTGCCGATATAGCTAATCAGAACTTTACAGCAGAACAGCAGGTACAGTTAGAGAACTCACGTGCTGCTAACACAATGAATTTAGCTAACTTGTCTAACACGCAGGCTCTTATCATGTCAGAGGCTGCAGCATTGGCGCAACTAGATACAGCTAACCTGAATAACCGTCAGCAAGCTGCCGTACAAAATGCACAGAACTTTTTGCAGTATGACATGGCTAACTTATCCAATCGTCAGCAAACCGATTTGTTTAAAGCACAACAACGTGTACAGTCTTTGTTTACAGATCAAGCTGCCACTAACGCTGCCGCACAGTTTAATGCATCAAGTCAAAACCAAACAGATCAGTTCTTTGCTAATCTTTCTTCTCAGGTTTCTCAGTTTAATGCAACACAACAAAATGCACAGTCACAGTTTAATGCTGGACAAGCTAACACAGTCAATCGTTTCAATGCGGAACTGAATAATCAACGTGACCAGTTCAATGCGCAGAACCAGTTAGTAATTGCGCAGTCAAACGCTCAATGGCGTAGGCAGATTGCTACTGCTGATACTGCAGCGGTTAACCGTGCTAATGAGTTAAATGCTAATGCTATCTTAGATATCAGCAAGCAAGCATATGATAATTTATGGAGTTACTATTCCGATACAATGGAATGGGCATGGACATCTGCTGAAAACGAATTAGATCGTATTACTACAATCGCTACAGCACAATTAGATGCTGATGCTAGAAAACAAGCAGCGGATGCTGCAGCCTCTTCTGCGGCAGGTTCTGCTATCGGTAACTTGGTAGGTTCTTTGGGTAGCGCATGGATCAAAAGTAAATTTGGTGTTTTTGGTAGTTAAGGAGTGAACGCATAATGTCTAATGAAATGATTGCTGCATATTCAAAAATGAAACAAACTGTACTGAGTAATAGTCAAACTAAACCAGACAACGAGCCAAAAGTTTTAAAAGGTCTATTGACAAGAAATAAAACAAGTGGTAAAATGGACAATGATGTAGATATTTTTCAACCTAAAAATAGAGTAGAAAAATATTTTCTAGCTATAAACAAACAGCGGAACATGTTAAATGGAAAATCTTGAACAGAAATTTGATGCACCTATTCCGGGTATGGGAATGACAGCAGAACTTGGCGGTAGACCGTGGCAATCACCACCCCAGTACCCTACCGTAGAGGGTGCTATTGATTACTACATTACTAGACTGTCAGTAGATGAGTTTTCGGATCAAATCGTTGACATTCTTGAGATGGGTGTTCCTGTTTCTACTTTAGTAAATATCATTCAAACATCTGGCGCAATGCAGGGCATACATACTATTGATGTAGGTATACTTATTGCTCCTGTTCTTATGGAATTTGTTATGTTTTTAGGGGACAGTGCAGGTATAGAATACACTGTAGGGGACGAAGATACGGACGAGCCTAGCAAAGCAATGTTAAATTCAGCTTTAAATAAATTTAAAAAAGCAGAAAAAAACTCAGCTACGCAAGAGCAAGAAAGTAATTTAGAAGCTAAAATAGACAGTGTTGCGGCTGTTCCTGTTGAAGAAAAACAGTCTACAAGTCTTATGGCACGGAGGTCTTAATGTTCAGTGGAAATTTTGCTAGAGGTTTTGCTACAGGTTTAGCTAATAAAGTCGCAAAAGAAATTGACGAAGACATGGAGAAGACGGAAGATAACATCAGTCGTCTTGCTGCATTGCGCCTTGAACGTGCCGCTAATAATGAAGCTACTAATAAAAAAACTAGACAAGAAAAAGAAGCAGAAATAAAAACAATGGTTAGTTACTTGGACGGCAATACGGATGCCGCACAGTACCTGATTGATAACTTTTCATATGATAGAGCAAAAACTATTGCTGCTAATTTGGCAACGCAAAAACAAAAGCTAGGTTTAAATCCTTTAGATCAAATTAGTCTTGCTCAACGAACAGGTAAAAGTGTGACTCTTGAGCAACTTATTGATAGCAATACACCGTATCTATCTTTAGCCCCGTTAGATTCGGTTAAGGGAAGTGTTGCTGTAGGTTTTGGAAAAATGTTCGGTGGTGCTGATGCATCTATGCAAAGATTAGAAAAGTTGTCTGAAGGCCAAATGGTAGCTGCTGGTATTGAAATGCCATCAGGTGAAGATGCATTAAAAACAATGCCGCCCACATTACAGGGTGATCTTAAAGAGTATATGTTGGGTAGGTTAGATACTCCTAAAGAAGAAGCTGAAAGATTGTATATGCTGGCTAATAATCTTCAAGCAAAAGGTAAAAAAGAAGAAGCTGAAGCAATGAGAACAGAAGCACAATCACTAATGTTGATTGAGGAATCTACTAGGGCCACCACATCTACTGATGAAAAATGGACTACAGATAAATCTATAAAAAACGGAGATAATCTAGGAAAATCTTTAGCTATGGCTAATGGTTTAGGAACAGTGATAGACAAAAAAACCGGATTAATAACGGATATTTCTGGAGATGATAAGCAACGAACAGAGTATATAAAAAAGCAATCCTATCTACAAGAATTACTAAATAAATATATTATGGATAACGGAATAAAAAGTCATGGTACGGCAATGAGAGAATTAAAATTAGCCATTGCTGACAATTACATGATTTCTTATGAACCTCCTGCTGATGATGATGGTATGGGTAGGTTTGTGGTAAACAAAGATGCAAAACTGTTTACGGCTCCTTCAAATACAACTGCATCAGGTAATCTTAAATTAAATACAGGCACAGGCGGCGGTTCTGCTACGACTCCTCCATCCGGCGGTGGGGCAGCGGCTATTAATGCCCCCTCTGCTGCTCAACAGATAGTTGACCAGTTACTGCAACAACAACCCGGATCAGCAAAAGCAAATGCTTTAAAAAATATACTAATAAGAAAACATCCGGGTACAGCAATTCCTCAAGGATATTAAATGTCAACTCCATTATATCACGAGTATGTTCCAGAAGATTTGAATAAAGAAACATTAATGCAAGATGAAGATTTTGTAAATGATGCTGCTTACTTTCTTATTGACCGTGGTGGGTATGCCCCAGAAGAACTAGATACTGATGACAAAGTATACGATGCTTACATGGAACACTTCCGTTTTCAGAATGTAAATGAAGTAACTGCTTTAAAAGACATGACATATGCTCAAGAAGCTGATGATGAATCCCGTGCTAGAATGGGTCGTTTAATGGACACATTTGATAACATGGATAGTGACTTAGGTTGGTCTGCTGCTGGTGATTATCTGGAAGGCGTATTTAAAGCCCCCTCTACTTATGCGGGTATTTTTACTGGTGGTGCAGCTAAAGCAGGTGCGCTAGCAGCGCAGCAAAGCGTTAAATTTGGTATTCGTCAAGCCCTTAAAGAAGGAATGAAGACTGCTGGTAAATCTGTGCTTATAGAGGCTCCTGTTGCAGTAGGAACTGTAGCCGCACAAGAACAGACTCGTGTAGAAACAGGCGTAAAAGAAGAAATTGATTTAGGTGCTATGGGATTTGCTGGTTTAGCGTCTACTATTGCGCCTGCTTTAGTAGGACTGGGTGTAGGCACACAATCAGCACTCCGGTCTTTTCAAGCTGAAGAGATTGTAAGAGCAACAGGTAAGCAAGACATTGAAGCTATACAAACAGGCAATAAGATCAGTCAGACTATATTAAAAGGCGGCAGTAAAAAAGATGCAAAATTAAAGGCAAAAACAGCTAAGACAATACTGAATACTTTAACACTGGATGATGTTACTAAAAAAGCATTGGAAGAAACTATACCAGAAGAGTTAGCGGCAGGTTCAAAGATAGCAGAAAAGTTAGGTAAAAGAGGTAGTAACACCACGGCTGCAATTGACACACAGTTACTTCAGAATATAGCCACCGCAGGTGCTAGGGTATATCATCTTATACCACCACGCCTCAAAGAAGGTAGTTTAACAGATCGTATAACAGCAGGCAGTAAAGAGGATTTAGCTGAAAGATTTACGTCACGTATATCACGAGGTATACGTGAAGGTGTTTTGCCTAAGAATACACTACAAAAAATACTAGATGAACACAATGTTACCTCTGAACAACTAGGAACTATTATGGTTAATGATGCTTCAGCAGTAATTGCCGCAGAAGCTAGTCGTGCAGGTAAAGTTCTGGGGGGAATTAGCGCAGCTAAAGGTGCAGCTAAACGTGCAGTAGCTAAATTACAAGTAGAATTTAATGAAATAGACGATGGCCTATTAAATATGGGAGACTTTACCAGTAAGGCTTTACGCCGTGTTGAAGAAGAAACAGCAATACATAAACTAGGTCAGGCTGGTGAAGGTTTAAGAAACATAAATAAAGCGCGTATCGGTTTGATGACTATTCAGGCTGCCACGACTGTTCGTAACACAACAAACGGATATATGCGTAATTTTATTTATACTTTAGATAATTTGGGTACTGGTTTAATTAATTATGCTGGTGGTAATATAAAGAAATTAACTACCATACCTAAAAGTGATGCTGCTTTACAGGCTGATAATGCAGTTAAGTTAGGACGTGCGCAGATGCGAGTTGGCGCAGACGGTCTACTGTTTAAAGATTTAGTTCTTGGTATGAACTCAGCTTCAACCACCGCATTGACTAGACTAATGAAAGACGAAAGATTTGGTGCTAGTGAGATTGCTAGGCAGCTATTTAAAGATATGGGAGATGTTGCCAATACTACGGGTGCAGAAACAGGTTTATTGGGACTAGCGCGTAAGTTAAATACGTTTAACACAATGTCAGACAATATGTTTAAACGTGCTATTTTTGCACGTGAGTTAGACATAGCTATTCGTGCAAGTTCAAACAACGCACAGAATCTAGCGTCTACTTTAAAGGCAGGTAATTTTAACAAAATACCAAAAGAGAACTTAGCAGACGCTATGGAGAAAGCACTAGACTTTACCTATCAGACGGGTAAATTCAGAGGTAAAGATGGCATATTTAATTCTGCAGCACAAACCTTTATTGAGTTTGGTCAGACCACAGGCGGTTCTTTAGCAATACCATTTCCACGTTATATGGTAAATCAATTCAGGTTTGTGTATGAACATGCGCCTATATTTGGTATGATTGATGCAGGTGGAGTTTTAAACAAGTCTAGTTTTGCTGATAGAGCCGGAAAACAATTAAGCGGTTTAGCTTTAATATCTACTTTCGCTGCTGTAAGAAGTCAGTTTGGAGATGAGACCACTGGTCCTTATGAATATAAAGACCCTACATCTAATGACTTGTTTGATATGAGGGCTTCTCTTGGCCCCTTTGCCGCATTTGCAATGTTTGCTGACTATCTATATAGAAAAAATCCTGAGTTACCGGGTATGGGTAAACTGCATGACAATGATAAAGTCGCATCAGATATGCCTTACTCAGCAAAAGAATTTATCACTGCCATGACTGGTGGTCAAGGTCGCGCAGGCACACAACTAGATATTATTGATGGCACCGTTGATGTTATGATTAACGGTGTAGAAAACGGATTATCAGAAGATTTAATATGGGAAGCCGGAGCAAAGGCTTTAGGTAATTATTTAAATACATATACTGTAGGTGCTGGTGTAATAAAAGACATAGTGACTACAGTTGATCCTCGTTTCAGACAAGTTGCTGATAACACTGATGTTAGTCCCTTGGGATACATGCTGAAACAAGCAACTCGCTCCTTCCCTCAAATGACGGGCGATAAAGAGCAGGGAAGTTTGATGGGTTATACGGGTGTTGGGCCTCAACGTGACCAGTTAGAATCCCCTACTCGTTCTGGTGGATTACGTAGTGTAAACGCTTTCTTAAAACAGTTGACAGGTCTTACACCTAAACAAAGTAAAAATTATGTGGAAAAAGAACTAGACAGACTAAAGTTTGAGTACTATGAGGTAAGCCCTAAAAATATTAAATTAGATAAGCCATTGACAAATGAGGCAAGAGGTTTAATGGGCGAGTATATGGATAGGGAAGTTGGACGATACATTGCTGGACCCGACTATAATAGTTTAGCTAGTGATAAAATAAAACGTGCCAAGTTAAAAGAAATAGTTAATAAAGTTAGAAATGAAGCGCGTGAGATAGTGTTAGACCCTGAAAATACAGGTGTGGCTACAGGTGTTCTTTCTGACGCTGAAAGAAATCGGTCACTAAAAGTTTTATACTTAAATAAAGTACCTAGTGGAGAAAGAATGGTTATAGAAGAAACGTATAGAACACAAAACAATGGTCGTACTATAGCGGATGATGATGCGTGGGAAGCAGCTATAAAATTGTACAATGAATCAAAAGATACGTTCTAAGAACAAAAAAGAGGGGGCAATTAAGCCCCCTTTTCTATACGCCACCATCCATCGTACTCCTTTACACATCCGCATAAATCATTGGCTAATGCCATTCCAAACATATACAAAAACCATAGAGTGACGAGGACAAAAGGCGTAACTTTAACGATTGTCACCAGAACCCTGAAGCATACCCCTAGATTTCCTGTCTGCAAGTTTCTCCAGATTATCTTCCATAACTCTACCAAGGTTAACTCCTAACTCTTGTGCCAGTACAGCAATATACCAACAGACATCCCCTAACTCCTTCGTAATCTCTGCACGTTTAGCTGGGTTATCTCCATCACGTATCAGCTTCTTAGCCTTGTTAGCAATCTCACCTGCTTCACCAGACAGTCCTAACGTCAAGTACGCTAGGGCTGTTTCTTTTGGAAAGATGGCTGTCTCACAAGCCTTCTGCTGGTATAGTGCCGCTGTAATACCACTCATTTGTTTCTCCTTCATCCACTGTTTAACTTCTTGTTCTAGCTTCTTCATTGCGTTTTACTTTCTGTAAATTCACATGGTAGGCATCATTCCATCCTCTCTGCCATTCTCTTGCCTGCATTGTATTTGGATCAATGGGGCAGGTTAACTTTCCCTTTTGAAATGCTTCCTGCCCCCACTCAAACTGGATGCGTAGTGGTGCATCATACTTACTTAGTCCATTACGCCGCAACTTTATCTCCTTTAATTTGGTAATTGAAAAGTTTAATCGCTGTAACCTTGTCAATCTTAAACCACTCACCCTTACGTTCTTCAGCAAAGTGTTCAAAGACTTTATGCATTTCCTTTTCTTTTTCATGTCTGTTGTTTACTTGAAGTTTTGCTATTACTTTGTAATCACGAAAAGGTGAAGACGTTTGGTAGCCGTTTAGTCTGTCATCAGAGTTAACTGCTTTACCAACCTTTACCCACTCAGGCCACGCAGTATTCACAATGATGTACACTTCACCTTCGTCAATGCTCTCAATCTTATCATGTGACCAAGCATCGTCTAGTGATTTGTATCGACCGGGTTTGTGTAGTGGATGCTTCTTGGAAATCTCCTTACCGTTAACATACATCCTTTGTGCGTCACGCTTACGTACTGCTTCAGGGTTATCTTTGTAGTACATAGGATTACCTGTGTAGGGGTTAGCTTTAAACCTTTCAAAAATCATGTTACTCTCCCTCTGGCTGCGCCTCTGGGGTTTCGTTTACAGAAGATACCAGCATTTTGCTGAAAGCATCCTGCGCTACAGCAAGCTGGTCTAGGTCAAACCTAGCTTGTGCAATTTTGTTGTTCAAAGAAGCAACATGATTAACCATAGCCTTCTGGTTATCTTCTAGTTCTTCAAAGTTGTACTCTTTACCATCAATGGTAATCATTCGGTTCTCATCGTTCATTTTCATTCTCCTTCTGTTTCTGTTTAAGTTTCTGCCATTCTTCATAGCTAGGGTGACTACGTGGGGGATTGAACTGTATCCAACCATCCCCACGCTTCCACACTAACTTACCACTAAGCTGCTGCGATGTCAACTATTTCACACACCCCTGCAGTACAGGCTAACTCACGCCCACCTGAAGTTGTGTCCTCTTTCTCAAAGTCACTCAGCTTAGACCAGTCTACTTTCTTAGGCATCTTCTTCTTGAACTCAGCGTACTGTTCAGCATCAATGTCCTGATAAGGTGCTTGCTGATATGTATGCTCACTGAAAGGCAGGAAGCTGATACCAGATACTTCATCGAAGTGTTCATATACCCAAGCACCTACATCCATCCATTCATTTTCCTTAACTGAAATTGTTACGCTAGGCTTATGTTCGCACCAATGACGCTGGTAGGTAAGCCACAGTTCAAGCTGTTCAATGGCAGTCATTTGAGTACGTGTTACCGCACCGTTAGGTGACTTCATTGGGAAGCTAAACACTGTCGTGCTATCAGGCTTCATTACGTCAGGCTCCGCTGGGATACCTTCAGCAACCAAGAACTGTGTCAGTGGGTCTTTGTTATCGCCACGAACAGTACGAATGTAGTACGGATTGTGCCGTGCGTGAATACCACTTGCTGCATCAGTAAGCTGCGACACAGTGCCGCTAGGCTTCACACATGTGACAGCAGTAGACTGTGGTATTTTAAGCTGCTTAGACATTGCTTCGTTAACAATGACTGCCTCTGCACGTAGTATTTCAAGTGCAGTCTCTAGTTTGCCACCAGATGTAGCTGTCAGATTATTGTCCATGATACCTGTCAGCGACACACCAAGCAAGCGTTCTTCTTCAGTATTCTTCTGCCAAATCTTACGCAGATACTTGAAGTTCGTTAGTGTTGCTTGGAATGTACCCAAGATGGTAGCTAGTCGTACCTTCTCTTTCAGTATAGCAAGAGTGTCTGATTCACGTACTACTACTTCTGACAAGTTACAGAACTGGTATGGACGCAAGATAATTTCACTGCAAGGATTACACCCGAAGTCATGGTCTGTCTCACGTCTACCATTCTTTTCTGCCTGCTTCTTAGCTGACTGACGATTGAATATGCCACGCTCACCTGACTTACTATCATACAACGATAACCACTCACGCATGAACGTACCCATCTCAGGCTTAGTCTTGTAAGCTACAGAGTTATTAGCCAGCGCACGTTGACCTTCATTCTCCCACCACTGACCTGACTTAGCATGAGCCATCTGGTCATCGTTAAGATTAGACAATGAAATCAAAGCACTACGGCGTACACCGCCGACAACTACAACCTCACCAATCTTACACATGATGTCGTGACATTCGATTGGGTATAGCCTACGTCCAGCTGCACCCTTGAACTTTTGAATACAAAACTCAAATAGTTCAACAAGGGGCTGTGGACCTGATGCACGACCGCCAAAAGTCTTTAGCCGTGCGCCAGCAGGGCGTACTTCGCTGACATCGAACTTAGGTATTTGTCCACTGTACAGCATAGCAATCAATTCCTTGAGTGACTTAGCCCAACCCGGACGTGAATCACCTACCTTAATTACTGTGTCTGTATCGTGGAACTCTTCGCTAACCATAGGTAGCTTCTCAATGCAGTGACGCTCAACGCTGAAGCCAACGCCAGTACCACACATAAGAATGTACATAGACTCGTCAAAGGCACGAGGGCTATCTACAGGCACGTAGGAACAGTTGTATCCACCTACGTGACAGCGATCTAGTGCTGGGCCAGCAGTCATCAATGCCCTCATAGAAGGCATGATAGACTGGTTGAGTACAGCTTCTTCCAGTTCACCTCTCAGTGTATCTGGTAGCTTATAGCCATTGTTATTAAGCAAATGGTCAGCCATATAATCAAAGTATCTTGCGACAGTTTCACCCCATGTCTCCCTTCGCTGTTCGTCTTCTTTCCATCTTGCATAGCGTGAAAGTGCTATGAAGTTTTGGTAGTCTGTTGGTAATGTATTACTAATCATCTCTTTACTCCGTTACTGTTCTAATGTTTCTGATGGTGGCACCTTCTATGTCATAGAAGTATTCTTGTATGCCGTCTTCTAACTCCTCACCTACTCGACCATCAGCGGGGATAGGGTATTCTTCTTCATCTATATCAAGGGTAATAAACATTTTAACTCTTATCACTTGCCATTACCTCTTCAATCAACTTGTCAAGATACCACTGTGCTTTCTTCAAGTCTTCTAGTGGTTTGTCTTTGTAATCAAAACGCCACAGGTATTTCATAATGTTACCCTGCAGATAATACTTGAACCCATCACCAGTGGCAGCAGAGATAGCATGAATACATTCAATACCTGTCTGGTTATAGTGGGGTGGACTGTTGACCATATCAACATTACCCCAAGCCACCTTGCCTGCCTGTTCTGCTTCTTCCATCTTCTTCATAAATGCATCATGTCTCATGCTGAACCCCCTGTCTTTGTGTTAAAGGATAGGTGTACTACGTTACCGTCATAGGTCTTTTCTACACCTGCTTCTTCCTCTAGTTCTACATCAATATCCATCTCCGTGTCAATAACTTTTGTTACATATTCGTGTACAATATTGCGTAGTTCTTCTACTTCTTCCATTACAGGAACGGAAGCACACATCATCTTAGCAAAGTGCATCACCTGATAATAGTCTTCGTCATCCATAGGGTTGTCTGGCATAGCCATAATAGATATGTCAACTTCACCTGACCACCTACCATCGTCATTTGCAAATGGCCTGACACGGATAAGGAAGTCTTCCTCGTTTACTTCTTCAGCTAGTTTCTCCATCATATTCATAGTTATCTCCTTTTCACTTTTGTGCCGCCAAACTTAATAAACTTTGGATGCTTGTTTTTGCCCTTCTCCTTCAACCAATCTTCAGGAATAATCCTGTCATAGTATCTAAAGCCGTGCTTAATGCACCAGTCTGCATATGAAGACTTGGCACCCTTGCTTAACTTAGCCTTGCTGTTAGTAAACACAAAGCGTATGTCCAGCTTGGGATGCTGCTTCTTAATGGCGATATGCTTGCGCCTATCTGCTGCCATGAACCTGCCCTTTGTCTCAATTATGATACCATTGTCGAGTACAAAGTCAGGGGTATAGGTGCGGTAGGCTAGGTCTTCCCATTCAATCTTGATATTCTCGTAGTCGTATTTAATCTTGTGTTCATCAAGATAAATGGATAGCTTGTGTTCTAGCCCACTGCGATACCCATGTTTTATAGCCATACGCCTTGCCTTATGCAGCAATTACATCTCCAATGTAACTAACTGTAGGCGGGTTCTTAGCCTGTGACTTTACAGCAGGACGCTCAGTAAGACTATCCCAACAATCAAAACGGTAGCTGCAAAATTTACATCCGTTATTGAGGACTTTATTACCTGTGGGCTTGCCACGAAAAGTTTCAGGCACTGGTTCAAAACATCTTTCAAACTTGTTCTCCTTTACTGTCTTTACTGTATTTTCAATTTTAGCAAGTTCAGCATCCATGTCAAGACCTGTGGCTGGCACATATTTAAAGTGACCATTGGCCTTGTTGACTACCCACCAGCCACCCGCACGTTTGCCGGAAGCCTTGGCATAACCTGCAAGCTGTCCCACGTAACCAAACCCGTCTCCTGCTGCGAGGGTACTATAAGATTCAAACTTGTTTCGGTAGGACCAGTCTGAAGCTGATTTAATATCATCAACTGCATCGTTAATGACAATATCATATGAGCCATTAATACTAGTAGTACCAAGGTTAAGAGTGACTTTTTCAGAATCATTGTATTTTACTCCTGCTTCTTTTAAAAGACCTTTGAACACTGCTTCTACAATGTCTCCGATCATCATATTCATCATAAAATTAATTGGCATAGGTATAGCTACCTCTGGTTTATTCTTTTCGTACCAGAGTTGGCAAGTGGGGCGACCTACATTAGACATTCGTATTCTGAAATCGCCCCGCTTTTTACCGCTGCCAAACTGATTACGCAGAGCATTTGCTACATCTGCAGCTACCTGTTGAATGGTAGCCTCAGTCATGGCACTGTCTCCTCGAACCGCATCAGTCATATACTGATGCAGTGTTAGTTCAGCGGGATGGTTCATTATGCTGCATCCTCATCGTCAATGACAATATCAACAATGTCATCTACTACGTCTACATCCTCGTCTTCCATTTTAGAATTAGCTTTTTCTGACCAAGAGTTTAGAATGTAGGTGTTGTAGTTGTCTACCCAAGAAAGGAAATTAGCAAACATGTCGTGCTGCTCTTTTTCAACCTCAAGTACTTTGGTGACATCCAGAGATGCAATAGGTACGTAGTAGGATGCACCTGTAGGAATCTTACGCTCATCAGATTTTAGATTGATGACGTGTTGAATGGGAAGTAACGACATCTTTGTCATGGTAGCAAAGCTTTTACCTAACTCAGTAAATGCATCACGATTGTCAATTTCCCATACTACTGGTGTTTCATCCACGTCTACTGGATTACCTTTGTCATCCGTAGGGTTAATCATCTCTACAGTACCAAGAATTACACGAACACGCTTAATTGACTTTAGCAGTTCTTGCATCTTCTCTGGTAATGCCTTGAAGTCTTTGATGTACCCAGCCGGTTTACCACAGTTAAACCCGCCATCATTGTCTTTCAAGTCAGACTGAAGTTTAGCGTCATCAGTCATAACACTCTTAACATAACGGTTAGGGGATTTGCCTGTAGCCTGCACAAAACGCTTGTACATGAAACGCTGTAGAAACGGACGTATCTTAATTTCTGAAGCGTAGTAGGTTGGGCCATCTGGAATTTCCAGTTTGTAAGAACCGCCTTCCACTACTTCAACATTAACCTTTTTACCGTTTACTTCTGCTGGACCCATGAGTGGGGTATGGTGTATGCGCAGTCGTGCCAGTGAACTACTAGCAGCACCTGTAGGTTTTTCATTAGCAATGCCCATAGCCTTTGCCATAGCAGCATAGTTGTTTGTGTCGATAGTCGTAAGTTGTGACATATATTTCTCCTTTCATAAAAACAATGAGACATAGTTATATCATGCTATGTCCTTAACGTCAAGCCAATTCGGACCTATTTTTGCCTCTAAAAGTAAAGGCACATTAAACTCTACACCCCAGCGTATTGTAATCAGTTCAAGTAGTCTATCATTAGTGTCTTGTATTACACTGATAACCTGTGCTTCTTCATCTGGGTGTATATCAATAACAATACTGTCGTGAACTGAATTTACTATACATGATTTCATATCCTTTAGCAAGTACTCGATGTGTAATAATGCAACAGGAACAATATCTGCTGTAGCAAACGATTGCACAGGATAATTCTTGATCTGTGTAAAGTGTGATACACGCCCACTAGCCTTACGTACCACATTCGGGAACGAAAACTCACGACCACTGGGCGTTGTTATTTTTTGTGTTTCTATAGCTTCTTTAGCCAATCTGGAATGCCAAGCTGCCACTCCCTTGTATTTGCTGTTGAAGTGTTCGTAGTACGCTGCTTCTGCTTTGGTTCTACCATATCCTGTTGCGCCGTAGAGTGGTGCAAACGTATGCGCCTTCGCATCTTGGCGAGACGTAGGTTGACCAGCATCGGTAATAACTTTAGCGGTGTATGCATGTACATCAAATCCAGTAGATACTTCTTCAATCGCTACCTCATCTTGTGATAAAAATGCAGCGGCACGGAACTCAAGCTGCGCAAAGTCAGCTTCCATTACCTTGCCACCATCGAATCGTGACACAAATACTTTCTTAACAGGAAACGTGCCGCCACGTGGCATGTTCTGCATGTTAGGATTAGCACCACTAAAGCGACCAGTAGAGGTGCGATGCTGTAGTAAGCTAACATGCAGCTTACCATCCTGCTTAGTGTAGTTACGTATACCCTCAACAAAAGAGGACAGGTATGTGTCAACTGCACTAAGCCTGCGTACCTTGTACAAGAAGTCAACTGCATCATCCATACCTTTGCTCTTAGCCCCTGCTTCTAGTAGTTCAAGGTTCTGCTTACTAGTGCTAAAACCGTTTGCACTCAACCACTTAGATGATGGTGGCTTGAACTTGAAACCTGCCAAAGTGTCTGATGGTATAAACAGAAACCCTTCTGTATTACATTCAGCGCATCTGCTGGGTTTAGCAAAAGGCTCACCGTTCTTCTTTGTCTTACGGACGTAACCTGTACCCCCGCAGGTGTGGCACTGTTGTGCTACAGTTTTATACAGACGTTCTGTGCCGTAAGAAACCATACTGCGAAACGACACGTCATCCATGTAGGGGTCTATCTTACTAGCCCAATCTGTTTTATCAATGACTTTCCTACCATAAATAACCCAGCCTAATTGTTCTGGACTGTTAAGATTGATAGGCGTGTCACCCATTACGTGACGCACATGTGACTGCAACGCTCTCTCTAAATCCTCACGCTCTTGCTCAAACTCTGTTTTCACCTCATCTAACTTAGACATATCAACAGCAAATCCACGCTGGTAGATACGTGCAAGTGTAACACATACCTGATTAGTGAGATCGACTGTGCCACGTAAGCCACTATCTTTAGGCGTATTCAAGCGATACATTAGTTTGTCACATAGCTGTTGTGTAGCGTTAAGGTCAGCAGACAAGTACTCGCACAACTCATCATGTGGTATGTCACGTGTGCTATACCCCTTCCTAAAGTATTCTTTTAGCGTGTCCTGCTTCTTAGTTTCCAACTCGTAGCGTTCCGCACATGCCTCAAGAGACAGAGGTTCTTTGTTCCCCCGCTGCAACACATACTCAGCAAGCATTGTGTCAAACACAGTACCATTGTATGTAAAGCCTGACTCCCAAAGCCAGAGCAAATCATAAGCTGCGTTATGACAGATAAGCACCGTAGTGTCATCAAGCCACTGCTGCACGATAGCGTGTCCATCTGGTGTGGCATCAACTTCACTGTGGTCAAAGGTAATGATACGTTCAACCCCTTGGTCATTCAGCATACCCACGAGTGTAAGTGAGTTCTCTGATTCAAAGGGATCAAGGTGTAACTTACCATCCCTTGTTGTTGTTGTGTTCTCTACATCAAGTGTTAATTTCATCCCGTGTACCTCGCTGTTCTATACTCAAGTTCACAGTGTACCACGCCATGCCAACCTGTCAACTTATTTTTTACCACGTTGAGGTGACGTTGTGTGTCTTCTTCGTCTTGGTTGTCTACTGGCGGGTTCTTAGCAATCAAGACCATCAGGTCAGCTTCAGCGGCCTTACCTGTACGTGAGCCTTCCATCATTGACTGGTTCAAAAGAACCTTGCCTTCTGCATCTGCAGATAGCTGAGACATGTAGAATACAGCACACTCATATTGCTTGGCAATCTGCCTAGCGTGTACGGCATTAGCCTTGAGTGATTCATCCTGTCTGGCAAATCCACCTTTAGCGAACTTATCACCCATATCAAGAAGAACGATGTCTGGCTTGTAAGACTTGCATACAGACTCCACCCAATTCATGTCCCTACCTGTAGCATCCTTGATCTTGATGCGGTTCTTTACAGGCTCATACAATTCACGAGCCTTGGCAGGGTTCTTCTTAATCTCCTGCATAGTCATGCCTGTGGCAGCAGTAAGGTATCTAGCACCTACACGATGGTAGCCTTCTTCGTTACATAACACAATGCAGCTAGCACCTTGTTGTGCAAAGCCGCCCGGACTTGCGATCAAGCTGGCGTGGAAGGATGTTTTGCCGGTATTAGGTCTTGCACCAATCTCAATCAGGTGTCCTGCGTTTACCCCCTCAACCTTACGTGTAAGGCTAGGGATATTGAATGTCCATCGTGCTTCAAGGTCATTACGTAGCAGCAATGTGTCCATGTCAATGTCATCCCACTCAATGTTTAGATCGGGTGTGAAGTCATCTCCATACTGCTCAAGCAACATACGTAGCGGCTCAAGGCTAGATTTGTCACCGTTAACGTAGTCGAATCCTAGATTGGCAATGTCTTCACCAACCACCTGTTGAAACAGTTTAGACAGCACCTCTTGCGCTATGTCACTGCCCATAGGTTGTTCTGCCTTAATCTTGTGAAACAAAGCAGAGTATGCCTGCTTCTGCGCAGTAGTGATAGTTGGGTTGTTTGACATAAACAATGCCTCAATCTCATCGGGTGTTACAGTACGTTCATAACGATCCATAGCTGTATCAATAGCCTGCTTAATCTTGCGCACGTCTTTGCTAAACAAACGGTCAGGACAACGTGCGCCACGATGATCTTCGTAGAACTCCTTGTCCATCAAACTTCTAATCAGTGATAATTCCATATAAATTCTCCATATCTGTCGGGTTACGATATTTCAAGTCATCTTTCAGCTTGAGTACACGAACATCGTTGACGTGTCCTCGTAATTCCTTCGCCATCTGTAGCGTCTTAGGTAATGCATCGGGGTCTAATGCTATAATCGCTGTTGAGAACTGCGCAAGATACCCTTTATGCGCGTCTTGTAGAGATGTCCCAAGAAGCGCAACCCCGACAAAGGAGCCGTAACCAACAACGGCTGCGCTTACACAGTCCTCAACAACAACTGCGACTTTACCACAACCATACGTGTATGGCAAGCCACTTTTTCCATATCTTTTCCATTTAGGTAGACGCTTACCGATAGCACGGCCCGTAGCATCTACAATCTTCCCATCATGCACAACAGGAAACACAACCCTGTCATCCTTCACATCATACATTACGCCTAACTCATCTGGGTCTAGCTTGTAGCGGAAGCAGAAGTTTAACACAGTACGCTTATCTCTGTGTGGTACGATGTAGCTAGGCAGTTCAAATGGCTCTGTAGCGAATTGCTCCGCACCCAAGAAGCCAGAACGTATATCATCTACAGATAAGTGTACACGTGTGCCACCACTGACACGACAAGATACCTTGTAGCAATTCCATATGATACTACCCATGTTGTTTGTCACCGTAAATGTTTTATAACCACCACATTCAGGACAGTTCATGCGCTTTGTCTCGCCGTTGGCTATGTCAAAGTCATTTATATTTATCATTTATATATCCTTTCTATATGTATACTATTATATATATTATAACATATATATATATAGTTCCCTGCGGCAGTTAAATGCTTATATCATGTATTCTTACGTGCTGTCAAGGCATTATTTGCACTTGTATACGTATTTTTTAAATAAGGTTTAACCGATTGCGGGTTAGCATGTCCTGTAACCGACATGATTTGTCCTATTCCTACATCAGCATCCACCATCTCTGTAACACCTGTGCGGCGTAAATCAGACAGACGTAATTCTTTTGCCAGTCCTGCCTCATCCATCAGCTTACGTGCATGTAACGGTAGCTTATACATCGTGTATGGTTCGTATACGCCACGATATGGCTGGGGTCTAGGTGCAACATACTGCTGAAAGCCAAAGTCTTGCTCTTGTTGTATAAGCATGTCAAGTAAATTGTCATCTATGGGTAGCTCAACCTGCGCATTACGCTTGGACTGTTGTATTATTACACGTTTAGTCTCAAAATCCAACATGTCCCACGTAAGCAAACGCATGTCACCCACTCGTTGACACCATTCATAGGCCATGTGTGCAATCAAACCTATGTTACGGGTGCTAAAATCGCTGTAGGCGGCGTCTAACAACTTTCTGACATCACCCTTCGTCCATACCACCTTACGCGGTTGTGTGGCTCTCCTACGTACCGTAGCGAAAGGATTGATGTTACAGTGTTCCATTCTTACTGCGTAGTTAAAAAGTATTCTGGTGACAGCCATGATGTGATTCGCAGTCGAGATACCACGATCACACCATTGGTCATAAGCTAATTTGGATTGTTTGGTTGACATTTTGGTGACATCGACATCACCAATGACTACCCCATCGACAGAGGTAGCCAATGCGTTGGTTAAGCAATACTGATAGTGTGCTTTAGTTTCATCCCTCAAGTTCTTGTAATCATGGGAAGAATAGTATTCATTGGCTACCTTTTTTAGTTTCATTATGCTGCTTCCATTGCTTGAAACTGTGGTGTATTAATCCAACCAGCCACATCAATCTCACGCTTGAACATTGAGATAGCTTGTGTGTCCTTACCTGTATTACGCAGGGCAAAGCCATTACGCTCATCGGCATAGGTAGCATAGTTGGTGAAGGCTGAGTATAATGCCCACAGATTACGTCCACGCACACTGACTTCCTGATTGTATAAGCCATACATCTTCTCTGACTTTTTGTCAGACTTCATAATGCCTTCAAGCATAGCTTTAACATCTACATGGGCAAGGCTAGTGTTAGCCCAACGCTGCATCTGTTCTGCCTGTGCAGTGAAGTCCTGTTGTGACTTGTGCAGTTCAGTGATGAACCTGTCGAGGCTGAAGTTGGATGTGTTCTTACGCATCACTTTACTGTGATCGCCTGTGATCTGCCCGTTGAGACAGAAAAAGTCGATAGCACCAAAGATAGTGGTGTTAGAACAAGTGCCGTTGACACCGTGCAAAGCAATGATCCGCTTCATCAAGGTAGTCTCGTGCTTGTCGGTGGTGATCTTAGCCTGCACATTAGGCAGGGTCACATCCATCATAGCCCAGCCATCCTTGTGTGCGCTGCGCCAGTATACCTGTGCATTTTCCATGTCATGCTCAGACAGGGTTTCTGTAGTAGTCTGCATGACGTTAGTGAAAAAGTCAGTGTGCGATGCACATGTGAAACCATTGCCTACGATGCCAATGTAGTCACCTGTGTTGCCGTTTATGACATACTTTTTGTCAGCAACTTTAGTCGGCTCAAACTCAACATTAAAGTCGAGGTGTTCTGGAATATATTCTAGCATAATTATTCTCCTATCGTTAATTGATACCCTGTTATATATTATATTCTAGCAAATGTCAACTTTAATAGTTCCAGTATTTTACTTCAACACTGTCATCAACAAGTAATCGCCTTAACGTGTACCATGCCTGATCCATGTTGCGTAAGTCCTCGTAGCTTATGTCACATAACTCAGACACTGCTTGTCTGATAGGTACGAAAGCCTGTAGCATTTCCAGTACAGCCTGTTGCTGTTTAGGTGTCATGCTTTTCCATGTGGCAGCAGCCTGTTCTTGGTTGATTTCCCATTGTGTCTTCTCTTTTTTCTTTGTCATTTTCAATCTCCTTTTTATATTTAATTAGCATATCATCCCGCAGTTTAACTACGCTATCCCAGTATTCTTTGCTTAGTCTATTCACTGCAATTCTCCATGTACCATGTCTTGAACTTGTGATAAGCCAGTATCTTGTAGGCTTCTAGGTCAAGAGTTTCCCATTCCTTGAGGTCAAGTCCCTCATATCTAAAGCGACTTTCCATCTCTCCATCCAGCATCACCATCAAAGCATTGGCCTGTGTGGGTGTTAGCTGTATCCATAGTGTTTTATCTTTAGCCATCGTTGTCAATTCTCCTCTGGATTTCCCTTGCTTCAGCCATATATTTCTGTGGCGTTGTCATGTGTTTATTCGGCTTTGTTAGTTCACTTTCTTCAAACTTACAACGTGTTGTATAATAAGCCATCAACATTGCCGCAAACTCAGGGAATGTTTCCCAGTCAGGTCTGCCGTGTGTATCAAATGTGTAATCAATTTCTGTGTCAAGTGCTACCAGTATGGCGTTGACTTGTTTCTTTGGTAGGTTAAGCGTTATCATAATCATCTCCTTTATCACGCAACTCAAGTGTGTCTACATCAACATCATCACCAATGTATGAATAGTCGTAGTCAGGAATATTGAATAAGGCAAGGGTGCCATCTTCATTACGCACATAGTCATTCTCATCGTGGTCATACACATACATAGGCATATCCCACACACCTATCGTGTATGCTTTGTCGGGGTCAAACTTAATCATTGTTTGTCTCCTTACTCATTAAGTCTATAACATCCACAGTTAGTGCATCAATCATACCATATACATCATTGATGTCCCAATACTCTAGCGGTTCCCATGCGTTGTCCTCAAAAAACTTATCTAACTTTTCTTCAGGCCAGTCTGCCCAATCATCAGGCAAATGTTGACATAGGAAGTGTCCAGACATTCTAGCAAATATTTTTTCATACGTCATCGTCATTCTCCTTTAACACCATTGGTATTCGTAATCATAATTGTACTCAGCATCAAGCTGATGCCATGCCAGTTCATAAGCATGATCCCAGTTTGTGTGGTAGCCGGTGGCTACGTCATCATCGGCAATACATTTTGCCCAGTGGTCAAGGCTAGGCTCATGGTCAAGTGGTAGTTCTTCCATTGTCATTCTCCTTTCGTGGATAATATACCTCTACCATGCTGTCGCATTTAGGGCAAGCCAGTATTGTTACCATGCTGAACTCATCACCTCGTGCATCATAGCCTACATCTAGGTCATGGTCATTGCCCCAGATTAACTTGGTGTTACAGTGCCAACAGTTCATGTGTCAATCTCCTCTACTGTAATGTCTGCTTCATAGTCACCGTCATATTCTTTCCAGTGTATTCCATCAAAGTTAAGGGCTATAATCTTTGCTTGGTCAGCAGATTCAGCTTCAATGGTGGCAACACAAGCCACTGTATAGCTTCGGGTTACTTCGTACTTAGGCATCGTCTTGCTCCTCATCCACAACAGATAAATCTCGCACCATAGATGACACACACTTCATGTCTTTGTCTATGTACTTGAACATATCATCTTCGCTATTGCATAGGTCTATTGCTCGTTTGTATGCAGTAATCTGTGCTTGGCGCAGGTCTGGTGCATCCACTTCGTATGTGAGCAGCAGTTCAACTATGTATTTCACAGGTCAATCTCCTCATCCAGTTCATCTATAACGTCTTTGGTGTAGTAACACAAAAAGTTACAGTTAGGGCATTGCTCCTGTACTGTTTCATGCATCTCTACATGATTGCAGTTAAGACATTCATGCTGCGTCATCGTCTTGCTCCTCTGCATACTCAGCTATACGCTCACCAATACCAAACTCAAGATCAAGGTCAGGGTACTCTTCTACTACACTTTCAACGTCAGTAGTAGACCAGTCATCACCATCGGTGTATTCACCAATGTATCCCCAGCCTTCATCAAGGTAACGTGCATTGATTTCAAAGCCCATGTCCACCAGCTTGTCAAAGACAGGGATAGGTGGTGACCATGCAGTGTAGAAGTACAGTTGCATTGTGTTAGCATTAATGCGAGTGCATTGTGTTTCGTACACATCCCACTTTGTACCCCAGTTCTCTAGCCGCCATTCATACCAGCCTGATGTGGGTTCATTCTCATCATCACGAGGCTCTGGTATCAGATGATGACACAGTTCTGTACCCTCTGTGTTCATCACATTGTAAATGTTATCAATCATCTGGCTGTCATCGTGTGACAGGATTACTCTGTTATCTGTATGATTAGGCATATCATTTCTCCTTCAATGCATCAATTACTAGGTATATAACTACAGCCAAGCCCACTACCAGATACCCAACGATGAACAGGTCATCCATGCCTACATCAGGCATCTGGTTTTGTAGGCATAGGATTGTGTTGCAGTCAAGCAGCTTCATCGTCATTCTCATCTGCGTAAGGGTCTTTGTCTGTTTCACCTTCAAACAACCACGGCTGAATGTACTCACTGTGTAGTCCTAGATTGTACAGGTTAGCGTCAAACAGATGGCTGTCATGTACTGGCCTCATGTCACCTACAGGATTATCAAAGATGCCTTCATGTGTCAAGACATCCCATTGATCGTACCCACTGGACACCATGACATCTCCGATAGCAAAGAAGCTACCCATGCCAAGATCACTATCTCTGACCTCTACTTCAAAATCCTGCTCGACTACAAAACGGACTGTGATTTTCTTTTTAGCTGTTTCCATGTTACTTCTCCTCTATGCAAAGCATTGTTGTGTATACTCTATAATTTCCACCAGTGCCATGCCATTTGGATTGAGACTTAGCAATAACCTTATCACCAAACCAAGTACCACCTACCTTTGGGGCATAGTCGTGTGTAGCACCACATTTTCTGTCCCTACGACTGTGATGGTAGATGTGGGTATCCCATGAGTAGCCTTCGGGTGCTTCGTATGTGTCACGATTAGCAGGGAAGGCAGCAAAAAAATCTTCTACGACTTGTTCGTGTCCTTCAATGTTGTTTGCAGTTGTTCTTTTAGGCATTTTAGGTATCTCCTAGAGAAGTGAGGGGTGACGTGATTGCCACCCCATGTGTTGTGTAACTAACCAGCAATCTGGTACTTAGGTGCAACACTGATGTGCTTGCTACGAAGTGTCTCCACCTTGAAGCCCTTGCCCCGCAACACCTTCACAGTATCGTAGAAGTGTGCAGCAGTCTGGATGTCTGCTTGCTTCATCAGCGTATCCTTAGTGACAGGGTACTTGCGATCTACCATTGCTTTGTACAGCTTGTAGGTCTTGCTGTCTTTGGTAGCAAAACCATCTACCATTTTCTTTCCACCACCGAAATTCTTGACGAAATCGGATGTGTCAATCGTGAACTCACCGATCTCAAACACGACACTCTTAGTCTTGAGGTCTGGGTTTTTGAGGGTACGGTTACGGCGTACTGCCTTGCCGATCTCACGGTGCATATGCCCCAGCAATATGCCAGCCATATCCTGTGTCATGTACTGTAGGTAGCCACCCACATCAGATTTGCCCTGTCGAGCAAGTTCACGGCATTTGCCGTAGAAGGCGGTGCGATTAAGACCACGACCATGTAGTTCCTTGAACAGTGGCTCAACACGTGCCTGCTTTGCTTCGATCTCTGCGGAAGCACGAAGCTGACCCCATAGACCTGACTGACGCTTGTGAAATTTACCTGTTGGGAAGTTAGTCGCAATGTTAAAAGTTGTCATGGTAATATCTCCTTTCAAGAGAGTTGGTTAGTTTACTCTGGGTTTCTATGCAGCACTCTGCATAAACTGTTTAGCTTTACGTCCACGCTTTCGGATAAGCGTTTTCTGCTTGTTGATGTTACGCCAGCTATCGCGCTGACTGCCTGTCTTACTTGTCTTGAGACTCTTCATTTTCTCTATTTTTATTTGCATCTGCTTTATCCTTCTTACGATTGTACTTGGTTTTGTCTGGCACTGCTTGTGTCCTGCGGCGAGACTGTGCCAAAGCCCTCGCCACTGGATTAACCATATTGGGTTTGATTCGCATTGTCAAGTACCCTACACAAATTCCACTGACCAAGACGAAAGGTACTCAGCATAACGCATAGCCTCATCACGACTGTTATGCGATGACACATGAGATTTACCATTGGTATAGTCAATGTCCAATGTCCAGCACCCAATGTCTTTGACCACGGTTACAGTGTTTGTGCCAAGAGAATTGACACCACGCCACACATTCTTTGTGCCTGCCAACAATTCCCAATGTGATACAAAATGTTTCATGTTACTTCTCCATCTGTTTGATTACATACTTAGCACGATTGATGTACTGCCTAGCTGTATTGTCTTGACCTATGGCAATGCACTCTTGTGCATCAGATAGCATAGACATTGCCAGCATAGTCAAGCCACCCATCATAGGTTCACGCCAATCATCCAACAATTCATCCAGCCATTCTTTAGGTATGCCGTACATGTGTTCAAAGGCTTGTTCACGATTATGTTGTGTATCTGGTAACATTTTATTTCCCCTTCACGATAGAACGATACCCTGCTTGCAATAGCACCACTGCTATAGTGTATGCCATTAGGTGAATAGGCGCAGTGTAATACAGCATATCTGGTAACAGGTATGTGATTGTAGCCACACTGAGTGTTAGCACCACGATTGTCATAATTTTATCAAACATTTTATAGGCTCCTATTTTTATGTCTATTAGACGGTTTCCACCCCTTCGGGATGTTAGTTTCATTCCAACACTTTGCACATTTGTAGTCGTAGTCGTACTCAACTACATCAGCAGGTGCCTCATTGCACTTCATGCACTTAGGACGTTCCATTTTGATTTTCCACTTCGTGAATACAGGCTTGCATATACCCCCAATGCCTTGGGCAATCTGGTGGGTCTTGTCGGAAAGATATGACAGCAAGTTCAGCAATCATACCACCTTCAATCTCTTGCCTTGCCATTTGGTATCCCTCATCATATTCAGCGTAGTGATATGTTTCAGCATAGCAAGGCTCACAATAGTGGTCTTCCGCTGTATCAATATACAGCAGTGGTGTTTCAAGCCACGACACATCACAACATGCACATTTTCTAGGCATAATCTTTCTCCATTTTTGTGTTATCTAACACGTTTTTTACGCCATCACCGCAGTGACATGAAATTTAGATACGGCATCACCTGTATTGAGCGACCTGTTAGCCCTATTGCCCGCAACGTAGTCGCACCATGTGTTCCACCAATACTCCGCACCACCAGTCTCACGAGTGTATTCGACATACTCCGCAATCTTCTTGCGCTTAGTCGCATGAGATACAGTCTTGGATAGCTTGAAGTGCGACTGCGATAACCCTAGCCTAGTTAGATTGTGACTGTCAAGACAAGCCACGTCTAGCCCACACATTTGCACCACAAAGGCAGCTTTGACAATACCCAGCCCATTGACACTGGTAAGCGCATCAATAGCACCCACTGCGTCATTAGCCTTGACACATGCCTTGACCGTCAAGAATAGGTTATGTCGGTTGTCATAGGCGTAGTCATGCCCTATGCGTTTCATCTCCCAATTGAAAAACTTAGCCCTGCGCCCATTCTTCTTGATGTCTTGAATCTGTGGGACGGTACTTTGCAAGCTGGCTTGAATGGTACACAAGACAAAAACAATAAGCCAGAAAAAGTTGTCAGGGTTCTTCATTGCAAACTTAGCAATCTTTTTACAATCACGATTGTACATTTTAATCTCCGTTGGTTTGTCTAAAATGTTCCCTAGGGAATTATTTAGCTCTTGTTTCGGTAATTCTTCAACCATTATTAATACTAACAAATTCAGTTATATAAGTCAATAGACACTCAAATCTTGTCAAGCCACGCCTTGAAATCATTTACTTGCCTATCGTGTTCCGCTTGCTCACAAAATTCTTTCACATTTACAGGCTTGAACATGCCCACATTGTATATGTGATAGCGGTTTAATTCATTCATGCGTTCTGTGTTAGGGGTACTACGTTCCATAGTACCGCATGACCTCAGATTGCTAGAAGCTGCCACTGTAGCACTTCCGTTGTCCCATACAAGTTTCATATAAAATCTCCTATCGTCAAAAATTTTCCCTAGGGAAGTATTTAGCCAAGCCCCTGAATACAAGGTAATTTCGACCGTTATTTATACTAGCAATTCCCCAGCCCAATGTCAATAGACCCCCAAATGCCAAAATGGGTCAACGCCACCTGCCGACCTGCCCGCCCGCCCGATGATAGTAATGATAGTAGACCCAAAAAAATTCAGGCACAAAAAAACCCCCACATTTCTGTGAGGGTCTAAAAAGTTCCTTGGGGAATTATTTGTTATGCGGTCTTTTTGATTTTAGAATTTTGTGCGGCCTCCCATGCGGCGGCATTGATACCGGCAATTTTTAAGAGTTCTTTTTCCATGGATTTATTCAATTCTAAAACGATGGCTTTTAATGTTAGCGCGTCAATGTCGCCAGTTTCAAGCTTGGCAACGGCGGCGGCATAATTTGCCATGAAGACAGATTGCACTGGCGCGATATCTTTCCCGCCGGTTTCATCACTTCCCGCGCCATCATTTCCCGCGCTTTTTGTTTTAGGTTTTGCCGGTGCGGTAATGTCTGAATAGCCAACGATCGCATTTGCTAACGATTTTGGATTTTTAAGATTGCCAATGCGTTTTGCGTTTTTTTCATCCGCATAAAATGCAGCGGCAATTTCAGCGGTAATAGTGACGCCATCAAACTTTTTGATCGCGTTTAAGATAGGCGCGACTGCCTGATCATATAGGGCTGTCATCTCTTGCGCGTCCATTAATTTTTTGTAAAGCGCGTTGTCTTTTGTGCCCATTTTGCCTTTTGAATATTTATAACCTGAAATGGGGCAAGCATAGCCATCTTTTGAAACATCAACCGGACGCAGCGCGTCTTGATGACAATCGGCTTCCGCAAGCGCGACCATGTGCAATTCAGGGAATGGGTTGATTGCCAAGCCAGCATTTTGTGCGGCTTGCGACTGCAATTCTGGCGCGATGAAATTTGTTTCAACAAAGTTAACAGCATTTTTTAAGGTCAATTTAGTCATGGTTTTTTTCACTTTCAAATCTGGCAGATGGCCGCCAGTTGGCCTTGCGATCGTTCGCACTATTAATATGCGCTTTTTTTGCACATTAAACAAGCCCCTTTTTATATGTGCGGGCAAATTTTTTCCCTAGGGAATTTTTTAGCCAGACAGCGTATAAGTTAGGCACATCTAACTTTCATAGGTATATCGTACATTACATGCACCGCCGTTACTCTTTTATATGGGCTAAGAATATTAGACATCATTAAGACTACTGCCAAACGTCAATTGATAGATGTTCTCTTGTCGTTTATTCCTCTAATTGGCGGTTTTGTTGGTGTTTATTGGCGTTACTACATTATATTTTCAGCGTTTCTGCGGCTTATTGACCCATAATTACGATCATAGGCGTCTTGGGGCGGCGGGGGCCACGTGGGGGGTATAGGTATATATATACACACAAATACACAGATCAGTAAAATTGACTGTTAACCACAAGGGTAACTGATATGTACATAAGCACAAGTAATGTGCAATATGCCTAAAAAATAGGCAACTATAGGGGGCATACGGACTATTTTAATATTTTCTATAGAAAAGATGTTGACAGGGGTTGACAGGAAATGCTATAATTGGTATAACTACACTACACTATAAGTGTTACACTTAACTGTTCCTTAATAAAACTTATAAATCACTTAAATGTACAGTTAACTAAACTTACATTACCTTTATTAATACACTTAACTGTACACTTAACTGTAGCCATATGTAATTAATTTAAGAAAGTTCTTGACAATGGCGAAGAAATCTGTAAAACTATATACAGACAACGTACTTGATGCATTCTATGATGCTATCCGTACTAATTCATTAGACCGTCTCCATATCCCACACAGTGATGTATTCTACGTGCGCAGTGCATTGGAGACTAAGTTTGCCCCACGTACCTTTACACTTAAAGAAACAGAAGATTATATGCGTTTAGAAGGGTGGACAGAAGGGAAAGAGTGATGGAACTCTACGGTATCCTTGTCTACCTATCCGTAATAGTAATGCCTGACGGTGAACTAAAGTCGTACACTACCACAGTCAAAGAATGTCCGTCTAATGAACTTGTAATGTCTATGCATCAGGGAATGGTGGATAGAGGTGAGATAGTTGATTGGTCAGCTAGGTGTACTACCATACAACTTGAATTATCCGTACCAAAGGGAACATGATACATGACTATTGAATATCGTGGTGAGACATTCGCTGGTTACAACAAGCCCAAGCGTACCCCTAAACACCCAACTAAATCACACGTAGTGCTTGCCAAAGAAGGTGACACAATCAAGATGATTCGTTTCGGTGAGCAGGGTGCTAAGACTGCAGGTAAGCCCAAGGCGGGTGAGTCAGATAAAATGAAAAAGAAAAGAGCCTCGTTTAAGGCGAGACATGCGAAGAACATCAAGCGTGGTAAGCTAAGTGCTGCTTATTGGGCTGATAAGGTTAAATGGTAAATTAGGAGATATACCAATGGCAAATAAAACAGGCAGCAGTATTAGCAAAGCTAAACTAGAAGAGTTACGGAAACGTGCTGAAAATAAACGGGCAGGCAGTTCTGCTACATATAGTGCTTCAGCAACTGGCAGCAGTGTATCTTCTGCAAAAATGGCTGAGTTAAAGAAAAAAGCTGCAGCAAAAAAATCAAATTCTAAGCAAAAAGTTCCGTCTATTATTGCTGAAATGCGTAGTAAGTCGGGTCAAGGTAAAGCTACAGTCGGTAAAGCGGCAGCAGCCAAAAAGACTGAGGCAAAAACACAAAAAGTTCCATCTATTATTGCTGAGATGCGTAGTAAAAAGAATAAGACAACTGCCACTAAAAGTACAGGTAGCAGCGTATCACCAACAAAACTAGCGGAAATAAAAACTAAAGCAAAGGCTAATGCCTCAAAGCCTCGTACACAAAGTACTCCATCTATTATTGCTGAGATGCGTAGTAAGCGTAAAAAAGCAGACGCGCCTACCAAAACGACTGCTAAAAAGGCTACTCCTACAGCAAAAGCTAAACCTGTATCTGCTAAATCATCTGAGATAAACTATAATGTGGGCGAATCGAAAGGTGGAGTTTCTTTTAAGAAAGCCTTTGCACATTTTCGTAAAAAAGGTGCGAAGACATTTACGTGGAACGGTAAAAAATACACTACCGAATTAGCTAAAAAATCTAAACCAAAAGGGATGGCAGTATAATGTCTGATGATAATACTAAAGCAAATGGAGCATTGGTATCTCTGTATGTACAACGTAACAATGCAATTGAAAACAAAGGCGATGTAGCAGGTTTAAATGCTGAAATCAATAAGTACGTAGAAGATAACGAGGTTTCTACAGCGGTAAGACGTGCTAGTTCTGCGGCTGCATCTAATGTGCAAAGCAATAGTAAAGGCGCAGATGTAAAAAAGAAAACTAAGAAAGTACCAGTAGTCACTATTGGTGTAGGCATGGCTGAAATGAAAAATAATAAGAAGGCTGAGATGATGGGTGGCGGTATGGCTAATAAAAAAGCCCACAACTATGCCACAGGTGGAATGGTTAAGAGTAAGTACTAATGGCTGTCACAGGCAGAAATAAGCCACGGCGTAATTACCGTAAAGAGTACGATAACTACCAAGGCACAGCAGAACAGAAGAAGAAACGTGCA
>Ga0255779_1000478_pt1 | contig 50439 bp, 47 predicted proteins | sample 011ome_21_FD_179977 | JGI IMG/M metagenome (GOLD analysis project Ga0255779, IMG submission 179977) | Coastal salt marsh microbial communities from the Groves Creek Marsh, Skidaway Island, Georgia - 011508AT metaG (version 2) | ecosystem: Environmental > Aquatic > Marine > Intertidal zone > Salt... | reverse complement strand
ATCATTGGTTCAGCAGCCGGTGTAGCAGTCATGGGATTAGAAAAAATACCATTTGGTTGGTATTTGAAGAATATTTCACTGCTTGCACTCGTTGGATACTTTGCAGGGGCAGGTGTATACATCCTCGAACGCATGCTTTTTTAAGCCCGTTCGAACTTGTTGATATCTCCAAAGCCCCCGTTAGACGGGGGCTTTCTTTTTGCGGATATTTGAGTAAATGACAGAATAAAAATGAACCCACTTTTCCTACAAATCACTACCGGCAGCGAAGCCGTTATTACGGAAGAACCAACAGAAAAAACAATGTCAATTCTTGAGTTGATGACCAGTGGCGGCATTGGTGGTATTCTCATCATGACGTTCCTTGGCATACTTAGCGTAATGGCCGTTTATATCTTTCTCGAACGCTTTGGAGCAATTCGCAATGCCAATAAAGTGGATCCTAACTTCATGAACAACATCAAGGATATGGTGATGGACGGCAAATTAGAAAGTGCACAAGCACTTTGCACTGCCGAAAGCACACCTGTTGCTCGCATGATTGAAAAAGGAATCAGTCGCATCGGTAAACCGTTAGGAGACATTACTCAAGCTATCGAGAATCAAGGGAAGCTCGAGGTAACCCGCCTCGAAAAAGGACTCCCCATGCTCGCTACCATTTCAGGTGGGGCACCTATGATTGGATTCTTGGGAACCGTAATCGGTATGATTTTGACGTTTAAAGAAATGGCGAATGCCGGTGGACAGATTAAATTGGATATGATGGCTGAAGGTATTTATACCGCTATGACCACAACTGTTGCTGGTTTGCTCGTTGGTATCATTGCTTACTTTGGATATAACTTCTTGGTCACTCGCGTAGACCGAGTCGTTTACAAGCTTGAGGACAGTGCCATGGCCTTCTTGGATCTTCTCCATGAACCCGCATAAACCGACTCTTTATGAATTTACGAAGTAGAAGTAAAGTCAGCGCTGAAGTGAACATGTCCTCAATGACGGACCTTGTTTTCTTATTGCTCATTTTCTTTATCCTAGCCTCTACCCTTGTCACATCCAGTGCCTTAGATGTAATTCTTCCGAAGAGTGGCGCTCAAACCGTGAAGAAAAAGAACATCACACTCACTGTCAATGAAGACTTGGAGTTTGATATAAATGGCACGATCGTGAGCTATGATCAGGTAGAAAGCACATTACTTTCAGCCGCTTCAAAACTTAACGCTGACGAGCAAGCTGTAGTCGTTTTACGTGCAGACCAAAGTATACCTACCGGAGAAACGGTACGGATTTTGGATATAGGTTATCGAAACAACATGCGAATGATCATCGCAACAGACCCGAATTAATATGGCATTCAACGAAAATTCAAACCGCAACAAGGCAAAAATCGGAACTATTGTGTTCCATACTTTGCTATTGCTATGGTTTGCATTTTATGGATTGACCTACCAAGATCCTCCGCCCGAGGAAGGCATTGCAATTAATTTCGGATATGAAGAAAGTGGCTCTGGGACTACCTCCCAAGCTGCGCAAGCAACCCCTCCTCCTACTCCCGTCCAGCCCGTTCAGACACCAGCTGCACAAGAACAGGTTGCAACTCAAGACGTAGAAGACGCTCCGACCATAGAGGAACCTACGGAGGAAACACCAAAAGAAACACAGCCCGATCCTGTTCAAGAGACTCCTGAGCCGGTAAAAGAAACCACCCCTGAACCGGATCCACAGCCCACTGAAGAAGAGTTAGAACAACAGCGCAAGCAAGAACGCTTAAATAAATTATTAGGAACTCAGAATAAAGGCAATGGCCAGGGTGAAGGCGTTACAGAAGGCGGCGGAGATCAAGGAGATCCAAATGGCAATCCTTTAAGTCCTAACCGCACTGGAAATGGAGGTATAGGAAATAATGGCAAGTACTGGATGTCAGGCGAACCTATCCGTCTACCTGAACCTGAAACGGGTTGTAACTATGAGGGCGTCGTGGTAATAAAAATTGTGGTCGACGAGACGGGCTCGGTTCGCGAGGCTGAACTAGCCCCTCAAAATCAAATTCCTCAGGGACTCGTCCGTTCTAATTTTGGTTCAAATACGTGTCTGGTGAATAAAGCGAAAATTGCTGCGAAAAACTCAAAATGGAGTGCAGATGCTGGAAACTTTAGACGCGTTGGATTCATAGTCTACCGATTCGAATTGCAATGACCTATTCAGAAGCTGTACAATGGCTGTATAGCGCAGTGCCCAATTTTCAGCGCGACGGCGGAACTAAGAATTACAAAATTGGCCTAGAAGGTCCCGAAGCCCTTTGGCAGCATCTCGGATTTCCAGGAGAGCATATCCCGACCTTGCACGTTGCAGGAACCAATGGCAAAGGATCGACAGTACATATGCTTGCCTCTGGAATGAAAGAAATGGGGTTAAAAGTTGGCGTATTCTCTTCACCTCATTTATTCAACTTTCGTGAACGCGCGAAGATTGGTACTGAAATGGTGACGGAAACGTTCGTCGCAGATTTCGTTGCAGCGAACAAGTCCTATTTTAAACTCAATGGATACAGCTTTTTCGAACTCACCCTGATGTTGAGTCTACAATGGTTCGAGGCAGAGCAGGTTGACTGGATCATTCTTGAAACCGGTATGGGTGGCCGATTAGATGCTACCAACATTTGTTCTCCAGAATTGAGTCTGATTACAAATATTGGGCTAGATCATGTTCAATGGCTCGGCAATACGCGCCCTTTGATTGCAAGGGAAAAAGCGGGGATCATCAAACCCGGCGTTCCAGTGATTATTGTACAAAACGATGAAGAAACACGACCCGTATTCATCGACACAGCCAACGAACAAGGCGCGCCATTATTCTGGGCTAAATCGTTTGACCTCGAGACCGATTTAAAAGGAACTCATCAACGTTATAATTTAAATGGAGCAGCGACTGCCCTAGAACTGTTATTTCCGGAATTCAGAAGTCTTTGGACTTTGGGACTAAATCGAGTAATCAAAAACACCGCATTCGCAGGGCGCTGGATGGAAATAGGTCTAGATCCGCTAATCATATGTGATACCGGCCACAATGCTGATGCATTCCAATACTTAGTACCTCAGGCAATTGATGCTGCGAAAGGAGGACGCATTCATTGGATCCTTGGCAGCGCAGGTGATAAAGATTTTGGAAGCATCATAGAATTATTGCCTACCGAAAATTCCACCTATTATTGGACCAGTGCATCGAGCCCGCGATGTGCCAAATCCGAAATTCTTGCCGAACAAGCGAGTAACTTCGGACGTTATGGAAATCACTACCCACATGTCAGCAACGCACTTTCAACTGCAAAGCAAAACGCAGGCGTAAACGATTTAATATTCATCGGCGGCAGTACTTTTGTAGTCGCAGACCTAGACTTATGAAAAAATTCCTAATCCTTCTCAGCATTCTGATGCTCTCCATTGGCGCTCAAGCACAAGTGGAGGAATTGAACCAGCGAACCGCACTTTTCTTGGATGAAGTAAAATCTACGTTCAAAGTAAAATCCTTAAACGGCAGCGAACCGGATTACGGGGTACTGATCGAAACCGAGCATGTAAGTCATACTTACTACCAACTGAAACAAATCGAGAAAGAGCTAAATGAATTGGGCAATAAGGTTAGGCCTACGTACAACCTGAGCACATTCGCTTATGAAAATGAGGAAGAGTTGTTGTATGCACTTAAGTTTTGGTTTAAAAATTTTATTGGTGGCAAGCGCGTAACACCAGGTCGCGATTACCGTAGTGTTGACCATGTAGAACCTGCTCTCATAATCATTGAAAACAACTACATCGCCATCCTTACCTTGACGTGTTACGCAACAGACATTGATGAGTTTCGCGATTGGCGCAGTCAAATGCTCGGAGTCTTTGGCGGGCCTAACTCAATGGTGATCGAGATAGGATGTAATGGACCCATTGAATGGACTAAAAACGCACCCGATCCAAAGGACATGAAATGGCGTCGCTAAACCTTTACCTTAGGTAAGACCCACGGCATCTTTTTTATTGCTTGTTCGGATTTGGCATCCATCCTAAGTTCCAAGGCTTGATTGACTATTGCTTCGGTAATTTCATTATCACCGCCCAAGTCCATGATGGTCAAGCATAAAGCCATGAGTTGTTTTCTGCCTCGGTAGCTGTATCCACGAGATTTGCATTCAAAATTGACTTTTACCAATACAGGCACTGAAAAACAGCCCGTTTTCAAGATTTCCTCATCCGTGAGTTGCGCATTTTGTTTGCCTTGCCGGCTCATTTGTCGCTCCCATGCTGTAACCACTCGATTACGGATACTCGTCGACTGTTCTGGGCAAACATCACCCCATTGTTCCTTGGAATCCTGTATTCGTATATCGAATCTATCCTTCAAGGCACCTGTCATTTTTGCTCGGTGATTTTCCAATAATACCGCAGAACACTTGCATGGATTGGTGGTATTAAATTGACCGCAAGGACAAGGGTTAGACGCCCCAAAAACTTGTATTTGATAATGGTCTAATTCTCGCAACAACCCAACGCGGACAGTTTCTTTTTGCTTTAAAAGTTCATCTACTACCAACATCCCCCCGAAGGCCAACGTGGTCTTTGGAATTTTCGAATGGCACTTGGGCATCAGGTCCGCGGGAATATCAATATCTGACGAGTTCGAAATAAAAGCACGAAGCACGATCTCAGACAGTTGTTTTGAATTGCCAAAGACTTCAGAACTACTGTTTTGTGGGGCTACCCACTGGAATGGGCGTACGCTTTCTAAATTATTTTCATTCTGGCACATTGAGTAATGTACTTTTTGGAACAGGGCCATGCTTTGCGCATTCACAGGAGGCACGATACTTGGAATTCTCCTCAGCAGCAAGGTCTTGCCTTGACCAGGTGCACCTTCTACCCAAAGATGATGTCCTCCTGCAACGGCAATTTCTAGTGCACGCTTCAATTTAACTTGGCCGATAACCTCGGAAAAACAGCCTACCGAATCCGATGAAATCTTGTTCACTTTTGTCTTAGGACCTTTTAACGCCACCAAGGGTCGTGCACCATTAAGCATGCTGACAATCGAGGAAAAGCTTGATACCCGAATGATCTTGAGTGAACCCGCATAATTCAAATGCGGGAGCCAGCGCTTATCGCAATTCAAAAAAATGGCCTTCTTATCCAAGGCTCTCGCAAGTTCAACCGCATTGTAGGGATCCGCAATGGTTTCGATTGATCCATCCAACCCCATATTGCCAACAAACATATACTGATCAAGTACAGGGCAACTGAGCTGTCCCGACGAGACCAGTATGCCCAAGGCAATGGGAACATCCCACAACATAGCCGAGTGCTGAATCAATTGTGGCTTAATGTTTATCGTGATGCGCTGGCCTGGCCACCGCCAATGCGCGGCCTTCAGTACAGAATATACTCGGTTCCGACATTCATGGGCGAGTTTCGGCGGCATTCCAATGAGATGAAACTTGATGCCTCGAGATACGTTGATTTCGATTGGAACGTGCAGCGCACCTGCAAAGTGGGTCTGAAGTGTATGGATGGTAACAAGCATAGGAAAAATGTTTCCTATAAGTTGTTTCGCCCAAATGAAGATTGAAAGAAAAGTGGAAAACTAAAGGTTATTCACCCTGCTTATTGGCCAATTGGCCACATGCTGCGTCAATATCTTGTCCACGAGAATGTCGAACGGTTGCGACAATACGCCTGTCTTCAAGCACACGCTTGTACATCTCTACAGCATCCTGAGAGGCCTGAGTATAAGGGCCGTTATCGATCGGATTGTATTGAATGATATTGACTTTCGTTGGAATGGCTCCACAGAATTTTGCCAAGGCGATGGCATCTTCCTCCTGATCATTAATTCCGCGCCAAATAACGTATTCGAATGTTACACCCTTCCCTGTTTTGGCGTACCAATATTGCAAGCTTTCGCGCAAATCTGCCAGCGTAGTACTGCGGTGTGCAAGCGGCATTAGCTTGGCTCGTTTTTCCTCGATGGCACTATGAAGAGAAATCGCTAGCCCAAACTTCACCTCATCATCTGCCATTTTCTTAATGAGCTTTGGCACACCTATGGTACTTAACGTAATGCGTCTAGGGGACATTCCAAGGCCTTTTGGATCAGTGATTTTATCAATAGCAGCAAGCACATTGTTGTAGTTTAACAACGGTTCGCCCATGCCCATGAAAACAATATTGGTTAAAGGGCGATCAAAATATTCCCTTCCCTGACGGTCAATAACTACGACTTGGTCATAGATTTCATCGGGATCTAGATTCCGCATTCTCTTAAGACTCGCAGTCGCGCAAAAAGTACAGTCCAAACTGCAACCAACCTGGGAACTAACACATGCCGTGATTCTCTTTTCAGTAGGAATGAGTACGGACTCGACCATGGCTCCATCATGCAGTTTAACTGCATTCTTGATGGTACCGTCTTTCGAACGTTGCATTAGGTCTACCTCCAATAATTTAAAGGTGAAATGCGCTTCCAACAAGGACCTTGTGGACTTGCTCAAATTTGTCATTTCATCAAAGCTCGATGCCGACTTCTGCCAGAGCCATTGATACACCTGTTTCGCGCGAAAAGCCTTCTCTCCATGAGTTTCAAAGAATTGAATCATGGCATCTTGGCTTAAACTACGAATGTCTCTTTTGGCGTCTTGCATGGCGCAAAGATAACGAAGTACTTATGGTAAATCGCGTTCAACCAAGTAGCCCATTTTTCCCATTTGATAATCACGCATGGCCTCCATGATTTCAGTCTGGTTATTCATTACAAATGGTCCATAGGTTTCCAATTTTTCCTGAATTGGCTTGGCTGAAACAAAGAGCAACTTGGTTTGAGTCGATGGGTGGAATACGTGGACCCCTTCTTCTAAATGGTACATGTAGTATTTCTCTACAATACCATAGTTTTCTAATCGGCCACCGCCATTAAGGAGATAGAGAAGTCCATTCTCGCCAGGTTTTACCTCAAAAGCTACCTCCGCCGTGGAAGAAGTACCGTGTACTGAGGATACAGGATAGGCACTTTTAAGCGGCCCAACGGGTCCTCCTGCGATTGGCGATCCTGCACTGATTCTGAGGTCTGGATGCAAGGGTACTTCCGGCATCTCATCTTTTTGCAATGGAATGTATTTGGGTTCCATCTGCTTGGAAGCCTTAGGGAGATTAATCCAAATCTGAATGATTTCTTGCATGCCCCCGTGTTCACACAATGCTGCGGGCGGGCGTTCTGAATGAATGATTCCTAGACCAACATCCATCCACTGAACTCCACCATCGTCTACGACACTATTGTTTCCGCGGCTATCGCGGTGCTGCACACCGCCCTCCCACATAAAAGTAACCGGAGAGAAGCCCCGGTGTGGGTGCGGACCAACACCAGCATTCCAGCGATCTGTGCCTGGCTCCACATAATTCGCATGATGGTGAATGAGTAAGAATGGATCTATTTGATCAATCTGTTGCGTTGGTAGGGGTTGCTTTAATGGATGCTCCCCCATCATTACTTCGTATGCTTGAATTGCTCTCTTAACAGCCATTATGTATGTAGTATTATGGGTACCAATTGTTTTAAATCACTTATCTCGTAGGTCACCTTCTCTGCATGTCGAACTTTAGAAGGATTATAAAATACTTGGTCAATGCCTTGTTCTCTCGCGCCCACACAATCAGCAATGAGATTATCACCAATCATCAAACTCTCTTTTCTATCGGCCCCCGTTAATTGTAAAGCCCGTCTAAAAATCTTTGGATCAGGTTTATTTGCTCCTACCTGATCGCTGCATAGAAGTAAATCGAACAAGGGCTCTAAACCACTTTCACTGAACTTAATATTTTGACTTTCATGAAACCCATTGGTGATTACATGTAAAACACACCCTGCTGCTTTTAGTTCTTTAAGAACCTCAGCGGCATTTTCTATGAGGTGATTTTGGTACGGAGTCTCTTGAATGTAACGCAGCTCCAGTTCCCAAGCCACATCTGCGGAATCAACTCCAAAATGCTCAAATGTCTCGCGAAACCGAGTCTCGCGAAGGGTTTGCTTGTCTATAGTACCCGCACGATACATGTCCCACTTCAAATCATTAATGGTGATGTACTTCTCGAAAAACTGCTCGAAACTAGGCAATCCTAGACCCTGAAGTCCGAGATTGATATACAGGTTTCGGAGCGACATTTCTGAATTCTTCTCAAAGTCCCACAGGGTGTGATCCCAATCAAAGAACAGGTGCTTATACTTCATTATCGAGTTGTTTTGGGTTTTAGCCAACGTGCCCACAAAGGCAGTTGATTTTCTACGTGAAAGTAAAATGGCTCATTCTCGGCTCCGAATCCACTGTAGAAACGCGCCAATCCAGGCAAGCTGCTGCCTTCGAAATCTATCACGTGGTCCATTCCTGACTTAGAATGGATCATTTGGTCTATTAGTAAGGTAGGAGCTCCAATGCTTTTTCCATGATCTGAACTCGCATTAACCAAAAGCGTTGATCTTCCTTCGAAGGTTAGCCAAACCTGAGCTGCAATCAACGAGTTACCCTCATCTAACACGGACAACACCTCAGCGCGCTTCTGGTATGCACAGAATTCCAATACTTTCTCAAAGCGTTTTAATTGCTCGTCAGTAATGTGCGTTTTCTCTTGGGTATACTGCTTCCAAAGCCTCAAGGTGTCTTGAACATTAGTCCAATTCCCGTATTCCAATTTTGCCTGATTCGCTTTTTTGAGATTGCGCTTTGTTTGAGCGTTATACTGACCATAGAGTTCCTCATAACAGCCATTTGTTCGCAATATGTAATTGGACAATATTTCCGATTTCCAATGCCTAGGGAGTACAACCATGGGTGAAAGGAAAAACTCACCATATTGGACCTTTGACATTGCAAATTCGACAAAGTCCTCCGTGGCTTGGGCATCCAACAAGATACTGGAAAATGGTCCCAACGCTTGAGTTCCGTATGGTCGGGTAGAAAACCTAACGTTGTATTTCTTTTGAGGAAAAATGGGCATCACAGCCTCGTAATCACCATAAACAATGGCTTCCCAGCCCGGCGCCACCCAGTTCAAATACCAACTAAATCCATAAGGCTGGGGCTTAGAATGAGTAGAAATACAACGGTCCCAGCGCTCAAAATCAATCGCCCCGTGAGGAATGTGTTTAAGATTTAGCGCCATGGATGAATGTTTTATAGACTTCTGCCCAGCCCTCCCATTGTGGCTCAAATTCGGAATAGGTTCTATTGTGCCAAACCGATACCAAAGTACCCCCGACAGATTTCACTTTTGGTACCCATTGCAACATCGCTTCAAGCGACGCTTGCGAATCCAAATTCATGTATTTCGGATCATAATAGGTCACATCCATAAAAACAAAGGGGTGAATATTCAATGGAAGTTCTTGTTCAAGTTCTAAATCGTAAAAAGGATAACTACAGGCCATATTCGCTCTGAAACCTGGCTGCTCGGTATACCCCATACTGTATTCATCCTTAATCCCTAATTCTATCAGGTTCCTGAAGGTGTGGGGCGTACGCATTCGCAAATAATGTTGACGGCTCTGAGTAATAGGACGACGAACAACCTCTTGAAGCATCCCCCGTTCCCGTCCAACTATCTCTAACTTACTATCAGACGCATAGCTTGGATGTATGCCCATTTGAGCCCAATCTGCGATTTCTCGTAAAGTAATGGCTGCATCCGTACTGTATGGGCTTACGTTCCTATCCTTTGGACCAAAGTCTGCGAAAAGCATGAAATACAAGGCATCAACACCTACTGACTTATTCCAATTTCGTTGTTTTCTAAATGTATCATAGGGGTCACGGCGTAAATTCCAAAGTGCGCCCAATCGCATGCGAAGCATTTTAAAATTGAAGGCGCCGACATCTTTTGCCAAAGCACCAATAGTTCGCAGTGCCCCTTTTCCTTTAAAGGCGAACAGGTTATCTATATCCACCGTCGTTAGGTATTGGTAGCGATCCTCTAATGTAAATTCCTTACCAAACCATTTGCGACCTAGAGCAACAGCCCACTCGTTTACGACCGGTCGGTCCAGGAAACCATTGAGGTATGCAAAGCTTTCAACCGCGGGAAATCGACCATGTTCGTCCGCAATAAATGGCAAATACTCCTCGTAACGGGCTACCAAGAAAAATGTAGCTGCCAAAGGATCAAACGGCAAGTCTCCAATTTGTCTTTGGCACAACGTTGGGATACCCTCCCAATTACTCACATAAAACTCTTGCTCAACAATATCCTGTTCCCAAATCAATTTATGGGGCAAAATCTGAAATGTATGTTCAATCGGTGTGGGCGAATAATTCACCTTAAAACCTTCAGACAATTCAAAGGCTTCCAATTCCGTAAATACCTGAAAAGGCACACCCATGGCGCGCTCAAAGAACACCTTTGACGCCCAACGAAATCGCGGGCTTTGTTGAGTCGTGTAGATCGAGATCATGGCATCCATTGTCCCCCGTTAATATGAAGGGTCTGACCCGTAGTGTATTCGCTGTGAATCAAATATTCAATAGCCTCGGCTATTTGCTCAGGTCGTCCAAAGTGGTCCATAGGAATTCCGCGCTTCACCTCTGCAAGTAAGGGTTCGGGCACATCATGCAACATCCCCGCATTCATGTAGCCATACGCAATTGTGTTTGCCGTGACTCCTTTGGTAGCCACATCCACTGCAACGCCTCTCATGTAGCCCTCCATCGCACTTTTGGACGCTGTATAAGCACTTGTACCAAAAGAAGGCTTGTGCGCTACAACGGAACTAATGCTGATGATTCGACCAAATCCACGAGAACGCATTGATGGAAGCGCCAGCTGGGTACAACGTACTGCACTTAAAAAATTTGTTTCTAAAACCTTAAGCATTTCAGGCGCATCTAATTTCCATGCCGCAGCGGCATGAGCAACTCCTGCGTTGTTGATCAATATATCTACGCCTCCTTCAGCAGCAGCCCACTCGAACAATGCCAACACCTCATCTTCTACCGTTAAATCTGCCGAAAATACTTTCGCGGAAATACCGTGAGTGTTGCAATAATCCGAAAGTGCATCTCCCGCTCTCGTAGTTAATAGCAAGTTGTATCCTTTCGCCTGCAGTTCGGGCAAAATGGCCTTTGAAATTCCGCCTCCGGCTCCCGTTAATAGTAGATTTTTCATCTTCCTTCAGGAGTGTACATGGTCACCCCATTGTTGTGGTATTGTTCTAAAAGTACCGATTTAAATTTTGAGCCGTCTACTAGAAGACTAGGCGCTTCACCAATGGTAACATGCTTCAAGGCACCTTGTTCTTCGAGCAATGAAATCAAACCATCACACTTTCTTAAAGCACTCGTATCAGGATTGTGAACCTTGGTGATCACATTAACGTTCCTTCCATCTGCCAATTGTACGGCATATGTTTTACTCTGCGGCAAATACACCTCAAAAGAAAAATCCTTCCAACCAATGATATCTTCGATTGCGTGCAAGCTTGTTCCACTATTGATTAGAGTGGTACCAACATAAAGTAATTGGCCCCCACGATCCAAATGCTTCTGCCAAGGACTTGAAGGGCCATAAGCGGTACCATCTGTATGGTGTCCTTTTACATACCACTGTGCATCGGGGCCTTTTACCGCTACCGGCTCCAAGGGATGTGCACTGCGTGCTTCTGCGATATTGGCCCGAAAGTATTCTGTGATCGCTCCCATTTGGGATGGCGTATTCATCACATCGAATTTTGCTAAATCATGACTTGCCTGTAAGGTGGTCACGGGGCTGGAGGGCATGAGTAAATTCGCCTTTGGCCCCAAGACCTCCAAAAGTGCATTCACAAACGTTTTTGGGCCTCCCGATACATAGCCTATTCGACTCATTGCGCTATGAACTAGGAGGTCCTTTCCTTGCTCAATGCCTGCGCTGCGTAGAGAATCTACGAGTGATTGAATATCCCAAACTTGACCTGAAGCACGTTTTTCTTCTAGGGCTTTGCGGACCTTTTCTTTTTTCCTGCGACGGTTCCAATCCAAGAGAAAACTCGGAACTAAGGATCTAATAAAATCTCTACTGCTCATTACCCAAGTTTAATTCATTCATTAAGCTATCGGCCATATATTTTGTTGCCCAATTCGGAAGGCCGAAAGTTTCGTACCGTCCCCACATTGGAAATGATCCTTGCAAACCACCTGCTACATCTGATTTGGCCCGTGCGGAGTTGGAGGCAATAACAGAAAGCAACGTGTTCATTTCATCTCTTGCGGATGCGGCCCAATCGGGGTTTTGTGGTATTAGCTTATGCCAGATGATGGCCAATTGAGCACCACCAGTTGGAATAAAAGCCTCCGTTCCTTTCCATTGGGAATTATAGCGACCATTGAGCATGCCTTCTTTTAAAAACTTCTGCGCCAACACCTCTGCAGCGCTAGAGGCAGCTTGAATATATTGATCGTTTTTAAGCAATACTCCACTATCGAGCAATCCATCAATCGTATATGCGATGGTGTGGATGATGGGTGCATGATTCTTATGAATGGTATTATCACAATTGGCAAACCAAAAGTTTTCGCGTTGCTGTGTCAATACCCAATCGAGATGTCGGGTTGCCAATGCATCCCATTGATTGCTTTGCTCCGGAAAATAGGTACGCCACTCTAAAATCGGTGCCACCACATAAGAGCCATATACGCGGACAGCCCCCATAAAATCATTTGAAGAGAATTTTCCCTGTGCATCCAATTGATTCCAAATCCAGTTGATTGCGCGCTCAGCCGCATCCTTGTAGCATTTGTCCTGCGTATGCTCATACAACGCTAAAAGGCCGCGTAAAATTTGTCCGGTATTAAAAACTACGGATGGGCGGTTCTGATGAACATACCCCCCTGGCCAGCCACCATCTCCGTGTTGGATGGAAAGTAACCATTGCCCCGCCTCAAGCGCCTTTTGTTCCGCCTCTCGAGCCCAAGGGGCTTGCTTCTTTTTACTGTAGCGAAGCAAAGTGGGAATGATGTATCCGGTCGTCTCTGGATATGAACTGGTCCATCCCGTAGTGTGATAATAGGTGCCTGATCCAGCGTCATTGCCTTGCTCAATACTCTTCACCAACCAGCGAATTGAATGGTGCAGGCTACGTTCTAGATCGCTTGTGCTATGGTATTTACGGTACGATTTTAGGTACGCCAATTTGTTCCATTCAGCGAACAAATAGCGCCAATGATCATATTTTCCTAGAAAACTTCCCCACCTCTGGGCATAGGCAATCACTCCCATTATAGCAAACCTTGATCTGAAAAGCTAAAGTAGCCACTACGCGCCACAATCAAATGGTCCAGGAGCTTGATATCTAAAGTATCTGCTGCGGCACTTAGCTTTCGCGTCATTCGTTTATCATTCTCGCTTGGAACCAACGACCCACTAGGGTGGTTGTGTGCCACTATGATGGCGGTTGCATTCCAGTGGAGTGCTCTTTTGAGAATGAGTCTGACATCCGTAACCGTCCCCGTCAATCCCCCCTTGAACAGTTGATTGCATGCCAATGGAGCATGCGCCCTATTCAGATATAGGACATGAAACTCTTCATGCGGTGGAAACTGCAAGTGTTTAAAATGAAGGAAGGCATCTTGACTCTTTCTAATGGTAGTCTTGTTAGGCTTCGGAATGCTTAAGGCTTGATGCAAGGCGAGTACCGCCATGATTTGTTTCGCCTTTACCGGTCCGATTCCCTTAATTTCTCGTAATGCATCTTCATCTACATGTAAAATTGTGTTGAAGTCCAAGAAATGTTGATTCAAGGCCAACTCTAATTCGTCTACACTTTGGTATTTTGTTCCAGCGTTCAAAACAAAACTGAGCAACTTGGCATTGGACCACTGCTGAGAGGCTTCATAAAAAGATTGTTTTTCCATGATCGAATGTTTAGGTAAGGTGTTCTTAATCAAATTAAATAGGACCGAAGAAAAATCCTACTTTTAGCCTGTGAAGATTGCAGTACTAGGATCCCGTGGAATCCCAAATCGTTATGGTGGCTTTGAAGAAATGGCTGCGCAAACCGCACCCTTGTGGGTTCAAGCGGGCCATGAAGTTGTCGTATACAGCACGAGCGACCATCCGGACCAACAAAAAAGTTTTGAAGGGGTTTCTATTCAGCATATTTTCAATCCTGAAAGCATCTTTGGATTGGGGGGACAGTTCATCTATGACCTCCTGTGTATACTCCACGCTCGCCGTCAGAATTATGATGTCATTCTACAGCTAGGCTATACAACAAGCGGGATTTGGTCATTTTTATGGCCAAGTAAAAAGACGATTACAAACATGGATGGGCTCGAACATCAGCGGGCTAAATATGCCGGTTTGCTCTCACTTTTTTTAAAGTGGAGTGAACGAAGAGCTGTAAAACGTTCGAAACTTTTAGTTGCTGACAATCCGGAAATCGCGAGGTATTTGGGCAAATATAATTGGCCCATAAGAACCATCGCCTATGGATCTAATGTCATTGAAAGTGTGCCTCAACCTGAAAAGATTCTAGAGCGTGCTCAACTTCCAGCGGAGGGTTTCCACCTTCACATTGGCCGAGTTCAACCTGATAACCACGTCGCAGAAATTTTAGAATCGGCAAAGGACACGGGCGAATTGCTCATTGCCGTTGGCGACTACAGCACCAAATACGGTCGACGCTTAAAATCGAAATATGCTTGTGAGAATATTATTTTTCCAGGCACGATTTACGACAAAGAGTTATTGAATGCACTGCGCACCAATTGCATCTTCTATTTGCATGGGCACAGCGTGGGAGGTACAAATCCTGCACTTCTTGAAGCTATGGGATGTGGCGCAATGGTCTTGGCACACAACAACCCCTTTAATGAGAGTGTTCTTGGTGGGCTTGGAGCATTGTGGTCAGATGAGGATGAATTGAAAGCACTTTTGGTTCAACGTCCAAGTGCAGCGATCAGAAATGAACAATCGGTTATTTCTAAAGAGCGCATTCGTGAACATTTCAATTGGCCAAGAATTGCCCAAGAATACCTCGAAGCCTTTCAGGCAATGCAATAAAAAACCCCACAACTTTCGTTGCAGGGTTTGATTATCTGATGTTTCTTTCAAAGAATGCTTAGATCACAAGCATCGCATCTCCAAAGGCCAAGAATCTGTATTTTTCCTTGATCGCCTCATTGATGGCATGCATGGCCAAATCATGACCAATCATCGCACTGTTCATCATCAATAAAGTGGAGCCCGGAGGATGGAAATTTGTAATCATCGAATCTGGAATCTGAATTTCATAAGGAGGGAAAATGAATTTATTCGTCCAACCTGTATTTCCAGTAACACGTCCGCCTGTAGTTAATGAGCTTTCAAGAGTTCTCACCGTAGTCGTTCCTACAGCACAGATGCGCTTTTTATTCGCGATGGCATCATTCACCATATCTGCAGTGCTTTGCGGCAAGAAGTATTGCTCGCTATCCATCTTGTGCTTGCTTAAGTCCTCCACCTCGACAGGACGGAAGGTTCCCAACCCAACGTGGTGCGTTAGCTCCGGCAAGTGAACGCCTTTGATCTCTAGACGCTTCAACAAGTGCTTTGAAAAATGCAGCCCAGCTACTGGCGCAGCTACGGCACCTTCTTCCTTAGCAAAAATGGTTTGGTAACGCTCGCCATCTTCTTCGGTTGGTTCGCGATTGATGTATTTAGGAAGTGGTGTTTCCCCCATCTCTTTCAACTTCGCTCGGAACTCTTCATAACTGCCATCAAAAAGGAAACGAAGGGTACGGCCTCTTGAGGTCGTATTATCGATCACCTCTGCTACCAGTGAATCATCATCTCCGAAGTAAAGTTTATTTCCAATTCTGATTTTTCTTGCAGGATCTACCAAAACGTCCCACAATCTGCTTTCAGCGTTTAGTTCGCGCAGTAAGAACACCTCGATGCGCGCACCGGTCTTTTCCTTATTTCCCCACATACGTGCAGGGAAAACCTTGGTATTGTTCAACACCATCACATCACCATCCTCGAAATAATCAATGACGTTGTGGAAGTGTTTGTGTTCGATTTCGCCGGTGTCTTTGTGAACGACCATTAGGCGGCTATCATCGCGGTGGATGGTAGGCTCTTGAGCGATCAACTCTTTTGGCAGATCGTACTCAAAATGAGAGAGTTTCATTTTCATAGCTTACGGGCTTTGAAATTTATAATTAGAAGAATGCAAATGTACGATTTGGGCACCCCCCTTGTCAAGTAAATAGCACATGAATGTTTCATGAACAATCAATTCTTTGCTTGTGTTAGATTGGTATAGATTTTAAATTTGAGGATACGAATTCAATTTCACCAATCACCATGGGCATTAATCTTTCCAAAGCACTACACGACATTCGAAGCAAAGAAGGCACTGCGCGCCACAATGATGTCCTAGAAGGATTCAAAGCCTTGCTGAAACAACCAACAGAGGGTGAACGAATCTTGAAAAATCTATTTTCATCTGTCGGTAATGAGGAGTCATTAAACTTCGACTCATTAGATGCCGATCGCATCTACCACATCGATCAAATCAAGTCCCTTTGTATCGCATATCGGTTGCGTTTTTTGGATTCATCACTTTTCAATGGCACCTTCCCCGCTGAGGCAATTGATGCCGTTAAAGATTTTGAAGCTCAGCAAGGCAAAGAGATCAAAGGGTTCAAAATGATTGCACCTGCTGGCATGTTCAAATTGGCCGAAAAAGACAAAGACCCGCTATTGATGGTACCTATGGGCAATAACTATTATTACTTGCTCGCTCAATGGGGCAACGACCTTCATGCGATGCGAAAGGTTCTTGTATACCCCTTCCGAAGTTTTGAGACCATCATGCAAACCGTTCTGATTTTCTCTGCTTTGGTGGCATTACTCTTTCCTGAGAGTATCATGCGAAGCCCCAAGGATACCGGTACGATAATGCACATCCGAGTAATTTTCTTCTTCTGGATGGTTTTTGCCACAAGTGCTATGACCGCCTTGTATGGAATGAGTAGAATGAAAAACTTCAGTGTGAATCTGTGGAAGAGTCGCTTCCTAGATTAAATCAAGACACAATTACCTCTTGGAAATATTGGGCCCACTCGTTGGGTCCTTTTCCATTCTCAGCCTCATAAGAGCCTATTTTGGTTCGCCTTAGGGAAACCAAGTGACCACCGCTTTGCAATGACCTCCCAATATCATGGGCCAATGAACGTATGTAGGTCCCTTTGCTGCATACTATACGTACGTTCAAAACATCGTCTTCAAAACTTAGCACCTCGATTTCACGAATGTTCACTTGCCGGGGTTCCATTTGTATGTCCTCCCCAGCTCTTGCCTTCTCATAAGCGCGAACTCCGCCTTTTTTAATCGCAGAGAATATGGGCGGAATTTGAGCAATATCACCTGTGAAATTAGCCAGCACCTCATGAATGCCTTCCAGGGTGATATGATCCGTAGGAAAGGTAGCATCTACGGAGCTTTCAAGGTCGTACGAAGGAGTTGTAGCACCGAGCTTGATACCTGCCGTATACTCCTTTTCCATACCCATGAAAGAAGAAATTTCCTTGGTTTTTTTACCTACACAAATGATCAGTAAACCAGAGGCCAAGGGATCGAGGGTTCCGGCATGTCCAACCTTGAGTTTTTTCTTACCCGTAAGTTTTTGCAGGGTAAAGCGAATTTTGGCCACCGCTTGGAAGCTTGTCCATTCTAAAGGCTTATCGACCAATAGAACTTGACCATCTATAATTTCTTGAGGGGTCAAAAGCCGAGTACTTGGCTAGCCAAGACAATAAAAGCAACCGCGAAACAGTAGTATGAGAAATACTTCAGTTCTGCACGTTTCACCAACTTAATCATCCAGTTACAAGCTGCTATACCGCTCACAAATGCCGCTACAAGGCCTAATAACAAAGAAGTGATGTCGACCTCTATTCCCATGGCTTGACCCGCGATGATGTCTTTTGTGTCCAATAGCGTTTTACCGAGTATAATAGGTAAAACCATTAAGAATGAAAAGCGTGCGGCCTTCTCACGGTCAACACCTAATAAAACGGAAGTTGAAATGGTAGCTCCACTTCTACTCACCCCTGGAAGGATCGCAATTGCTTGAGCCAATCCAATAACGATAGCATCCAAGCCATGAACGGACTTCGAAGTCTCTCTGGCTCGATCCGCAAGAAATAATAATATTCCTGTTAATGTGAGCATCGCGCCAACCAACAACAATTGGCCGTCAAAAAGAGCCGCAATCTGATCTTCGAAGACCAAACCTATGAAGGCCGCTGGCACCATTGAAATAAGAATATAAAAAGCAAATTTGGTCTCTTGGTTCCATCGGAACTCGAGTAAACCCGCCAGAATACGCCCAATGTCTTTTCTAAAAACTACAATAGTTGATAGCGCGGTACCTGCATGGACAACGACATCAAAGGTAAGACTCTCCTCACCCGTCATGTTTAACCCAAATAGGGCTTTTCCAATTTCTAAATGGCCAGAGCTGCTTACCGGCAAGAATTCTGTAATTCCTTGGATGATCCCAAGGATAACGGCTTGGATAGGTGTCATTGTAACGTATTAACTTTCCTTACGCTTCATCATAATGGCCACGATGGGCAGCACGAGTCCAATGAATATGAACCAAGGTGCTATACCAATGCGCTGTGTACCAAAAATTTCAGGATTGAATTCGTTTGGAGAATCTGCACCACCACCGAGCATGAGGGCGAATCCAATTGCTAACATGACTAAGCCCGCAATCAAGACTAAATATTTTCGACGGTCAAAAAGGAACGTGTCTTTCGATTCCATAATCAGTAGTATAATTCGTTTGTTCTTAATTTTAAATAACGGCGAATAGCAACGGCCGTTGAAACCCCTGGCACGAGTATACTCAGTGCTACTACAGCCGCTAAAACGAAAGTAGTGGTCTGTACTGAGAATAAAGCAGAAATGGCAGGGAAATATGATTCCAAAGCTACTCCTAATCCATACAATAGTAAGAGACTCAATACAGCCGAAACCAGGCCAAGCAAGATACTTGTCAAGACATAAGGTCGACGAATAAATGCTGACGTAGCTCCGACGAGCTGCATTGTTTTGAGAAGAAATCGTTTCGAATAAATGGTGAGGCGAATACTGCTATTGATTAGCGCCAATGCTACTATTAAGAGCACTACCGATGCTGCGATAAGTAAGATGGTGATTTTTTCAATGTTTTGATTGACTAAACCAATCAAATCTGGATCGTAAAGAACATCCTTGATGTAATCGTCCTCCAACAAGCTTGCTTTCAATGTTTCCAAATCACCAGAAGCCACGAAATCCGCATTGAGGTTTATATCGATGGTATTTGACAAGGGGTTGTAGCCCAAAAAGTCAACAAAATCCTCACCGAGGTCTTCTTGTAATTGGAGCGCGGCATCTTCTTTTGTTATGAGCGTGGCATTTTTAGAATAATTGGCCAATTGCTGCGATTTCAGCAAGGTTCTTAACTCTTCTTCAGGCACACTTTCATCAAGCACAAGGGTGAAAGTGAAGTTTTCACGTACCGCTTTCCCTAAGTCTTTTGCAGAAAGTACAAGGTGCCCTAGAACTCCTACTACGAATAGCACTAGGGTCATAGAGATAACTACCGACAAGTACGAACTGCGTACCCGTGATGTTGTGAATTTTTGTTCTTTGGAACTCATTGCAGCGAAAATAGTAAATCTAGCGGCGCATTCACTAATTTCGCGCGTGTTCAACACTTCTTTAACGATATGGAGTACAACCACAACGAAATAGATAAGAAATGGCAAGCAAAATGGGCCGCTGAAGGCACCTATGCAGCGAGCAATTCTAGTGACCAACCCAAATTTTATGTGTTGGACATGTTTCCCTACCCTTCGGGTGCAGGTCTTCATGTGGGTCACCCACTAGGATACATCGCCTCAGATATCTACGGACGTTATAAAAAACAGAAAGGGTTCAACGTACTCCATCCGATGGGCTATGATGCCTTTGGATTGCCTGCCGAACAGTACGCTATTCAAACAGGACAGCATCCTGAGAAAACCACTGAGATCAATACGGCGCGTTACCGCAAGCAATTGGACAATATTGGTTTTGGATTAGATTGGTCGCGTGAGTTCAAAACAACCGACCCCTCTTACTATAAATGGACACAGTGGATTTTCATTCAACTTTTCGATGCGTGGTATGACCACAGCGAAGGAAAGAGCCGCCACATCAACAGCTTGATTGCACACTTCGAATCTCAGGGTACAGCGGATTTGAATGCAGCACAAACTGAAGCGCTATCTTTTTCTGCCGATCAATGGAACAGTAAGTCTGAAAAAGAAAAATCGGACATTCTGTTGAATTATCGTCTGGCTTACCGAAGCGAAAGCAATGTAAACTGGTGTCCTGCTTTAGGAACCGTTTTGGCGAACGACGAGGTAAAGGACGGCCTTAGTGAGCGCGGTGGGCATCCCGTGGTTCAAAAGAAAATGATGCAATGGTCCATGCGAATCACAGCTTTCGCGGACCGATTGCTCGAAGGACTCGATCGCATCGACTGGAGCACCTCGCTAAAAGAAACGCAACGCAACTGGATTGGAAAATCTGTAGGTGCAGCGATCTTCTTTGATATCGACGGCCACGATGAACAGATTGAAGTATTCTCTACACGCCCAGATACGCTTTTCGGAGCGACTTTCGTGACCTTAGCACCAGAGCACGAATTAGTAAATACCATTACCACGGCCGAGCAGCGCGAGGCCGTAGCAGCGTACCAAGCACAAGCGGCAGCACGTAGTGAGCGTGATCGCATGGCCGATACAAAGACCATCAGCGGTTGTTTTACTGGCGGTTACGCCATTCATCCAATTAGCGGAGTGAAGGTACCCATCTGGATTGGTGATTACGTCTTAGCAAGCTACGGAACGGGGGCTGTAATGGCTGTACCAGGCCACGACAGCCGCGATTATGCTTTTGCAAAACACTTCGGACTCGAAATCGTGGAAGTAGTCGCTGGAGGCGACCTCAGCGTCGAAGCTTTTGAAGCGAAAGAAGGAAAAATGGTGAATTCCGATTTCCTCAACGGCATGGAATGCATGGACGCAAAGGCGAAAATGATTGAGCATCTAGAAGAAATTGGCTACGGAAAAGGAGCCACCCAATTCAAGCTGCGCGATGCCATCTTTGGACGTCAGCGCTACTGGGGTGAACCCATTCCCGTTTATTTTGAAAACGATATTCCAAAAACACTACCGCTAGAGGAATTACCGCTCACCTTACCGGCGGTGGATGCATATTTACCGACAGAAGACGGCGAACCGCCTCTAGCGCGCGCAAACGACTGGACCTACAACGGACACCCGTTGGAGACGACCACTATGCCAGGTTGGGCAGGTTCTTCATGGTACTTCTTGCGTTACATGGACGCACACAATGACGCAGAATTTGCTGGCAAAGCCACTACGGAATATTGGAATCAGGTGGATTTATACGTTGGCGGCTCTGAGCACGCTACAGGCCACCTCCTCTACTCACGCTTCTGGACGAAATTCCTTTTTGATATGGGCTTCATCAGCTTTGACGAGCCGTTCAAGAAGTTGATCAATCAAGGGATGATTCAAGGCATCAGCGCCTTCGTTCACAGGATTAATGGCACCAATACCTTCGTGAGCGCCGGCTTGAAAGACCAGCACGAGACTCAAGCCATTCATGCAGATGTAAGTTTGCTTCAAGGCGACGAACTTGATATCGATAGCTTCAAGAATTGGCGCGAAGAATACAAGGATGCAGAATTCATCCTCGAAGACGGGAAGTACATCTGTAGCCGCGAGGTTGAAAAGATGTCGAAGTCGAAATTCAATGTGACCAATCCAGACGATATCGTCGAAAAATATGGCGCCGACGTGCTTCGTATGTACGAGATGTTCCTGGGTCCAATTGAACAAAGCAAACCTTGGAATACACAAGGTCTTTCCGGAGTAGCCGGCTTCCAACGCAAGTTCTGGAAACTCTTCCACCAAGGGGGTACGTTCAACGTAAGCGATACACCTGCGGACAAGAAAGCATTGAAGGCTGTACACACTTGTATTAAAAAGGTGAATGAAGACATTGAAAACTTCAGTTTCAACACCTCGGTCAGTGCATTTATGATTGCCACAAATGAATTGACCGATTTAAAGGCCAACAACCGCGAATTACTAGAACCTTTAGTGCGTCTTATTTCGCCGTTCGCTCCACATCTTGCGGAAGAATTATGGGAGAAACTTGGAGGCGAAGGTTCCGTTACGCATGCAGCCTACCCTGAGCACAACGAGGCCTTCCTTGTCGAGAGCAGTAAAAACTATCCAGTTTCGTTCAACGGTAAAGTACGATTCCAGCTCGAGCTTCCTGCGGACATGAGCAAAGAGGATATTGAAAAAGCCGCTATGGCAGATCCACGCACTGCCGAGCAGATTGGTGACAAACAGGTGCGCAAGATGATCGTCGTACCCGGCCGCATCATCAACATCGTTATCGGATAAGCGCCGCAGGCGAAATCACATGTGATGAATTAAAAAAGGCGCCCTGCGGGCGCCTTTTTTGTGTTATAGTTGGTCTAATTTTTTCTTCAAATCCATCATGTAAGCCCGGTAAGCATCCATGCGATCAGCCTCGAGTGGCTTTGCATCTGGCAGCTTTTGTTGGTACGGATCCACTTGCTTGCCATTCACCCAGAATCGATAACAGACATGAGGGCCGGTTGCAAGACCGGTAGAGCCTACATAGCCGATCACATCTCCTTGCTTAACTCGGACACCATCTTTGATGCCCGGTTTAATTTTACTCATGTGTAAGTATTGTGTGGTGTAGGTGCTGTTGTGGCGCACTTTGACATAATTACCATTGGCAGAGGTGTAGGTCGCAGCGATGATCACCCCATCAGCCGTTGTCATAATGGGTGTTCCTGTTGGCGCTGCATAATCCGTTCCCAAGTGGGCCTTCCATCGTTTCTGCACTGGATGGAATCTACGACCACTGTACCGAGAAGATATGCGCGTAAAGTTCAAAGGTGCGCGCAGGAAGGTTTTGCGCAAGCTTCGCCCCTCCTCATCGTAATAGTCGTTAAACCCTAACTCATTCTCATACGGGAATGCATAAAAATCATTTCCCATATGATTCAGGTCCGCTGCGATGATTCGCTTCAAACCAACATATGTGGTGTCATCAACGTATTCCTCCTCATAAATTACCTTGAAGGAATCGCCTTTTTGAAGTCGGAAGAAATCAATGGTCCAGGCATAAACTTCTACGAGTGACATTGCCAATGCATTGGTACCCCCTGCCCCATTAACGCTCAAATACAGGGCATCTTCAATGGTACCTGAAATTTCCTTGCGACGTGTAGTGCGCTCCTTTTCTACCTTTTTCGCGTAGATCGAATCGGACTTAAGTGATACAATGTAATACTCGTAGGTACTCTCGGGATAGATAAAATATGAAGGGAATAAAGAACTGTCCCCGGTCGCAAATTTCACCGTCACACCCGCACGAATTTTACGGACATTAAATACGGACTCCACGGCTGCTGCGATCTGATAAATCTGTGCCGTAGAAATTCCGCGCTTACCCAGCAAGGCACCAAAACTTTCTCCTGAGGCAATGGTGTGGTCCTCAAATCGCAAGGTATCAGCAGGAAGGGTGAGAAAGAATTTTGGCTCCGGCGCCACTTCCTCAAAATCGTCATCTAAAATGGTTGTGGTATTCCCTTCTGAACGAAGTGCACCAACGATTAATATGATAAAGACCGCTGCTACAAGCAGCCACGCATACTTTTTCAACTTCATGAGCCTTGCTCTATTTCCTTTAGGACCTCATCTACCCAACTCTTGCCCCACTGCGCACGTTGCTCATCGGTCCAAAGTTCTGGATAGAAAATGCGACGTTGAAATCTAGGCGGCAAGTACTTCTGCCAATTGGTTCCTCCCGTAGCAGCTATATCTGAGGGCTTTCTGCTCAAGTAACGAACGGCTGTTTTATAATGTTGTAACGGCCAATTAACATTGACGTTCAAATCCAATAAACGAAGCGCATTTTCCAACTGTGCTTGTTCCTGCTCGCTTACACCACTTTGTAATAGCTCTTGGTAACGCTCCCAAATGTTGCAATGCTCATAGGAATCGGCTGCGAATAGCAGGTCGTCCCAGTATTTTTCAATGAATTGTACAGCCGTATATGCAGGTTGTCCGGTATCCTCAATTTTTGCTCCGTCCTTCCAATAAATGAACTCCATTTGTTCTTCTATGGAAAAATCACGGACTTCTTCACGTTTAGTTTCTGCGACAATATTAATCAACGGCGCACAGCCCAATTCGATAATGCGGTATTGTACACTTTGAAACCCTGATGCGGGTGCAAGTGCATCGCGAAAGGCAAGAAACTCTTCTTTCTTCATGCCTTTTTCCATGACGCCGAAGCTGCTTCTTAAAGCCCCAAAGTAGCGATTGATTCGATGAATACGTTCAGTAAAATCCTCTGCACTAAGATCACCTGCTGCGATGGCATCAATCTCAATCCGTACAAGCTTGAAATACAGTTCTGTGATTTGATGATATATAATGAAAATGGGCTCGTCAGCAACTTCAGTGACCGGGCGCTGAAGGCTTAGAAGCGTGTCCAATTGGATATAATCCCAATAATTTTGAAAAGAGGCACGCTGCCATCCGTTAACATAGGTTTCAAAATCTTGGCCAGTACGCTCAATCTTCTCGCGCAGTGCGGCCAATTTTTCCATCAATTCGGGACTCCACTCCATGGTATCAATAGGTTTCATTCAAAGTTAGCCATTGAGGCCAACGGAGCGGGATTTTAGCTAGAAGTTTTAAACGATTTTTTACGCTTTATACACGCTTTAGCGTGAAGACAAACTCCGTTCCAACGCCTTCTTTTGACTGGACTTGGATGCGCTCGCCGTGACGGTCGATGATGTGCTTGACTATCGAAAGACCTAAGCCAGTTCCTCCCGCGTCGCGAGAACGGGCCTTATCTACCCGATAGAATCGCTCAAAAATATGCGGAAGATCGGCTTCCGCAATACCGAATCCATGGTCTTTCACACGAAACTCCACTTTATTCTGAACGTTTGTGACCGAAAGATGCACGGTCGAACCTTCCTCACTGTATTTAATGCCATTGACCAAAAGATTATCCAGCACTTGCTCTAACCTTGGAGCATCACAATATACTTGAGTCTTAGAATCTATATCAAAGTCTAATTTGATTTTAGATTTCCGCTTGGCGGCTAAATTTTCAATCTCTTCTAGCGCATCGTCTATGAGTGTGCGCACACGTACAGGGCGAATCTGAATATCGTACTCACCGCTTTCAACCTTAGTCAACACGTCCATGTCCTTGACCAACTGTGTCATGCGCTCCACAGATTTTGCAGCTCGACGCAAGAATTTTTTAGCCACCTTTTCATCTGTAATAGCCCCATCGAGCAGGGTATAGATGTATCCCTGAATATTAAAAATCGGTGTCTTCAACTCATGACTTACGTTGCCAATATATTCTCTTCGAAACTGCTCTCTACTTTTTAACTCATCCACCAAGCTACTTTGTCGGGCATTGAGATCTTCGAGGGTTCGCTCTAATTCGAATAAGCTGGATGATTCTGAAATCTGTTGCTCGGTCAACGCAATACCCTGTTGAAGCACTCGACGCTTTATACGAAGCACTCGACGTTTTAGTATGAAGTATGCTGCGCCGTAAAACAGTCCAAAGACGCTGAAAAAAAACAAGAGCACAACCACCCAAAGTGGAACAATAGATGTTGTGGTATTTACAAACAGTGCCAGTAATAACACCATCAGCAAGGTGGTCAATCCGCTCAACAACGCGGTAAAAAGAAGAACCCTACTCTTTGGCATTAATCCAGTTGTTCAAATTTATAACCAACACCTTTCACGGTTTTGATGCGGTCGTCACCAATTTTTTCCCGCAATTTTCGAATGTGAACATCAATGGTTCGCCCACCGACAATGACTACGGTACCCCAAATACGGTCCATGATTTCCTCTCGCGAGAATACTTTACCCGGCTTACTGGCCAATAAACTTAAAAGCTCAAACTCCTTACGGGGCAAATCAACGATCTCACCTTTGAGCTCCACATGGTAACGTTCTGGATCAATGATTATATCCGCAAACTCCATACGCTCGCTGACCTTCTGTTCCGCAACGGGACGTCGGCGCAGCAATGCCTTGATTCGTGAAATGAGCACCTTTGGCTTCACTGGCTTAGTAATGTAGTCGTCTGCACCTGCCTCGAAACCGGCAACTTGACTGTAGTCTTCACCGCGCGCGGTCAGAAATGCAATAATGACATTTTCCAAGGCTGGTACCTTCCGGATCTGATCGCATGCCTCAATACCATCCATTTCAGGCATCATCACATCCAATAAAATCAAATCAGGAAGTACTTCTTTGGCTTTTTTAACCCCACTCTTACCGCTGTTGGCTGTAAAAACTTGGTATCCCTCGTTTTTAAGATTATAGCCAACAAAGTCGAGTATATCGCGCTCATCATCAACTAGTAAGATTTTGTATTCGCTGTGGTTCATGCCAAATGCTTTGTACAAAGATGGGAAACAAAACCCCTCCTTCCTACCCCATTTAAAATACTTAACATTAAGCAAATATGGAGATAACTCAAAGGTAATGCCTAAGGTCAAGGAATAGAATCAAAGTTGATATCCGCTTAAAACTCAGTTTACACAGCACCACTTCATTTGTAGTGTCAAAACAATTCAACTTAGACAAAATGAAATTCAACAATCTAATGATTATTGCCGCAGTGACGACCCTCTTCGCTGCTTGTGAAGGAAACGGTGGTGAACCCGTTGACCCCAATGTAAACCCACTTGAAGTAAATAAGGCCGGAATTCTTACTGCCGACGAAACGTGGAGTGGAGACTCAATCTATGTATTAAATGGACGTGTGGTAGTGCCAGCAGGTGTAGAACTTACCATCGAACCGGGAACCATTGTCAAGGGAAAAGAAGGGGATGGCGCCAATGCCTCTACTTTGATTATCGCACAAGGCGGTGTACTTAACGCACAGGGTACCGAAAGTGCCCCAATCATCATGACCTCTGTTCTAGACAACATCACGGTGGGTGAAAGCGCAGGAACTAACCTTGACCAAACCGATGCGGGTCTATGGGGAGGATTGATTGTTCTTGGCAACGCCCCTATTTCAGCTGATGCTGCTACGGCATTGATTGAAGGGCTTCCTGCTAACGAAACTTATGCCGTATATGGCGGCACTGACGCAAACGACAATTCTGGTATTTTAGAATACATCAGCATTCGTCACGGCGGTACACTTATCGGAGATGGAAATGAGATTAACGGACTCACTCTCGCGGGTGTAGGCTCTGCAACTACTGTTAACCATATCGAAGTAGTTGCGAATATCGACGATGGAATTGAATTCTTCGGCGGCACGGTTAATGCCACAAATTTAGTAGTGTGGGCGCAAGGCGATGACGCTTACGACATTGACCAAGCTTATTCTGGAACGATTGACAACTTTGTTTATGTCGCAGGTCCAGATTCAGACCACGGAATGGAGATTGATGGACCAGAAGGTTCTTACGGAGCAGGCTTTATTGCCAAAAACGGGACCCTTTATGGAATGACTGCGGAAATCGCTGATTTCCGTGATTCAGCCATGGGTACTGTTCAAAATATCTACATTACAGGTTTCGATGATGCAGGTGATTGGGAGATTGATGAAACCGGTGGCGCATTCAATTATCAAAACGGCCTATTGAACTTCTCAGAAATCGAAATTGATCTGAGCGGTTATTCTGCAGGCACCACTATTGACAATGTATTCCTAGATAAGAGTGGTTCAGGAATGATGTGGGACCCTGCAAGTTTCGCAACTGCTACAACCTCACAAAGTGTAGGCGCTGATGAAACAGTGTTTACGTGGACATACACTTCTCTAAAAGGCGCATTCTAAGAAAAGTCAGTTAACAGAAAGTTAACCAAAGATTAATTGGCCCGAGACACCCGTCTCGGGCCTTTTTGTTGTCTTTGCACCACGATTAACCGCAGGATAATGAAGCAACTATTTTTATTTCTCACCCTAGCTTTTTCTATTAACTCTTTCGCCCAAACAGGAATCATTCGTGGTACTGTCTACGAAGATGAAACCAGCGAACCCCTGTTTTATGCAAACGCGCAAATCCCTGCTCAAGGTGCCATCGCCTTCACAGATTTTGATGGCAACTTCGAGTTAAAGGTAGCTCCGGGAACCTACACTTTGGAGATCAGCTTTCTAGGACTGGCAACGCTTCAAATACCTGGAGTTGTGGTGAAAGATGGCGAGGTTACGGCATTCGAAAACCTGCGAATGTTACCTTCTACCAATGAGTTGATGACAGTTACAGTTACAGCCTCAGCCATGCGCAACACAGAAAGCGCATTGTTGGACGTGAAAAAGAAATCAGCCACGGTAATGGACGGTATTTCTTCACAAAATTTCAAAAGAGTGGGCGATGGCAATGCCGCTGCTGCAGTGACTCGTGTTCCTGGTGTAAGTATTCAAGGCGGTAAATATGTCTTTGTTCGCGGATTGGGAGATCGCTACACCAAGACCCAATTAATGGGTATGGATATTCCCGGGCTGGATCCAGATAAGAACTCTCTTCAAATGGACATCTTTCCTACAAACATCCTTCAAAATATTGTGGTATTGAAGTCCTTAACTTCAGACCTCAGCGCGGATTTTGCTGGAGGACTTGTCAATATTGAATTAGTTGACTTCCCGACACGTAAAACGCTTAACATTAGTAGTTCTTTGAGCTATACTCCGGGAATGCACCTGGTTGAGGGACTAGGCTATAAAGGCTCCGCTACGGATTTCTTGGGCTTTGACGCTGGTTTCCGTAACAATCCACTTCCCTCACAATATATTTTCGGAGGAATTCCGAATCCCGCATTAGACGATCCAATCACCACGGAGCTTACTCAGAGTTTCTCACCAGTATTACAGGCACAATCGCGACAAATGCCTATAAATGCATCCTTAGGTATCAGCTTCGGTGATCAGAAGAAAAAAGACAACGGCAAGACCGTTGGCTACAATGGTTCATTCTCCTACAAAAGCAACACTGACTTTTTCGGTTCGGCGACAGATTCAAATAGAACATACAGCCAAAACTTCTACCGCAAGCCAAATTCTGTGGATGATTACCAATTATTGGCTGACCGTACACAGGTAGGTTCTTTGGCCGTGAACAATATCCTTCTCAACGGTCTACTCGGGTATTCAATTAAAGATGAAGACGATAAATACCGATTCATGGTGATGCACCTTCAAAATGGTGAATCACGCACAGGACGTTTTACGGAGACTGCTTCAATTGAAAATTCCTTCGTCGGTCAGCGTGATAACCTAGAGTATAGCGAGCGTTCAATTTCTTCCATGTTCTTCAACGGCCAACACAGCCGTAACGAGAACAAAACGAAAATTGATTGGCGCATTGCACCAACGTATAGCCGCATCGCAGACAAAGACATTCGTTCAACCTCTTACCGCACCGAGGATAGCGAGTTCAACATCGCCCCTGGGGAAACAGGATTCCCAAACCGTATCTGGCGTAATTTGAATGAATTCAACCTCTCCAACAGAGTGGACATTACAAAAACCCATGAATTGCGTGGTAGAGATGCCAAAACAAAATTCGGCGCTAGCTACAACTTCAAATACCGTAATTATGAGATTTTGAGGTACCAATTACGTGCGAAAAATTTGGGCGAACTAGATGCGTTGACTGGAAATGCAGATGAGCTTTTGACAGATTATTACGTTTGGGACCCAACCTCAGATGCAGGCATGTACTACAGCGGGAATTACGAAGCAAACAACGCCTACCAGGGTATTCAAAGCAATTTCTCTGCTTATTACAGCGAAGAATTCAGCTTGAACGCTCTTACTAAGGTAGTTGCTGGATTGCGTGCAGAGCGTTATGATCAGTTCTACACTGGTGTCGATCAACAAGAAGCAGCTGCCCCAGGTACTGGATTGAATTACCGTTGGGCACCAGTATTAAACAACTTCAACCTCTTCCCTACGGCCTCGTTGATTTATTCGGTGAACGAAAACACCAACTTCCGCCTTGGAGCGTTCCGAACTGTGGCTCGTCCATCGTTTAAGGAAAAGAGTGCAGCTCAGATTGAAGATGTCCTAACAGGTATCACCTTTATCGGTAACCTCGATTTGGTCAACACCATCATCAATAACTTAGATGTTCGTTATGAATACTTCATGGAAGGCGGACAAACCATCGCCATCTCTGGATTCTACAAGCACTTTACCAACCCTATTGAATTGGTAGCATATAGCGCCGCAGCACCATCGAATTTCCAACCAAGAAACGTCGGTAATGCGACGGTGGCTGGTGCTGAGTTTGAGGTAAGAAAGAATTTAGCCTTTTTAGGACTAAAGCATTTCGAAGTAAACTCTAACCTTTCTTTGATCTACTCCGGGGTAAGTCGTGATTCAAGCGAGTACGCTGCCCGCGTTGCTTCTGCCCGCACTGGGGAGGTAATCGATGAGATTCGTCCTATGCAGGGACAATCGCCGTACTTGATCAATGTCGGCTTAAACTATAATGATCCGGAGAAAGGATGGCAAGGCGGGTTGTTTTACAATGTACAAGGAGAGAAACTATACATCGTTGGTGTAGCGGACAACCCTGATGTTTTCGAAGTTCCGTTCCACAGTTTAAATTTCAACCTGATGAAGAACTTCGGCGAAGACCAACGCTACCAAGTTGGCTTCTCGATCAACAACATCATGGACGATACACGTGATCGAATATTCCGCAGCTACAACAGCGCTGAACCTTTCTTCAGCACTTGGGCACCGGGAAGAACTTTCAAATTGAGCTTCCGCTATTCGCTATAAGCCCAATACAATACCTAATTTTGAACCGCGCCCGAAATGGCGCGGTTTTTTTATGCTTGATTTTCGCGACATCTCCGCTCAAAACTTTGAGCAGCAGGCATTAGAGCTTTTCCATTGGCAAAGCCAAAACAATCCGACGTACGCGAAATACTGTAAACTCTTGGGACGGAACCCAGCGGGAATCTCTAAAATCCAAGACATTCCTTTTTTACCCGTTGAGCTTTTCAAAAACCATAGGATTCAGTGTGGGAACTGGACTCCGGAGATTTCCTTCTCCTCAAGCACAACCTCTGGAGGATCACCAAGCTTTCACCACGTTCGTGAAAAAGCGCATTACGAGCGTGTATACCGACAAGGGTTTGAACTGGCCTATGGCGCCATGGAGGACTGGACCATTTTAGCACTCCTTCCTTCCTACTTGGAACGTTCAGGCTCTTCCTTAGTCACCATGGCGGAAGGACTAGTTGCCGCTTCAAACGATCAGAGGAGTGGGTTCTTTCTATACAATAATCAAGAATTGGACACGTTGCTCCAAGAATTGGCTGCTGAACAAAAACCTACCTTATTACTGGGAGTAACCTTTGGTCTGCTTGATTTTGCCGATTACCTCAACGGACGCACCATTGAATTTTCTGAACTGCGCATCATGGAAACGGGCGGAATGAAAGGACGCAAAAAAGAGATGATTCGCAAAGAAGTGCATCATTACTTAAAGAATGCCTTTCCCCGATCGCCTATAGACAGCGAATACGGCATGACGGAACTCATGAGCCAAGCCTATCTAAAAGATTCTGGGCTCTTTGAACCACCACAATGGATGCGTTTATACACTAGGGACATTGCGGACCCTTTGGCGCAGCCCATGCAGAATGGCGCACGCGGCGCACTGAATGTTATTGATTTAGCTAACGTTGATAGCTGCGCATTTTTAGCCCTTTCCGATCAAGGCCAAGTCTTTGAAAACGGTACATTTGAGGTATACGGGCGATTAGACAACAGCGAAATCCGTGGCTGTAACTTGATGATTACTTTATGAGAACATTACTCCTATTAGCTTTTCTGGGTGCCTCCCTATCGGCGAATGCACAACTTATTCGACGTTCCGCTGACTTAGCCGAAGATGGTGGTCACCTCTCGCTACGCGACAGTGTTCGTGTAGCCGCATATGATAATGGAACGAGCACTTATGAAGTCCATCTTCACTGTTGGGTACATGAAGATTTTGTCAATGTGGTCGATAAAAGGGTGATGGCCGATGCGGCGCTACTTTCCCAAAAATTTGATACCCTGGGCACCGTTAGAGACAGCTACCCTTTGGACTCACTTTGGGAAAGCGGAGGTCGTCGCAAATCCAATTTCTATGAAGTCATCTTATCGGGAACATTAAACAGTCGTCATCTTGAGCGTCGCAGCTTCCCTACCTACCGAGTGGAACAGTTCTTTTCTGAAAAGCACATAGGTTCTATGAAAGAAAACTTGGAAGCTGAACTCGAAAAAGGCGGCTGGGAAAGAACGGCTTATGGGGAATACGATGCATGGGCTTTTTTAGATCAACAGCGCAATCCTAGCAAACCCGAGCTGCAAGCACTTTTCATTTTCCGCGGGAGCATGCCGTACGTTTTGATCAACAAAGGCGAGTTATTTGAATATTCAAAACTCAAGCTCACTGAGGACAGAGATTATGGCACCTACTATTTCTTTCAGCGGCCGAATGATCGGTTCTTAGAAGAGATTGACAACATCGTGCTGAACTACATTCCATTATAAAAAAAGGCGCCCTGCGGGCGCCTTTTTTATGTGGTGAAAATTTTTACTTAGTCCACGATGGAGATGAGGAAGTAGTTTTTCTTTCCTTTCTGTGCGATGATCAATCCACCGGCAACCACATCCTCTTCGGATAGGGTTTTCTCTAAATCAATCTTACTCTTGTTAATGGCAACTCCATTGCCCTGTACCATCTTTCGCGCCTCACCTTTTGAAGGGAAGATTGCAGTATGCTCGGCCAAGGCCTCAACGATGTCCAATCCTCCGGAAAGGGCAGTACGTGGTAATTCAAACTGTGGTACGCCTTCGAATACACTTTCCAAGGTTGCACGGTCCAGCTTGCGAAGCTGCTCCTCCGTGGCTTTACCGAAGAGAATTTCAGAGGCAGCTTGCGCGTTCTCGAGGTCTTCTTTACTATGCACACGCTCAGTCACTTCTTCTGCCAAGGCTTTCTGAAGCTTGCGTTGATGAGGGGCTTCATTATGTTCTGCAATCAAAGCCTCGATTTCCTCTCGAGATTTGATGCTAAAGATTTTGATGTAGTTCTCAGCATCTGAATCCGCCGCATTCAGCCAGAACTGGTAGAAGGCGTACGGCGAGGTGCGGTTCGGATCCAGCCATACGTTTCCTCCCTCGGACTTGCCAAACTTGGTTCCATCTGCCTTTTTAATCAACGGGGTGGTCAATGCATGTGCCGAACCGCGGCCCAATCGACGAATAAGTTCCGTCCCCGTGGTGATATTACCCCATTGATCCGATCCGCCCATTTGAAGCTTCACACCATTGTTTTTCCAAAGGTGGAAGAAATCGTAGCCTTGAATGAGCTGGTAAGAAAACTCTGTGAAGCTCATACCGGTCTCCAATCTGTTCTTTACACTGTCTTTGGCCATCATGTAGTTTACACTGATGTGCTTACCAACGTCGCGGATGAAACCGAGGAAGTCAAACTCCTTGAACCAATCGTAGTTGTTTACGATTTCGGCACTATTATCCCCGCAATCAAAGTTTAAGAACTTCTCAAGCTGCGCTTTCTGACAGTTCAAGTTGTGCTGTAGGGCTTCCAGGTCGAGTAGGTTGCGCTCGGCGCTCTTACCTGACGGATCTCCGACCATTCCGGTCGCACCCCCGACCAATGCGATGGGTTTATGTCCAGCACGTTGAAAGTGCACTAGGGTCATGATTTGCACCATATTACCCACACCTAATGAATCTGCCGTTGGATCAAAGCCGATATAACCGCTGACCATTTCCTTGGTCAACAATTCTTCAGTTTCGGGCATGATGTCATGCAACATACCTCTCCAGCGCAGTTCTTCAACAAAGTTTGTGTTCATGGGTCGTCCCTTTCAGTTATCGCTTGAATGAGCCGCTAAAATAGCCATCATTCGTCATCTACGCCTAACTCTGCCATTAAATCTGGGTTTTGAAAGAGGTAGGCTTTGAAGCGAAGGTCTTTGGGCTGAAAAAGTTGGAGGCCATCTACCTCGAGCGGAATTTCGAGACTAGGTTCATCGAGGTCAACGATGCAGAATTCTTTTCGCTTAGAAGACCATAAAAAGGTCCCAATGCGGTCACGACGCTCTTCGAGACAATATTCAACGATGTCCCATTCATAGAGCATGCGTTTATCCAAATCATAGAGTCCTACGCATTCGTCAACTTTGTTGTGATCGATTTTTATACCGGACCACCAGAATTGGTCACGACTGTAAAAATGAGATCGGCTCCCAATTTTACGGGCATAGCCGACTACCTCATCTTCATTGCGCAGTCGATATCTTGTTTCTAGGGCAGTATCCATTACTCCTAAAAACAACGCCCGGAGCAGAAGGTTCTGTCCGGGCGTGATATTTACAAAAGCATGACTTACTTCTGGAAGGCAGAAATTCCGCGGTCCATCCATTCGATATACGCTTCGATATCGAGATCCGCTCCTCTTGTTTCAACTAAAGGCTTTAGGTCTTCATGACCCAGGAATACATACAACGGTTGACTTACTGCTCCAAAGTTCACTTCTTCAAATTCACTCCACTTGTTTCCAATGTTCTTAATCTTACGACCCGTGGCTTCGCTGATGTACTGCTCCTCTTTTGGGAATTCTGTACGCTCGTCCACATAAAGGGAAATGAGCACCACTTCGTCTCTCAATCTCTTGTGTACGCGCTCGTCTACCCAAACATTCTCCTCCATCTTACGACAGTTCTGACATCCCCATCCGGTGAAGTCAATCATAATAGGTTTGCCGACTTCCTTCGCGTAGGCCAAACCCGCCTCAAAATCATTGAAACAAGGCAACCCATTTGGACAATGATCGCCATGTTCTGCTTCGACCGCTGCTTCCTCTCCAGAGGAAACCATATTGATTACAGGTTGTGCGTACGCACCACTCTTACTTTCTGCATAATGCTCTGGTGGTGGGAATCCAGAAATGAGTTTCACTGGAGCACCGAAGATACCGGGCAACATATAAAAGCCTAAGATCATAAAGACCATTGCAAAGCTTAATCGAGGGACTGAAATCGTGGTTACCGGACTGTCCAATGGCATGCGGAACGCCCCGAGTAAATAGAAAGCTGTTACGAATGCGATGGCAACCCATATTGCAAGGAACAATTCGCGCTCCAACCAATGCGCTTGCCACACCAAATCGGCCGTTGAAAGGAACTTTAGCGCAAAGGCCAATTCCAGGAATCCGAGCGTCACCTTAACCGTGTTCAACCAACCGCCTGAAGAAGGCAGTGAATTTAACCAGCCAGGGAAGGCCGCAAAAAGAGCAAAAGGAATGGCTAAGGCCAATGAGAATCCGAACATCCCTATAGCAGGACCGAGCAACGATCCTTTTGATCCTGCTTCAACAAGTAGGGTCCCTATAATAGGACCGGTACACGAGAAGCTGACCAAACTCAAGGTGAATGCCATAAAGAAGATCCCGAGCATTCCACCTTTGTTCGAGGCATCATCCGCTTTGTTCACCCAGCTTGAAGGCAAGGTAATTTCAAAAGCACCAAAGAAACTGGCTGCAAAAATGACAAAGAGGGCGAAGAAGGCTAGGTTAAACCAAGGATTGGTGGCCATTTGATTCAAGGCATCCGATCCGAAAATAACGCTGACTGCAAGGCCAAGTCCAACGTAAATAACAATGATGCCTAAACCATACAATGAAGCTTTAAAGATTCCCTCGGCTTTCGTTTTTGATTGCTTGGTAAAGAAACTCACCGTGAGCGGGATCATAGGGAAAATACACGGCATGATAAGCGCAGCAAAACCACCCAAGAACCCGAGCCAAAATGTCGTTCCCATTCCCTTCCAAATGGATGGTACGGGTGCATTGGTGATACGAACCGAAAAATCTTCGTACGTCGGTGGCAGACACATTTCATCATTACACACCATGAATTCTAGTTCGCCTTTAACCGTAAATTCTTTTTCTGTAGGAAGTAGCTTGATTGTAAAGTCTGCAGCATCACTAAAGAAGGCCAAATCCATATCGAAGTTTGGGTCAAACTCCACATGCGGTTCTCCTTCGGACCATCCCCCAACAGTGGTGAAAGAAGAATCGTCTTCGAGAACAAAGGAAGTTGGAATAGGCCCGCCCTCGTCGAGGTTTTGGCTGTACAAATGCCATCCTTCAGCAATTTCTGCGTGCACAGTGACGATGGTATGCTCATCAGTGTTCTCATAAGAGGTAGACCAAGTCACGGCTTGCGGCTGTGCCCAAGCAACTGTGGTCAGAAGGATAATAAATGCGGTTAAAAGTCGCTTCATGTGATTAGAATTTGCAAGTCGCAAGATAGGCCATGTCATCGCCTTCGGCAACTTTTACATGTGCCGCAATTCGATAGCCCAAAACCCAAAAAATTTCGTCTTGGTGTACGGCGACATAGATGTGCTTTTTTCGATGTCGGGGAATTCGTAAATCGTTGAGGAAATCCGCAACCTTCTTCTTGCCATGCATCCCCAAGGGCAAGAAGGTATCGCCCGGTTTCCAGAGGCGAATTGTCCAAGGAAATGGTGCTGCGGAAGGACTGATCCACTCGTGATTTTCATCAAAGATTACGTCCTTAATCGGTGTAAGACCCAGGGTCAATTCAAAGGGCAATTTGGCGAAATCTTCAGGACCTTGGATACTATAAGTGTTGGTGTCCAATTCTTTTTTTGGCGCCACGATGAATCGGTCCCGATCCTTAACCAAAATCATGGAGCGCCCTGGCGTTAGTTGGCCTGAATCACCTTTTAATACGTGCCCACATTCCTCATAGGCAAAGCCTAAATCAAGCCGAAGCAAATATCGGTACAGCAGCGTTTGTGCGTAGGGCTCCTCCGTCCAATTCGCAAAGGCAATATGAATCTCATCGTCCGTAAAACTCACATGCTGTGCAACAAACGTATCCAGTAACCCCTCAAGCAACTCTCGATCGCGCACTAGGTTATCTAGCGTCTTTTTCATGCCCCCACGCCAACGCGGTTCAACTTCATCAAAGACTGCTGGCAAAAGGTTACGGACCTTGTTTCGGGTGTACTTCAGGGTATGATTCGAAGCATCCTCACGCCAACTGAGTTCATGCTCCTTAGCAAATTCGATAATCTCGGATTTACTCATTTGAGCGAGTGGACGTAGGAGCTTAGAATTTGACATACCCGTCAACCCCGTAAGTCCTGCTCCTCGGAGGGCGTTCATGATAAAGGTCTCTTGACGATCATCGAGATGATGAGCAGTAAAAATGTAATCTGCTCCCAAGGCTGCAGCGCGTTCAGAGAACCACTGATAACGCAGATCGCGTGCCCAATTTTGAATATTTCTTCCCTTGCGTTTCGAAGGCTCAGCATGAAGCACCTCGATCTCAAATCGGTGTTCCTCCGCGAACCACCTGCACCACTTCTCATCTTCAGCGGCCTCTTCTCGAAGGCCATAATTAACGTGCAAGAGGTAGGGACGAATATTGTAGCGCTGGAGCAACCAATGGCTTAATACCACGGAATCTACACCGCCGCTAAACCCTAAAATGGCCTTTGAACCAGGAATAATATTCATAACAGATTGCATTCCTTCAAAATTACAACCAATTTATCGAGCGCTGTCGAACATGCTCTCCGCCTTGAGTAAACACTCTTCATACTCTTGTTGTGGATCGCTTAGAATTGTAATGGCACCGCCAACATGAGTGGTGGCGATACGCAATTCCCGATTGATCGCAATGCTTCGAATAACCACATTAAAGTCAAAATCCCCAGATGGAGTAGTATAGCCTACTGTTCCAGAATATACCTCGCGTGCCGTTTTCTCGTAACGTTCAGCCAGTTGCATGGCACTCACCTTCGGGGCGCCAGTCATTGAGCCCATAGGGAATGTTGCCTTGAAAACATCCCAGTTCGTAGTGCCCGGTTTGCATTCCGCTTCTACTGTACTGATCAATTGATTGACATTTTTAAACGCATAGGTGCCGTACAACTCACTCACTTTTACACTGCCTTTGGCGGCCAAGCGACTGAGGTCATTACGAACCAAATCAACAATCATCACATTCTCTGCACGCTCTTTTTCGTTTGAACGAAGGTCCTCCATTGCACGCTCATTTCCGTGAGCTAGGCGTCGACTCGTGCCCTTTATGGGTTGGCTAATGAGGTTTGGCCCTTCTTTTTTAATGTAACGTTCAGGAGAAGTACACAACAATTCATGGTGATTCAACTTGAGGTATGCGCTAAATGGGGCATCGGTGCGCTCGGCCATTTTTTGAAAAAGCGCTGGGGTATCCAACTCTCTAAATTCAGCTTTGAATGCCGTGCAATAATTCACCTCGTAAATATCGCCGCGTTGGATGTGTTCTTTGAGGTTTTGAACCGCTTGTAAATACTGCTCTTGAGTTTCGATTGGCTCAAAATCCAGTGCTGTTGTGCCTTGTGGTTCCGAGGCGAACTGCAAAAGGATGTCTAAGGTATTCTCGGCTTCAGCGCCCACAAAATCGGTCAACTCAAGCGTTCCATCCCAACTCAATGTACCTACAACTTCTGGCTCAAAAAACAAGGCTTCTGGCCAATTTCCCAATGCGGGATTCCCACGGTCCAGTGATTCAAAGCGATGGCGCATTTCATATCCCGCATATCCAAAACGCCATCCCCCATCCAGGGCTCCCGCAGCTAGGTCGTCGGCGTCGAAGATGCGTTGTGCGCCCCAAGCGAAAAGCAAAGCATATTCTGTATGCGCACTTTTATATCCGCGCGAGGAATACAGTGCAAAAAAAGATCGGCCATTGGAATACTCCAACAGCCGATGCTCTAGTTGTATCGGATCGACATTATGTGCCGACGCAATCGTCATTAACTGTGCAATGCTCTATTGTCCGTCGCTGCTAATGCCGCTTCTTTAATGGCTTCAGTATATGTCGGGTGACCGTGACAGATGCGGGCGATATCTTCAGCAGAGGCGCGGAATTCCATCGCTGTAACGGCTTCCATGATCATATCTGCCGCACGAGCAGCGACCATGTGTACACCTAGTACTTCATCCGTAGTAGCATCAGCCAACACCTTCACGACCCCGTCGATATCACCGCTGGCACGTGAACGTCCTAAGGCACGCATAGGGAAGCTGCCTGATTTGTAAGCAACACCAGCTGCTTTCAACTCTTCTTCAGTCTTACCCACTGCAGCCACTTCCGGCCAAGTGTAAACGATTCCAGGAATCAAGTCGTGATTGATATGAGGCTTTTGACCTGCCAAGGTTTCAGCAACAAATACACCTTCCTCTTCAGCCTTGTGGGCCAACATGGCTCCTTTCACCACATCACCAATCGCGTAAATGTTAGAAACAGATGTTTGCAAATGTGCATTCGTCTCGATGCGTCCGCGGTCGTCCGTAGCAATACCTACGTTTTCCAAGCCGAGGTTATCCGTGTAGGCACGACGTCCTACGGCAACCAAACAATAATCACCTTCGAAGGTCACTTCGTTGCCTTTTTTATCTGTTCCTTTCACAGTAACTACGTCACCGTCACGGCTTACTTCACTCACTTTAGTGCTCAAGCTGAACTTCATGCCCAACTTTTTCAAGCTGCGCTGCAACTCTTTGCCCAAGGCGCCATCCATAGTTGGGATGATGCTTGGTGCATATTCCACCACAGTTACCTCAGCGCCCAAACGTTTGTAAACAGAGCCTAGCTCCAATCCAATAACACCACCACCGATCACGATCATGTGCTTTGGAATTTCTTTTAAGCTCAATGCTTCTGTAGAGCTGATGATGCGCTCTTTATCAAACTTAGCAAACGGCAATTCAATAGGCTTTGAACCTGTGGCAAGGATGATGTTTTTCGCATTCACCTCTGAAGTGCTTTCGCCGGCCACCTTCACTGTATTGGCATCCACTAAAGAACCGAAGCCGCGGAGGACATCGATGTTGTTCTTTTTCATCAAGTAATCGATACCGTCGCAAGTAGTGCTCACTACTCCTGCTTTGCGCTCCATCATCTTACCAAAGTCTATGGTTGGTGGATTTACCACAATACCGTGATCTTCGAAAGAATGGGCTGCCATGTGGTAGTGCTCCGAAGAGTCCAACAAGGCTTTTGATGGAATACATCCAACGTTTAGACAGGTACCGCCTAAAGTAGCATATTTCTCTACTAAGGCTGTTTTCATTCCTAGCTGTGCACAACGAATGGCGCTTACATAACCACCAGGACCTGAACCAATGACAACGACGTCGTAAGAACTCATAAAATGATGTTTAATTCATAGCAAAGGTACACACGGTGCGTTGCTTACCTCGGCTTTAATCGGAAAAATCTACTAAATAGAAGTACACCAAGGTTAAGGACAAATAGTAGGACCATGAGTCGACCTATCCAGTCCCCGGTTCGACTATATATTGTTTGGCCTTCGAGTAGCGGGACCTCCATCACAATCACACCTTCCTCTTCCCAACCCAAGGGTTCGTGTATGCCCCCTTTTTGGTCGATCACACAGCTAATGCCCGTATTTGCACTTCGCACAATCCATCTGCCGTTTTCGATTGCCCGCAAGCCAGAAAAACGCATATGCTGCACATGGCCCTGCGTATCGCCCCACCATCCGTCATTGGTGATGACGGCGAGTAAGTTTGCACCCTGTTTGGTATAGTCGGTGGTATAATCGGAGAACTCGTTTTCCCAGCAAATAATTGGGCCCAATTTCAACCCTTTGCCATTGTCAAAAACGATTCGTTCCTCGGAAATCCCAAGCGTACCGGAAGTACCCCCAAGCTCAATAGCCCAGTCGCCCAAATACGGCTTCAGTAGCTGAACAAACGGCATGGTCTCCCCGCCTACTACAAGTTTTCCTTTATGGTAAATATGCGCATCCCGAGCTCCTAAATTTCGGAAAAGCGCGCTGTTATACAGGGTATAGTATCGGTTCCCCATGGGCCGATTATAGACATTAGGTTCGTCCTGGAAATCATAGGTGGTTGCACCGAAAATGGCAGCATCACCAAACGTATCCAAGATCTCGTGGAGTAATTTGTCCGTCGGGGTTAAACCGTAATTGTCTTCTTGACGCGCCTTGGGTAAAAAGGTTTCCGGGAGGACGATGAGGTCGACTTGGCTGTCGCCGAGATGGGTTTGCAATAATCTGCGGACCTTTTCGATTTGCTCGCCTTCAGGCAGTTCCCACTTCTCAGTGTATGCGTTGATATTAGGCTGCACTACGGCCACTTTAATCCAAGCAAGTGGCTTCGACGAATTCGGTAAGGACCAAAGTGAGATGCTGGTGAGAAGAGGCACTAAGAACAGCAGCAATGGTCGGTCTTTTCTCCATCTGCCTCGCTGCCATTCAAAAACGGCCATGGCAACCACAAGGACCCAAAGCGTCCCACCGGTGGCACCGAGCCATTTGTACCATTGGACGAAAATAGGTGTACCGTTAAATGTGTTGCCAAGATTTAACCATGGAAAGGCCAATCCCCAATGGTCGTGCAACTTTTCAAAGGCAATCCAGCTGGCAAAAATTGGCATATAGGCTAATGCGCTCCACCCTTCCACTTTTGGAAATCTGCGAATCATCGTCGAAGACCTTGCGCCCAACCAAAGCGCCGCGGCCATCAAGGCACCGTTAATGAATACTGTAGCAATGACTCCTAATGGATGGGCATTGGCAATCCAATATGTCGTGGCCGCATTCCAAAGTGCGGTTACCAGGTAGAGTTTCAAAAATGCTCTGCCCGGACGAAAAGCCAACTCGAGGAGCAGGACAAAAGCGGGAATAATCAAAAGACCCAACACGGGGATGTTCCAAGCAGCAACCAATAAAAGAGTCGCAGCCAACATGATTTTCCAATCCGACAAAGGGCGCAGTAGAGACATAGTGCCAAAATAATGCATCTTTGCACTGCATGAAACACATTCCAAATCTTTTAACACTCGCCAACGCTGTCTGTGGTATGATGGCCATCTATTTTGTGATGAATGCGAGTAGTACAGGTCTAGCTATAAGCCTTATCGCTGCTGCTACTTTCGACATGTTCGACGGTTGGGCGGCTCGCAAAATTGGCACCTCATCAGAACTTGGTAAACAGTTAGATTCACTAGCCGATGCCATCTCATTTGGGGCGACCTCTGGATTTTTATGGTCTAGCATACTGGCAGACTATGGACACATGCCCCAACCTTGGGCAATGTTCATTGGAGCACTTGTCACGGCATCCAGCGTCTACCGACTCGGAGTTTTTAATACCCTTGAAGGAGGTTCCAAAGATTTTATCGGCATGCCCACTCCTGCCAACGCACTGTTCGCACTCGGCTTGTGGTCTTGGATGGGACGATGGGACAATTGGGAATGGATCATGCAACTTGAAGGCACGGCATTACTCATCTGGCATCTTGGGCTAGTAATTTTAGCACTCTATACCGTGTACTGGCAAAATGCCTCGTTTAAAGTCATGAGTCTCAAAGGTGGAGGCTCAAAGGGGCGGAAATGGGGACAATATGCGCTGTTTGGAATTTTCGCAATAATGATTCCTTTTTTTGGTGCGTTGAGCATTTCAATTGTCGTATTTTTGCTGCCAATAATTAGCGGCTTAGCCCTCCGTGGCGAAGCGCAACACCATTAAAAACACAAACATGAAATTCACTGCTGAAATCAATGTGATGCCACTAAAGGCGCTTTTGGATCCTCAAGGAAAAACCGTTGGTGCGAACCTAAAAAACATCGGGTTGGACGCTCTATCTAATGTTCGCATTGGTAAGCACATCACCTTGGAGGTTGAGGCGGATTCTAAAGAGCAAGCAGAAGCAATGGTGAAAGAAGCGAGCGAAAAGCTTTTGATCAATCCTGTTATGGAGTCGTTTGACTTTACTGTGACAGAAGCGTAAGCAAAGGTCGCTTTGAATTTTCTAGCGCATTTACATCTAAGCCCGAACCTCCCAGAGGTTCGGGTTTTTAATTTTACAGCCGATGGCTTTAAGGGGCGGGCGTGGCGTGAACGTTCAACGGCCGCACAACGCTTAGGCGTGGATTTACATCGTCATATCGATGAATTTGCGGATGCCCATGAGTTAAGTAAACGGGCTAAGCAATTGTTGCACCCTCATGTCGGCAAATATGCTGGAGTTGCGCTTGACCTACTTGGCGATTACTTTCTTCATAAGCATTGGTCATGGGCGCAAGCACAAATGGGTAGAGACGATCGAACTGCCGATCATTTCATTGGACAATGTTTGGACGAAATCGCAGGCAACCAGGATCTATTGAAAGGCCGTGCATCGAGGATGGCACCTTTCTTATTACGGGAAAATTGGCTGATGTCCTATGAAACTTTGGACGGGTTGCGCGCAGCAGCAGCAGGCATTTCGCACCGCCATCCCGGAGGAGATGGGTTGGCGAGCTACTTTGCAAAAGGATTGGAAGGAGACTTAAACCTTTTCGAACCATGGTTTTTGGGCATGTATGAGGAGCTTGCAAAATCGGCTACCGCATTTTGGAGCGAACATCCAGATTGGGAGCAACTTCAAGAAGGGAATGTCTAATGAGAACCTCGACCATTGTATCTTTGCTTAAACTTTTACCAGCATGATTTACATCAAGCGTAAAGAACACTTCTGTGCTGCGCACAAATTGTGGAACGACAAATGGGATGCTGAAACAAACAAACGCATCTTTGGAAAGTGTTCAAATGAAAACTACCACGGCCATAACTTCGAGTTGGAAGTGACGGTTCGCGGAGAAATCGACCCCGATACGGGGTTTGTAATGAACCTCTTCGACCTCAAACAAATTGTTCGAGAACATATCATCGATGTGGTTGATCACAAAAACTTGAATTTAGATATCGACTTCATGGCGGGCAAGCAGCCCACTGCGGAGATCATTGCCTATGAATTTTGGAACATCCTCGCTCCGAAAGTTGCTGAATACGGGGCGGAATTGCACAAAATCCAATTAGCAGAAACACATAATAACATCATAGAATACTACGGAGAATGAGCAAAGCCTATGTATTTCCGGGCCAAGGTGCCCAGTACCCAGGAATGGGAAAAGACTTGTACGAAAACCACAAGGAAGCACGCGAACTTTTCGAAACTGCAGACCGCGTCTTAGGTTTTGAATTGAGTAAAATCATGTTCGAAGGAACAGATGAGGAACTCAAACAAACCAAGGTTACGCAACCCGCTATTTTCACTATGAGTGTGATTATGGCGAAATTGATGGGCAATGACTTCCAGCCTGATATGGTAGCCGGTCACAGCTTGGGTGAATTTTCAGCCCTATGTGCTGCTGGTGCTTTGAACTTCACGGATGCATTAACCTTGGTGAGTAAACGTGCCATGGCCATGCAAAAAGCTTGTGAAAAGAACCCCTCCACAATGGCAGCCGTTCTTGGACTCGAAGATGCTGTAGTAGAACAAATCTGCGCGGAAATTGACGGCGTAGTGGTTGCCGCGAACTATAACTGTCCTGGACAGTTGGTGATCTCAGGAACCATTAGCGCTGTAGAAGCGGCCTGTACAAAGGCTACCGAGGCTGGGGCGCGTCGCGCATTAGTACTTCCTGTTGGTGGTGCATTTCACAGCCCGTTAATGGAACCTGCTCGTGCAGAATTAGCTGCTGCCATTGAAGCCACTGAATTTAACACCCCTGTTTGTCCAGTGTACCAAAACTCTGTTGCCAAGGCTGTTCAGACTCCGAGTGAAATCAAAAAGAATTTGATCGACCAGTTAACAGCACCGGTAAAATGGACGCAAAGTGTTCAAGAGATGATGGCCGATGGGGCCACCCATTTCGTAGAGTGTGGACCAGGCAAAACCTTACAAGGATTGATTAAGAAAATTGACCGCGCCAATGAAGTCAGCGGCGTGAGTTTCGAATAATGAAAGAAGTAACCTGGAAGAGCCCATCGAACATCGCCCTAGTAAAATATTGGGGTAAATATCCGGTTCAAATACCGGCCAATCCTTCTATTAGCTTTACCCTGAGTGCTGCAGCGACTACAACCACATTGAAGTACGCTCCTGGAAACGGCCAAATTGAAGTATTTCTCGAAGGCGTCTCTACTCCAAGTTTTCTTCCCAAAATAAAAACGTTCCTAGAACGTACCGCTGAGCAATTTCCCTTTGCTGGCACGCTTGATATGGAAATTCATACTTCGAACAGCTTTCCGCACAGCTCTGGAATCGCCTCATCTGCCTCTGGCATGAGCGCATTGGCCTTGTGCTTGATGAGCGTGAAGCAAGCGCTGGGGTTACCCGTAGAAAATTTCTTTGAAGAAGCAAGTGAGGCGGCAAGACTAGGCTCAGGTTCAGGTTCACGCAGTGTGTATGGACCTTTAGCCGCATGGGGAACACACCGGGACATTACGGGGAGTTCTGATCGATGGGCTGTTGCCTATGACGATGTTGCAGACGTATTTAAAAGTTTTCAAGACACCATATTATTGGTTGACAAAGGCGAAAAAGTAGTAAGCTCCACCGTCGGTCATGGCCTAATGGAAGGACACACCTACGCAGAGGCAAGGTTTGCTCAAGCGCACACGAATCAAAGTGAACTTTTGACCTGCATGCGCAATGGTGATATCGAAGGATTTGGCGCCATCGTGGAAAGCGAAGCTCTGACACTTCATGCCATGATGATGAGTTCCCGCCCCTATTTCATTCTTATGAAACCAAATACCCTCAAGGTGATTGAAGCCATTTGGGCATTTCGCGAAAAAACGGGCAACCCATTGTATTTCACCCTTGATGCTGGCGCAAATGTGCACCTACTCTACCCCAAATCACATAAAGATGTAATTTTGCAGTTCATAGACAGTGACTTACGAACTTTTTGCAAGGACGGTAGTTATCTATGTGACGAAGTTGGTCAAGGACCTAAACAGCTATAAATGGAAAAGAATCCGCTCTTTTACGGTAAAGTGCTTCTCTTTGGGGAATACGGCATCATTAAGGACAGCATGGGCCTTTCGATCCCGCATACCTATTACAAAGGAGCGTTCCAATTCTCTGAGGAGCATAATGCCACTCAATTAAAGAGCAGTGACAATCTCCGCAAATACATCGCTTACCTAAAGTCTGAAACGGCTCCTTGCGCATTCGATTTCGAAGCATTCGAATTGGACCTTAACAACGGGCTTTACTTTGACTCTTCAATTCCTCAGGGATTTGGCGTTGGATCTTCAGGAGCTTTGGTAGCTGCCATTTATGACCGCTATTGCACCCACAAAATTTCTGCGAATCCTGAGCAGGCATCGGACATTAAAGCGTTAAAGAGCATATTCTCTTGGATGGAAAGCTATTTCCACGGAAAAAGTAGCGGTATTGATCCTACCATCTGTTATCTCGGACTTCCTCTATTAATTAAGAGCAAGGATAACTTGGGAACGGTCCAGCTTCCTGCCTCTGCAGAAGCAGGCTCTGGCGCGGTATTCCTTTTGAACAGCGGTGCCCCTGGCGAGACTCAACCCATGGTGGAGATCTTCATGGAAAAACTCAAAGAAGAAGGCTTCCGCAATATGCTGAAGAACCAATTCATTAAGTACAATGATGCTTGTATTAAAGCATTCGTTAAAGGTGACCGAACGCCATTATTCCAAAATCTTAAAAAACTGAGTGCACTCGTACTCGATAATTTTGATCCAATGATCCCTAAAGGCTTCCATGATTTATGGCGCGAGGGATTAGAAAGCGAGGAATACTACCTCAAACTCTGTGGATCAGGTGGCGGTGGTTTTGTCATGGGCTTTACCCGTGATTACGAAAAAGTCAAGACTAAATTTGAAGGGTTCTCCCCAGAAGTGGTTTACAGATTTTGACAGCCATCAATCGCCGCCGTTACTCCCTCTTAAAAATCCTCGCCTTACTCAGCCAAATACGCTGGTATAATGTGTTGTTACTCGTACTGGGTCAATATTTAGCTTCGCTTTTCGTTTTTGAAGAACGGTTTGACCGATTAGATACGGCCAAAGACATCGGCACTCATTTGACCATTTGGTCCTCAGCGCTCGTTTTAATTTTCGGTTTTTTAATCAATAGCTTCTATGATTTGGAGCGTGATAGCATTAATCGGCCGAAGCAGACCGCTTTCGAACGATTGGTTAGACAAAGCACGTCACTTAGAATCGCGATCATATCGTTGTTGCTCGGATTAGGGCTCGCTTATACGGTGAGCTACAAAGCCCTACTATTCTATGGAGTATATGCTGCCTTGTTGTGGTTCTATAGCCATAAACTTCGGAAGATACCGATGCTCGGCCATGTAAGCGCTGCTTTCATCGGTTTGATGCCCTTCTTTGGCATCAGCGTCTACCATCAGTACTTCAGCTGGCACACCATTGCCTTCGGCGGCTTGGTCGGCCTGGCCTTATTTGCTCGGGAATTGCTCAAAGACCTTATCATGGTCAAAGGTGATACCCTTATGGGTAAATCCACTGTGGCAAATGAGTTTGGAGAGGACCAAACACGCCTTGCTTTGATTATAACAAGTGGTATTGCCTGGATACCGGCATTTTTTACCGAAGCTTGGTTTAGCAATTACGCACAATATGGAATGCTCGGAATCCTCGTACTCCTCAGTGTGGCGAATACCTTGACTTTAGCAGCTAAGGGAAATCGTGCGCTACGTTGGGCACATTTGTGCTATAAGTTGGTATTGGTCATTGGTGTATTGACCATCCCTTTTCTATAGACTTATCGGATGATGTTCAAGATGCCTTCTTTAATGGCAATCTCGTCAAACGGCAATCGGACCAGTAGTCTCCATGAGTAAGACCCCATAGGTAGCGGCTTTCCGTCGACTGTTCCATCCCAACAATCATTCTCATCGGTTGAACTGTAGACCGGATTACCCCATCGATTGAATACTTGGAAGTCGATCGCTTCGAAGCCTACGCCCTTGATTTCATAACAGTCGTTCACACCATCATTATTGGGCGAAAATGCCGTAGGTATGTAGAGGTAAAAATCTGTTTCAACCGCTACAATCAAAGTGATGCTATCGATACAGCCGAAATCGCTCGTTACGACCTGGGTTACTTCATAATCACCCGGACGAGAGAAATCGTATTCAAAACTTTCTCCAGTAATCACCGTTGAATCTAAATACCAAGTCCAACTCACTTCGTTTTGCGCTTTTTCATCAAAGGCTACGCGCAAAGGAACGTATGGATCATTCAAGTATTGGAATCCTGCGGATGGCTTGGGCATATTTATCGCCATAGCACTATCAATCAAGAGCACCTGACAACCGTCTGATACACTGAATGGCACAAAGGTGCTGTCTTGCCAAGGCATGATAGAACGTGGATTGTTCTGAGTCAGATTATCCAACCAATAAAAAGTGAGTGGATCTTGCCCTCCATAATAAACAGGGCTTAAATAGGCTGAATCACCCGGACATACGCGAATGGTATCTCGCTCATACACCATCGGTGCATATGGCTTTAGGAATAAATCTTGGGTGAAGATCATCGTATCTCCACACTCATCGAACATGATATAAGTGAATGTGGTGTCAAAATCTACTTGGACCCAACGTGAGGGTACAAAGGCACTGTCGTTCAACCAAAAACCGTCATAAGTTCCTTCATAGGAGATATTTGTAGTTATTAATTCTACGCTATCGCCCGGGCAGTTGACAGTATCGGATGGTGCGTTCAGTGTCAATGTTCCGTTTAACGTATCCTTATCGCGGATATAGTATTCAAAACGGTGTACAGGGTAGTTGTAACAATCCGTGTAGACGTAATCTTGAACGATCACCAAAGCTTCGTTCGCCTCAGCGATATTATCATCGTATACCCAAAACTCTAAGGTATCGGCTGTTTCGTATGGGTCAAGAGTAATGGTATCAGGCAAAACAGAAAAATCCACCCCCTCAACGGCTGTACTGAGATTGGTATCCACATAAATCGGAATCTTCATCTCAATACCCAAATTCGCGGAACGCGAGAATATTATTTCATTTTTATTGCACCCTTCCACCAGCAACGAATCCGTAAAGGAGTTCCCAACATTCGTGTTTTGGGTGAAAGCAATCTCCGGTCCTTTCAGTGATTTCTCTTCCAAGAACACCGCAGAACTCAACGCGGCATCGCTCACATTAGCAAGTTTCAAACGAATGGTATACCAACCGCCACATTGCACCTCAGCCTGTGCTGTGAACTTATCGGTATACCCGTCTAAGGTCACTATAGATCCATTAGAACTATTGTAGTAAGCACTATGGGCTACAAAGTTCGGATTAGCTGAAGAGCAATTGGATGCCGGGTAGCTTCCCGAAGGGCTTCCAGAGTTGATGGTATTCACCGCAATTGGAACGGTTGTACCTGGAATGGTAGCGATATTTTTTACGATGGATCCATTGGTTGGAGCGGTAACTCCATCGATGTAAGGACCTTCTAGAAAAAAACCAAAAACATCATTAAAGCTACTACAGGTATATCCATCATACTCATGTGATCCAAAACAGTAATTAAACTTGATAGAATCCGATTGCGCTATAAAGCTGAACTCTATACTCACCATATCCTTGATCGCAAAGCCAGAACTTCCTAGCGTACTTAATACACTCGAGAGCTCGCTGTCGGTAAACGTTGTATTGTTTCCATTACCAGGGCTGCTAGCGATCACATCGGAACTCTGCTGAGCAGCAACCATCACGATACCCGATTGCACCGGAAATGAGGTGTCGTTGGCCTCAAAGTATCCTATTTGCGTTGTGTTCGGCTGAGTAAGATTAAACCCATTTTGCCCCATATTGTAGATACTCAAGTTCGAGTCTACAAGAATGTTTGATGCCATCCAATATGGATTTTTGTACGTACCGTTTGTACTTACGGTCATACTGGGTTGAGCATAAACAAAGGCTGAAAGAATCAACCCAAAAGCGAGTAGGGTTTTGCGCATGCCCGAATATAGAAAATTAATAGATTTCATCAACCAACAATTCCTAGGTCTTACCTTTGGGAGAAACCCATAATTATCAGCATAATGAACCCAAAATCTTACATTGATTCTCACAAGCAACGCATGTTGGACGAATTGTTTGAACTATTGCGCATTCCTTCCATTTCAGCCGATCCCGCATACAATGACGCCGTGGCTCAATGCGCCGATCACATTGCTGCTCACATGAAAGGATTGGGAATTCAAAATGTAAGCATTTACCCTACCAAAGGGCACCCTATTGTCTATGGTGAGTTCCTGGTGGATGCAAGCCTACCAACCGTTTTGGTCTATGGCCACTACGATGT
>Ga0255779_1000465_pt1 | contig 50882 bp, 24 predicted proteins | sample 011ome_21_FD_179977 | JGI IMG/M metagenome (GOLD analysis project Ga0255779, IMG submission 179977) | Coastal salt marsh microbial communities from the Groves Creek Marsh, Skidaway Island, Georgia - 011508AT metaG (version 2) | ecosystem: Environmental > Aquatic > Marine > Intertidal zone > Salt... | reverse complement strand
TCCTTCCCTGCGGGGGATTCCGCTACGCTCCATCCCCCGCAGGGAAGGAACCGGCGTCTCGCCTAGGCTCGACTGAATTTACAGACAATTTTTTGCACTACCCTACACGGATTTATTAAAGCAGAAAAAGTGTCAAATATGTCGACTTAAAAGCCTGTTGGGCTTTAAGCTAAAGCAGTTCTACATGACTCTATTTTAGACCTTAATAGAGAGAAAAGTCACCGCTCTGATGGGCCTAATAGGCTAGACTCCAGTCAAGGCCGTAAATGATTCGCGTCGATGCGCAAGAAAACCAATCTTACCTGATTGATTCGGCCCGACTGTGATCTAGGAGAATATAGTCTAAGACTCGCAGCCAGAAAAGGTAAAGCTTCTGAGACCTCTACGGCGAATCGAGCAGTAATTGAAAAAATGCTTTTGATTCGTTTTGAAATTGAGGAGCCAACTGGAATGTCCGATAGCTCCATCCAGGGTCGAGTGAGGGTAGCCCGCCTTGAATTAAAGATGCCTCGTTACTGGTGACTTCTTTGACTTCGAGATTCCAGTTTAACAAATCCGTACTTCCTCGAATGCGATAGATGACTCCATCAATCGTCTGGGAGAACTGTTCGGTGGCACCAGTGAATACCGCCCCATCACGTGCGGGAAAAGTAAGGTTTAAGATGGCCGTTGAACTATCATATGAAAGTTGGTGTTGGATCCTCGCGGGATTGGAAGAAGCGAGTAGTGGATCGCCGGAAAGCGAGAACTCTCCAAAATTATTTAGGTTGTCGCCATCGGGATCATCCAAAAAGCGATGATTGATACCAAAAATCAGGCCTTTTTCGAAAGCCCAGATATCGTATACTCCCACTAATACAGGCTGAACAGATAGATCGTCGATGTAATACTCTGAGCTTATCGCAGGATCTGAAAAATTAACGAGTGCGATCCTGCTGATATTCGATATGGAATTATTAAAAGGCAGTCCGGTATAGGTGGTTGGACTTGCGCTGTCTTCCCTTTGGATGACGAGATCGTAGGTGTTATTTGTCAGATTTGTGGTGATTTCTAAAGTGGTCCACTTGTTAAATCCCGGATAGAGCGTAAAATCACTAACGGAACCATTATTTAGAATCCGTCCGCCATTATCGAGATCAAGTCGGATTCCTCTGGTTTGTGCATCATCGTATACCTGGAGGCGCAAAGCATTTGTTGAGTCGTTGCTGTTCACATTAGCATAACTCAAGCGAATAACCATATCCATGCTTGTGCCCGTAGCCAAATCGATTAGATAGAGGCTCGGTTTTGTGGCAGTAGTGGAGATATTCGTTTCAAGCCAATAGATTGCCTGAGTTCCGGAAGCCCCACTCGCTGCCGGGCCGGGACCATCAATGAAGGGTGAATTTGCAGCAATGACATTTAGCGAATTGCCATAGAGGTCTGTGTTTACAATCCTTGCAAAACCTTCGGGTTCGGAGCCAATTGTATCCGACTCAAAATCGGTTGATAAAGGTAAGCCAATCAGGGAATAAGGATTGTTGGATAAAGTGAGGATTCCAGTTGACTCCGAGAAGGTCCAGATTCTGTTACCATCGATTCGTGTCCAATTGTTGGATGATTTGGTAAAACCCTGCACTGCGAAAGAGTTGCCGAAGGTAGCTTCTAGAGACGAGACATTTACAATGCCCCAGCTGTTGCCATGCGTGAGATTGGCACCTTCGGTATTGATAATGAAGATACCGCTTGCAATGAGTTGGCTATTGGTCGGGTCTTGTCCATTAATCTGATTACATATGCCCGTTATGGCTGGGTTAAAAGTGTAGGTCGAGGATGCGCCCAATTCGAGCACCATTCCCGCAGACTTATTTTCAATGGTCGTGTTTCCGCTGTGGGAAATATCACCGGCAATAATTATTTTTCCGTAATTTGCATTGGAGGAAATTGTCAAATTTCCACTACCCCAGACATCACCTGCCTGGGTCCATTGACCGGTGCCAAGGGTTGCCGCAGAACCGTCATTGAAACTGTTGCCATCGGCGATCAAGCTGCCGTTGCCAGATAAATCCAGACCAATGCGATCATAGGAAGTATTGCTGAGGCGGATTGCACCATCATTTAAGATTTGAGCCGGGACTTCATCGTTTGCTCCGCTCCAGGAAGACGCTATTTCCGGATGAATGGTTCCGCCATCTGCTCGCCAGATGCCCTCAAAATTATAGTTTGCGTTGTTGCGTAACCAGAGGCGACTGGGGTTCGTGTAGGTGATCGTAGCGGTACCTTGAATAGCTGAGCGAAAATTATTTAAAGGAATGGTCCAGTTTTGGTCGTTAGCTCCGACGTCCAGTGTTATATTCTCTCCCATGATCAGGAGCGGTTGCGTGCCGCTGATGCCGCCTGTTCCAAGATTAATGGTATAGGCATTGCCACCGGTAGACGGATTAATGGCCACATTGGCTTGGTCTATCGAGATACCCTGGTATGTGAGGTTGCTGGAAGCGGGCGCGTTGTAGGTGCCGGCATTTTGAAAGCTTGGGGTGTCCAATGGATCGGGTAATTCGCCGGAAGCCCAAGTGTTTGCTTGAGTTAGGTCGAAAGCATTCCCGGAGGTATTTTGAATACTACCAATCTGTGAGGGATTGAAAAAAACGGTGTTGGCGTTGGTCGAGCTAATGGACTGATCTTGGAGCAGGTTCTCTGAAAAGTAATTTTGGATGCCATTATTCTGGGCATTGATTGCATCGGTCCCGCTGTTAGTTATTCGATTATTATAAAAATAGTTATGTTTGGTCTCCCGATCTACCGGCGTATCACGTTCGCCACTGCGCAGGCCGCGCCCGTTGGCATCAAGGAAATTACTTAGGATCGAATTGTACTGAGTTGGTTGCGTGACCTCGTAGGTGTAGAGGTTGACCCCAATAAGGTTACGATGCAGATTGTTACCTAGCACAATATTCCTGGTTGCGGCTTCCTCCACAAAGACACCATAGCGAATATTGTCGGTACAGGTATTATTTGCGACAAAGCACTTGGATGAAAAAGAATCCAAATCGATACCGTCTTTATTGCAATGAGTGACTTTGTTTTCAGTAATTAAAGTATTTGAACTTTGAATCCATATACCTCTGGCATCGCTGGTATCAATTGTGCATCCGCGCACGATTTTAGCATCACCGGCAGCCCCCTCGATGTGGAGCACGTTGGAAGATCCTGGCACGGTATGGTCGCGAGCACTAAGCATGGTCACTCCATCAACCAGAAGTTTACTGCATTCAAGAAATTGAACGCCGCCCACCGGTTCAAGATTTGCATTTAAGGTGCCGCCTGAGAGACTGATGAATGAAGCGTTGGTTGCGGCGATTGCGTAGGTTGCGGTTGTCGTGGAATCACTAATGATACTGGCACCTTGCTGAAGTAAAACGCAGGTATTGGAAGCAAGGTTCAAGGGGTTGGCGCCCAGGGTGAATGTGCCATCGAGAGTTAATACAATTACGTCATTCGGATAGGCGCCCCTTGCGGCATCGTATTGCTGCTGCACATTATCGATGGTAGTGCTGGAAATAGTAAGATCGCGACGTCCCATCCCATTAATGATTGCGGTAGAACTATGGGGATTACGCGAGGTAGGCGGGTAGAAATAATCGTTGCCTGTGCCATCGAGCGGCTTAGTGCTCGCAACGATAAAATTATTACTGCCCTGGCTGGCCAAGTCTAGAGTGTTGCCTGAATAATTATTATCAAAGACAGTGTTTTGTGAACCCTCCACCTCGACACCGCTGACGCTGTTGGAACTAAAGGTATTGGCGGTAATCGTTGTTATGCTAGAAGTGGTCGTGAGGCGGATGCCTGAGGCGTTGCCGTTACAGGTATTTTTATAAATAGAATTCGTTGCCCCGCTGACCGATATGCCGGTGGCGTTGAAGTTGCAGATATTGTTAGCCACTGCGGTGGTATCTGCATACAACTGAATGCCTGCCAAAGTGTTGTTTTGAGTTATGTTATCAACTACCGCGCACTGGTTGGCATCATAGAGTCGAATGCCGGATCCGCCACTACCGGAAACCTTGCAGCGCGAAATCGAGACTTGAGCATCCCACACGGTATTGCCCAATCCCTGCACGGAGAGTCCATCTCGGAGAGTATCCTGCACCGTCAGATTTTCGATTACGAGACGGCTTGAGGCTAGAGCCTCAATGCCGTGCATGTCTGCATTCTGTCCATCTAATACAGAGCCCAGGCCAAAGCCCATGATTGCAACAAATGATTGCCCGGAATCGACCGAAACCAAAGCGCTTGCGGTTGCCGCAGAAGAAGCCGCAGTGATGGATCCATTCAAGTAAAGGATCTGCTTCGAACGGAGCACCAAGGGCGTGCTTTTGACGGTGTAGGCTCCCGAAAGATTGATGATGATGAAAGCGTCGGGATTTGCCCCTCGAGCGGTATCAATAGCTTGCTGCACGGATGCTATTGTGCCGGAACTAATATTCAAGATCACCGGAACCTCATTGGGTGCGATAAAAGGATTCTCTGGTTCGTAGTATAATGCCTTCAAGGGAACCGCCCAAAGTAATGCGATCAGCAAAACGAGCAGGTTGCTGGCTATGGGGGATCGACAAGCCTTCATTGGGAAATGAATTATTTAAGGTATGCTTGTATAACATCTGCGACAGTGCGCCCCAGAACTTCATTGGCAGGCTCTCTAAAATGGCAACCATCTCCGGATTGTTGTGTGGCGATCAGCGGAAGGGCGATGTGGTAGAGGTCATTTATGGGGATGCGGTGATTTTTCATGAGCGATGCCGCAACTTTATTTTTTCGAACCATGCTTCCTTTGGGGTAGGTTTCGTCACTGCCATTCAGCGGAGTAGAGCTCGCCCAGATAAGCTGGGCATTCGTTTTCTTGAGACGTGTAATAATAGCCTCAAGGTTTTTTTCGTAGCTTGAGTCCTTGGTGTTGCGGTCATGGATGCCAAAGTTAAAATGAATGATATCCCAGTTGCGATCCTTCAGCCAAATATCAAGGTCGCGGAGTCCCTTGCTGGTAGGGCCGCAGTTGGTGGGCGCACGATGGATGTTTGCGATTCCGGAAAGTTCCTTTTGAACGGTTCTGGTATAGGCTCGGGAGATCGAATCTCCGATTAGGAGTACGGATTTCAAATTTGGATCCTGCTCGACATAATCCCAAGCGGTTTCGCGCTGGTTAAATTTATCTTCAAGATAGTGTTTGAGATAAAAATCGCCGAGCTGGGCTTCCAATATTTTCTCCCAGGCAAGTGCATCCGGCGACATGGAAGCCTTGCGCTTGTTGTGAAACGCTTCGCGCGATAGTTTGGCTTTTTGTGGCGATGGATTAGGTTTGAGGGTGAGGGCGACAACATCCACGAGTTCGGATTGCATTTCTTTGGGAAGCCTTATTTCGACGGTGTTGCTTAAAAGCTTAAAGGGGAGGGGTGTATTGCTCGAAAGCAGTTTAACCGATTCGACTGGATGACTACCTTTAAGGGTGAGTATTTCATCTTTTCGTTCTGCTTGATCTTCGGGGAAAGGCCCTTTCCATGAATGTTTTTTATACTTGGGGACTCGAAAGAGGTAGCGGATGTTGTCGCTTGCTGTGGCAAAGGTAGACGCGGATTCTCCTTTAGGCAGTGGGTAGCTTCCGTTTATGGCGGCGCGATGTATGCGCATCCAATCGGCAACTTCAGCGATGTTTTTATATGCTGCGGGGGAGAGTTCACCGTTTTTGTCGGGCCCGATGCTGAGAAGATAATTGATACCAAGGGAACGGCAACGTGCCAGATCGCTCAGGATTTTGGCGTTGTCACGGAAACGAGCCCAGGAGTTGTAACCCCAAGTGTAGGTCCACTTGTCGCAAAATTCAGCCCATTCCTGTGTTGGCTGTTTGAGATTCAAGTGAGTTTCGTAGGTTCGAAAGTCACCTTTATTATGAAGACGGGGATTCATGATGATCCCGGGTTGCAGTTCAAGGATCCGCTCGCGACTGATCGCGACTTTGCCTGTGGCGTCGGTTATGCGACCATCAAACCAGAGGAGATCAATTGATCCATATCGGGTAAGTAATTCCTCGACCTGTTTGCGCACCAGTATGGCGTATTGATTTTGATGCGCAGTTTTTTCTTCTGCGGTAAAAATTTTGTTTCGGGGCTGAAGGTCTGCGTCTAATTCCGGCAACTCCGGGTTCAACTTGGCGGTGCGGTAGTACATGAAATTCATATGCTCGCGGTCAAAATGCCAATTGGGAGGTGAGTAATAGAGGCCCACTTTAAGGCCATGCTTACGGCAGGCCTCGACGAAGGGACGGACGAGGTCGCGTCCTTGAGCGTATAATTTTGTATTAAAGGAATTGGCATCGCTGGGCCAAAACGAAAAGCCTTCGTGGTGTTGAACCGTCAGCACGGCATAGGTAAAGCCTGCCTGTTTTGCGGCGATAATCCATTGCTCGGGGTCATAGGTTTTGGGGGAGGGGTTAAAGGATTTAGCGAGGTCAAAGTATTGGTTTGGAGTGATGAGAGCGTCGCCTTCTTTTTGGTAATCCTGTTCGCGGAGAATACGCTCGCGCTCAGCGGGATCTTCGATACGGGTATCGCGATATTTCATACCCTGAATCATGGGCCAGGAGACATCTTTGAGATTTCCGACAGTGTGGAGTCCCCAGTGAATAAAGAGTCCAAATCCAGACCGTGGAAACCACTGGGCATCGGGGTGCGGGTTTGGTTTGAAGGTAGCGGCATCCTGCCTGACTCCGATCATCTCATGCTGAGCCTGGGCTTCGCGAGTCTGGATACTGTCCTCCCAGGCGGGCACCTTTTTACGGAAGGTATCGGTATAGATACCAATTTCATCAAGGGGAATGGGTGAGAAGCCCGGAAGTTTTTGATAAAGGACGGAGTCGGGCGGCAAGCTAAAGTCGAGGCCGGCAGGGTCTTTGAATTCGAGGGCATCGAAGACCGCATTATTTTGCTTGGTAATTTTTGGTTCGCCATTTGTTTTATAAACTTCTTCGCAATTGACGTATGCATTCATTGAGACGCGGTTGCGTTTTGGCTGGCTGGGATTGTCCTCAAGTATATTCACAAGGGTGGGATAGCGATTGCTATACGGTGGAGACTGATAGCTCACCGCCTTCAAGCGCGTGGTGTAGAGACCATCCGGTGCGATGGCAGATTTAAAAAATTCCTTATTCCAGGTTGTAAAGGGAGAGCTCGCGTAGAGCGCATAGCGGCAATCGACAAAGATATTTTGCTCAATCGTGTTGTCGTTTCCGCCGTTGATGACGACCGCGGCGCGATCGCGTCCTACGCGGTAAAAGAGATTTCCATAAACGTGTGTACCGCAAGCCCAGTCATCGATGTAGATGCCGGAGGAACCACGGGTTCGCTCGGGTTTGATTCCACCCGTTGCGACGGCAACGTGATGCACAAAGTTGTGATAGATTTTATTGCCGAATTCGGATGGATCGCGTCCCATGTAGAACCATCCGCCCTCATTGCTTTCCTGCATGACATGGTGCACGTGATTGCGGCGGATGACATGCTCATTGCCATGCAGGTAGATTGCCATATCGGGGGCCTGGTGGATGTGGTTGTTTTCAATAATATTACCGACTCCTTCGAGATTGATGCCTGCCCGGTAGGTGCGGTCGAGGCGGTTGTAGTCGCTAATATCGCAATTACGAACAATGTTGTTTCCATGCTCAAGGGTGAGGCGATTGCCGCCGCCCATGCTGATGCCACCGGCTCCGGTGTTGTAGATATCGCAGCTTTCGATGAGATGGTTGTGGCCGGAATTTCGATTAAAGGTGCTGTTTTCGTAAATATGCTCGTGCCAACTTCCCAATTGATAAGACTTGGGTTGGCCGGTGAAGTTGTGACGATAAATTTTATCGGGTGCGATGCCGCGACCCATGCAGATAGCGACGGTGCCAAGGTTTCGTAGTTTGCAACCTTGGATTTTAACCCGTTCGCCCCCTTCGAGGTAGATGCCGATGCCCCGGGAATTTTCAATAATGAGATTCTTGAAGACGACATGTTCAACATTTTCTAGAACGATCAGAGGATCGTCCATTAGGGAGATCGCCAGATCTTCCGAGAGATTTTCGCGATGGGGGTAAAAATAAAGGATGCCGTTTTTCCGATCGACGTAATATTCGCCGGGGCGATCGAGTTCCTCGAAGAGATTTTTAACGAAGTAATTGGAATATTCGGTACCTGCTTTAACTCCGTATAGATGCGCACCTGCCAGCTCGATTTTACTTACGTCATTATCAATGGATTTAATTCGTAAGGTATCGTCCGCCCAAGCGGTTCCAAAATTACCGGACACGAAGATGTCATCTTTGGATTCCCAGAGGCGGTGGCGTTCGTTGAGGTAATTGAATTTTGCGCCGCGGTTGGCGAAGTCACCATTTTTAGGCATGGAACCTGGATCGATTACCTTTCCAATGGGTGTGAAGCCCGAGTTCGGCCAGCGGGCGAGGTGATAAGCTTGGTCTCCGATAAAAAGTTCTAGGCCCGGGTTGACATAGGGTCGTCGGAATCCGCGGGTTTTGACCGTGCCGTAATCATGGATAGCAAGGCTTCGGAGGTCGACCTGCCGAACAAAAGACCGTGCGATTGGGTCAATGATGCGACTTAAGACCTGCGGGTCTTTAATGGTCTGTGCTTGGGAGAAGGGAATATATCTGCCGCCTGAAATATGGACGGTATCGGGCTTTACAGCGGCATAGGTAATTTGAAAATCCTGCGTTCCGGAGTCCTGTTCATTGAGCTTGAAAGACTGGCTCAGTAAGTAATGACCGGGTAATAGCCAAACCTGCACGGGTGCATCTTTTTTTTCAAGGGCGCGCAGGGCATCGCGCGCGCCCTCCAAAGTTCTGAAGGCGCTGCTTTCAGTGCGCCCATTGGCAGCATCATCGCCATCCGGACTGACGAAAAACTCAAGGGGATTCTTTGCGGCATGAATTGCATGGGAATGCAGTGCAAAGCAAACAAGTATTGTTAGGCAATACCTGCTCGATTGAAATAGGGTGGATGTTGAAGTAGTCACAGATTTTGGCTAAATTTATTTTGCAAGGACGCGTTGAATCTGACCGTTGATCCTAGCCTGAAGAATTCTTCTGGAAGGGGAGTTTATTTCATAATGCGTTAGCTGACCGTTTTCCCAGTGCAGATTAACAGTCAGATTTCCGCGTGCCCGCAGGCCGGAGACAGAACCATTTTTCCAGGCGGCAGGGAGGGCCGGCAGGAATTCAAGGACGTTTTCATGCGATTGAAGGAGCATTTCCGCGATGGCGGCGGTCGCTCCAAAATTTCCGTCGATTTGCATCGGGGGATGTAGTCCAAAGAGATTCGGGCAGGTGTTTCTTTGGGAAAAGAGTTGTTGGAGCATTTGGTGCGCGCTGGCTGGATCACGCAGTCTGGCGAATAGTGCGGCGCGCCAGGCAAAGGACCATTCGCGGACGTCGCTCTGTGTCTTGATCCCCCGTGCCTCAAGGGAGACTTTAGCGGCCTGTGCAAGTTCCGGTGTTTTGTGAAGGCTGATTTGCCGTCCGGGGAAAACCGCAAAGAGGTGCGAGGTATGACGATGCCGGTCGCTGGGAGAATCGAGGGCATTGACCTCACGTTTATCGTCCAGGCCCAGACCTTCAATGAGCAGGCAATGGTTTAACAAAGGCACGAGGCTGGAATTCTCCAAACTGAGCAAATTTAAATCCTTGAAGGCCTTGGATTGCAATGGTGCGATCAGGCAGTCCTCTCCTGCGAGGGAAGGGCCGTTGATTATTTTATTCAGCCCTTCAAAGAGCGCGGAGAAATCAACCGGTGATTGCCGTAGCCGGGTTTGATGCTCGGGAGTAAAGGCGTGCCAAACAAAATGAGCGACTGGATCTTTAACGGGATCTGCATCAATGAGGCGCGCCGTGAGCTTCGCTTTGGTTTTTTTGAAGTCGGTCGCTGGGTTAAAAGCGCGCGGGCTTTTTTCATGCATCCATTCCATCAGCTGCCCCCAACTCCCTATCGATGGGGCAAGGAGTCGATCCTTGAGTTGCGCGACATGGTCGCGAAATTCGGAATCCAGTTTTAGGATCTCAGCAGCTTCAATGTAATTGGTAAAGAGATCATAAACGATTTGCTGACTGTGGCTGACGCCGTCCTCAACCGGTCCATGCTCGGGGGACCAGTCTTTTGGAACCACCAGCCTTCCGTCGGGGAGGGTCTTCAGTTGGCGATCCCAGAATTGGCAGGTTTCTTTTATAATGGGATAGGCGAATTCGCGCAAGAAGTCCTCGTTTTGGTTAAAGGCGTAGTGTTCCCACAGGTGCTGGCAATACCAGGCATTTGCCGTCTTATTCCATTTCCAACCCATGCCGCCGGTGATGTTATGGGAGGTGCGGAGGGCGAATCCGATGGAGTTGGGCTTCCCTGTGGCGTCGTTGAATTCTTGGGCCTTGGTGGTTAGTTCTCGCCAAGAAGGAAGTTGGCTTTCAATGAGATCAAAAAAGGGTGTATGGCATTCGCGGAGGTTGGTGCTCTCTGCCGGCCAGTAATTCATCTGGACATTGATGTTGGTATGATAGTCGCTGTTCCAGGCGGGATCATTCTTGTAATTCCAGAGGCCCTGTAAATTGGCAGGTAGTCCGCCTGGCCGAGAGGAGGCAATTAAGAGGTAGCGACCGTATTGAAAAAAGAGGACCTCAAATTCGGGGTCAAATTTCTCGCAGGCGCGAAGTTTGCGCTGGTCGGTGGGCAATGCGCGTTGGGCTACGCTGGAATCTCCAAGCTTAAGTTCAACACGCTCAAAGAGGGCGCGATAGTCCGCCAGATGGTCTTCCTTTAGATTGGCATAGCTTGCTGCGCTGGCGCTTTCAATTTGTTGATTGAGACGATTATGCGGGGCATCTCCGGTGTAGTTGCGCTCAAAGTCGAATTGATAATCGGTGCCGCTGGCGATCAAGATGCGTAGGCCATCGCAGTCCTTAAACTCCAAACGAACGGAGTTTTCTTGGGCGATTGCCTTAATGGTGCCGCCTTCGTTGATGAGTAATAGCTGCCATTCAAATTTACGGCCATTTTCAAGCACTCCGGAGGCAATGATCTTATTATTACCTGCAATTTTGTAGGAGGCGTCATGGGTATCGACCAGTTCAATCGTGCCTTGGTAGGCAGCGGCCTCACTCGCGCTCAGTCGAGCCACCAGTAGATCGGCGGGGTGGCTGCAAAAAATCTCTCGCTCAAAGCGAACGCCCTTGGATTCATAGCTGACACGCGCGATCGCCCGGGAGAGATCCAATTCGCGGCGATAGTTGCGGGCTTCCTGATGTTCCGGCAAATGCACGAAGGCATCACCTAATACTTGGTAGGAGCCCATTTTCGTGCGGTCACCGGTCCAGAGACTATCTTCGCTTAGAATCAAGCGTTCGCAGGCGGGATTCCCTACTACGAGTGCTCCCATCCGTCCATTGCCAATTGGCAAGGCTTCAGTGATCGGCTTGAGCTCAGAAGCCGGTCTTTCATACCACATCGTAAGCTCGGAATCCGCATAAAGCAGTGAGGCGAAGAGACTAAGGGCAGCACTGAAGCGTGCGCATGGAAGCGCGATAGTCATTCGGAAACGTTGTAAGGTTTTATAATTGGAGCGTCGGTTCGAAAGGGCGAGGCGGGCAGGCCTTCGCGATTATAGAGGTTGACCTCGGGGATCTTCTTCCAGCCATAGCGTACCGCGATGGGGTGGGCGACTTCGGGACTGGAAACTACCACGGTGTCGCCTTCAATCCGGGCAGCAGCCTCCAGGAAAGATTTTCCATCAGCCGAGAGGGTGAAGCCTTTGAGTGGGCCACCCTTTGCGAGAAGACCCGAACCGCAATGCGTGAAAGTCAGGATGGCTTCGTTGCCCTCAATCCGCATGGATTGGTAGAGGGGTCCGGAGTAGGTGATGGCCTCGCCGTAGGCAAGCGCCCGGGCTGCCAGCGCAAGCCGCTCACCAACTGGTCGTTTATTGGTGGGATGAATATCGCCCGGGTCGCCGGCATCTGTAATCACTGCCATTGCGGTGTTTGTGACGGTCTGGAGGGTCTGAAGTTGAGCTTCACGGATTTCGGGATTCATCCAATTATGCGGAGCGATTTGCACAAAGAGAAAGGGAAAGTTATGTAAGCCCCATTCGGCGCGCCAGCTATCGATCATCGCTGAGAAGCGTTGGTTATAACTCAAGGCTTCGGGGATGCCGGAATTGGATTCGCCCTGATACCAGATCACACCTTTAAAGGCATAAGGAATCAGAGGATAGATCATGCCATTAAAGAGGGCGGCAGGTCGGTTCTTGCTGGTTGCAGGATTTTCGGGCGGGCGGGGCCGCTTCGGTTTCTTTTCTCCGGCCTGCTCGGCAGCGAGGTATGCTTGACGCCATTGCTCCAAGAGGCGGGGTTCTGCCGCTTGGTATGCGGCAAGTCGCGCCGGATAATTTTCGATTGCCTTGATTTGTTCGGCAAGGGTTCCGGGAAAGTAGCGTGCCTGCACTTCCTGCGAGGTCCAAGCCTGGACGGGGGTTCCGCCCAAGGTGGTGTGGATAATTCCGATAGGAGTATCGATGGCTTGAAATAATTCAGATGCGAAAAAATAACCGACCGCCGAGAAGTCCAGAACGGACTCAGGGTTACAAACCTTCCATGCTCCGCTCACTTCGGCGAGGCGGGTATCGGAAGTCGCGCGTGCGACTTGGAATTCCCGAATCCTTGGATAGTTGGCTCGCGCCGCCTCGGCCTCGTAATTGTCAATGGGTTGCTGGCCTGCGCGAAGCCCAAGCTGGCGCTCCATATTGGATTGACCGCTGCAAATCCAAACTTCACCCACCAAAACGTCCTTAAGGCGAATGGTATTTTCACCCTGAATCGTCATTGTATCGGGACCGCCGGCACGCATCGCGGGTAGTTGCACCCGCCATTTTCCATCTTTGGTAGTCGTCGATACTTGATGCCCCCTAAACCTTACTTCAACAACTTCGCCCTCGTCAGCGGTGCCCCAAATTGGAACTGGCGCGCCTTGTTGAAGTACCGCATGATTACAAAAAAGCGGATTAGGGCGGAGTTCAGCATGGGACTTGCTGTAGGGATAGAGCGCGAAGCTCGCGAAACTAAGGACACATGCGATTTGGTACAGGAAGGTTCCTCTGTAATATTTGGAGTTTGAATTCACTTCTTTTTTAGGTAGCGGGTCTCGGCGTTGGACTGCTCGAGATAATTGAGCATCATGCGGTGCAGTTTTGCGGTGAGTTCCGGTTTTTTCAGGGCCAGGTTTTCGCTCTCCTCGAGATCGCGGGAAAGATCAAAGAGTTCCAGACGATCTTCTTCCCATGTCTTGACGAGTTTGTATTCATCCAGAATGAGGGCGCTCTGGGGCAGGCGGTCGGCGGCATGGTGGAAGAAGAGGAAGGGGCGTCGGCGCTCGATCTTACCTTTTCCGGTTAAAAGGGGTTTGAGGCTCGCGCCCTCTACTTTGTCAGGTAAGCTTTGAGGATATCCGGCCCAGTCCGCAAAAGTGGGAAAAAGATCAAGCCCGCTCACCGACTCGGAGCAGCGAACTCCTGCTGCAATGTCAGGACCCGCAATGATGAGGGGAACTCGAATCCCGCCTTCATACATGGTGCTCTTGTAACCTCGCAGCGGATGATTGCGTGGGAGGTCTGCGGAGGGTTGCCCCGGGACACGCTTCGTGCCGCCATTGTCGGACATGAAGATGATGTAGGTATTTTCCTCGATGCCAAGCGCTTGAATTTTATCCATAATGATACCGAGGCCGGTATCCAGATCCTCGGTCATAGCGGCAAATTCGGGCATGGTGTGCCGCGCGTCATCGCTTGCAGCGGAGTATTGGTCGAGGGTTTTTTGCTGATAGTAGACCGAAAGGTGGACGGCATAATGGGAAAGCTGAATAAAGAAGGGGCGTCCCGCTTTGGTTTGTTCCTCCATGAAATCGCAACTGCGTTTCGAGAGGGTGAAGATTTCTTTGGGATCCTCTGCAGGGTGGGCATCGCGTTCACGCTTACGTTCTTTTTGTACATCGTAACCGCCCTCATTGTTGGAGGTGATTCCATCGCTGCGGTCATAACCCATTTGTTGTGGGCTGATTTTGTCGTAGCGCAGATCCCATTTTCCGAAATGAGCGGTGCGATAGTTTGGGTCGGCACGCTTGAGCATTTGAACGAGGTTCAATTGTTCGCGGTAAGTGCGGGTCCAGTTTTCCCGATCGCGGTTATACATGTGGTGAACAACGTCCTGCCCGATTTGTAGACTGCGTCGAGTGGGACAACAGAATGGTGCGGGGGCATAACCATGGGTGAAGGTCATTCCATTTGTGGCGAGCCGTTCGAGATTGGGCGTGCGGTAATAATGACTACGAGTGCGGGCGTCATCGGGCAGCATCTGCAGGGAAGTTCCCACCCAGCTTTGATCATCACTTAAAATAAAAATGATGTTGGGAGATTTTGCGGGACTGGAATGCAGAATGGATGCGATACCCCCTAGGAGAAAACTTCCTAGAAAAATTAATTTTAGGTAGCTTAGATGAAAGGGTCTCAGGTTTTTCATACCTGTGGTCGTTCAAGAATTTGTCCTTTTTCGAGTAATTTGTTGCGCAGTTTTGTGTAGTCGACTTTTTGCACTGGGATGTCCTCGCGGATCGCCATGGCGGCGGCAATACCAGCCGACTCACCCAGGATCATCCAGACCGGTTCCATGCGTAGGGAGGTCATGGCGATATGACTGGCGGAACAACAGACCGGTACAAAGAGATTCGTGCATTCAGAAGCTTTTGGAGTGATGGAGCGGTATGGGATTTTATAGATGCCATCGTGGACTGGATCGAGTCGAAGCATGGAAAATTCACCACCGTTGAGGACGACTTTGCCGTTGAGTGGGAACATCGCATAAGGCCAGTCATCCACTCCATATGAAGCCAAACCAACCGAATCGGAAGGATCTGTTTTTCCTTCCATATCTTTTTGACAAACGACGTAGTCCGAGACCATGCGACGGCATTCACGGACGTAAAGCTGGTGTGGTAAGCCGCCGGTGTCGTCAAAGTAATCCGGCATGAAGCCGACCTTGCGGGCGTTTTCTCTTTTATCGAGCGGGACGCTGGGATCGGTTCTCAGGAAGTGGGTGAATCCCATGAGGTGATTCTGCAGGAATTTCCAAATACGAGCGCGCTCGGCGTAGTCGCCTTCGGGGTAATTCGCATTAGAGCCGTAGACGGTATTGGTGTAGAGGCTGCGTGCTTGATTACCGGTGCCGATTCCGTGGACGTGCCCGCCACATTTTTCATAAACACCCAGCGTACGAGTGCGGCGTCCAAGAAGGGAGATTTTATTTTGGTAAGCACGACGGTACACCTCGTAGGTGCGTGGGTCGTAGTCCTCGGGAGCGCCGATGGGGATTTGGTCAGGCTCTTTAGTAAATTTCCAGCGAAAGCCGTAGCCCATGGTGAGTTTGTCGGCACTCCCAATAGGGTTCATTTTAATATCCTGAACGAGGGGGATGAGACCACTCGAGGGGTTGCCGGGCTTCACGTAGGGGTCGATGTCATATTCCACCATATTGGGTGGAACACCACCAAGCGATTCACCGTATTCTTCAGCAGCTTCGCGACCATAGGTATAGGATACCCCCGAACGCGCCATTAATTCACCCTCGTAGCTACAGTCGATAAAGACATCTGCCTCTACGCGCATGGAGTGGTTTACGATAGCATAAGGTATCGGACATCCGAGTTGATCCGGCGGAGCGTATTCAAGCTCGATGGATTTTATTTTTTTACCGGATTTTCTCAGGCTTGCGAGTCGGTGCTCGTAGACCACCTGGATCGCATATTTTTCAACGATCTCTTTGAACATTTTCCGGTAAACGGTATCGTCAAACTTGTTATTTAAGGTCTTGCAAGTCGTGCCGCCGACCGCCTGGCGACGCCCCCAATCGATATGCATGAGACCACCGCCAGTCATTCCACCCAACCATCTGGAGGGCTCAATGATGACAACCCGCATACCTTCGCGTCTCGCTGCGACTGCTGCCATGATACCACTGGCAGTCGCGCCGTATACACAAAGATCGGTATGGGTAGTTCCCAAAGCAGTATCACGCGTCTCGGCGCTCAGGCAGGTGCCCAGCAAGGAGCAGCCCCCGATAGCGATAAAGTCTCTACGGTTTATTTTTTTCATATCACTCTTTAAGGATTAACGAGATGTTTTTGTGAGTTTTTGCGAAAAATCTAAATCGGTGCGTAGTTTTGAGAGAATGGGTTCCTCCAGTCCTTGCACGACAGGGTTTTCCGTTTCGAGATATTCGAGCACCATGATTTCATTGCGGCCACTTTTAAGCCAGACACCGGGGCAATAGAGGGTCTGCTGGGGGCCAATCTTCCAGTAACGCCCGAGGTTGTGGCCGTTTACCCAAAGCATACCTTTACCGAGATTGCGTGTGTCAATGAAAGTGTCTCCGGTTTGTTCCAGATTGAAATAACCGCGCCGAAAAATAGGGCCCTTAATGCTCGTGTCTCCTTTTGAGAATTTGATCTTTGATAGGTGAGCTTCATCGAGCGGGAGGAGAAAAATTTCCCATTCCTGTAATTTGTTTTCAGTCCCATCGCTCGTCCATTTAATCGGTGAAACAAGCCCTTTGTAGTCGATCATTTGTACGCCCCAGTTGGGACGTCCCATGGGTTCGACTACAAGATCGAGCGTCATAGCCTCGGGGCGTGCCGGGATTTCTACCTGATAGATACGCCGGCGACGGTCCATGATGCCACTCGGCTGACCATCCAGTAAAACATAAGCGAAGTCCCGCACCGAGGCGGCGCTAAGAACGCCTGCCGGGCCTGCAGGTAAGGTGGTGCGATACACAATCGAGCCGTAGCCTTGATCATAAAACTCCATTGTTTTAGGATCGTGTGTGTGAATTGCCTGGTTTTCGGGGGCTATGATGGGCGCAGTCTCATTGAGAACGACTTCCGGTATGGAGAGGGTGGGGATTGCTGCAGGAATGGGTGGTAATTGCGCTCCTTCGGCTAGACGACTTTCAAAGAGTTCGCGGAAGGCCATGAACTTTTTTGTGGCGCGACCGGATTCCGATATCGGGGCATCGAAATCATAGGAGGTGGTGTCGGGGCGATACGCATCGTCCCCCTTGTCATTCGGGTATTCGGCGGTTTCTTTAGCGGTGTAGGAACCGGCGGTGAATCCAAAGTTCGTTCCACCGCAGCCCATGTAGAGGCAAAAGGAGTGGTCATTATCAATCATGTAGGCCATGTCGTTGACGCGCAAGTCGGTCGCGCCGGTCTTGTGCGACTCGCCCCAGAAGTCGAAGCCGGAAACGTAGTACTCTCCGTTAGCGTAAGGTCCGGTGGGCTTGAATTTTCGCAGGATTTCAAAAGATTCCGCAGCTTTCCGGCTCCCGAAATTAACGGTTTGGATGAGATCATCACGGTAGCTGTCGATAAAGCGCTGTCCGCCTTTGGTGGGGTTACAGGAGATGAGCGGAACCTCAAAACCGGCATCAAGATAGAGCTGTCGCATCGCCTTGAGGTAGGGCTGGTCACGGTAAGGGAACTCGTTTTCAACCTGGCAAAGAATGATAGGGCCACCCTGAGTCACTTGAAGGGGTGTCAATTCGCGAGCCACTGCCTTGAGGTAGCGCTCGGATGCAGCCATATAGGCGGGATCGGTGGTTCGTAGTTGAATGCCTTCGTGCTTGAGCAACCACCAAGGGTGCCCGCCCATTTCCCATTCAGAACATACGTAGGGGCCGGGGCGAATGATGACCCAGAGCCCTTCTTCCTGTGCGAGGCGACAAAATTTTGCGTAATCATTGAAGCCTTCAAAGTTAAACTCGCCGGGACGTGATTCCACCTGATTCCAGAAAATGTAGAACGAGACCGTGTTTAAACCCATCGCTTTGACCATTTTTAGACGATGGCGCCAGTATTCCGGCGGAATGCGATTGGGATGAATCTCGGTCGCGTGATAGTAGAAGGGCTGACCGTTTAGGCGAAAAGTATTCTCTGAGACGTCGAACGTATGTTCGAGTCCTTTGGCTGGCTCAATCGCAGGGCCGCGCTGAACATGTCGTTGTGAAGTATCGCCATGAGCGTACTCCGCTGAGTTAAGCAGGGACAGTGCTGCGATGCACCCTAGAGCGAAAGATATCTTTATATGCATGCGAGTGAGTTGCGATTGAGTCGATTTATAAAAATGGGTTTATTTGTTCAGCTTTGATGTCACTTGGTTTCTGTGATTCGATGTGATAATCTGCAAATAGTAGGTTGCACTTGCCTTGATGCCGCCCTCCGAGGTTTTGCGCGTAAGGCCATTTGTTGAGATCAAAATAAGTTCGCGATTTGTAAGGGGGTTGATCGCCTGCATTATCACCGGCAAGGATTATTTTTGCTGGATCGATTATGTTGATCGTTTTATTCCCTAGATCTATATTGTTGCCACCGTTAAATCCCATTACTTCGACATTTAATGCGTAATCGCGGTATGAGCTTAAGTTATTTGAGCTTGGGCAGTTGCAGTAGTGGTCTGCATCCCACTGCTTAAAGGTATCGCTTGGGAATTTATCAGTGCTGTAGTCCAACAGTGTTGTGAGGACACCATAATTTGGGTATCGCGCGGGATCGACAGGGGAGAAAGCGCTCCAACTATTATTGATTGCAAGGGGATAGTCGCCTTTATTTTCCGCACAATAAAGGGCAATTGCTTGCCCCATCATTCTTAAATTTGCCACACATTTGGCCTGATTGGCACTTTCACGTATTGATTTGAGAGTCGGTAATAAAATCGCTGCAAGTATCGAAATGATAGCGATCACAGTGAGCAATTCAATCAATGTAAATCCCATCTTGGATGTGACTGGTTTAACTCGAAGCATAGCAATAAATAGAAGATATTCTTAGATAGTTGGCACAAAAAAGGCGGGCCATAGGAAGGCCCGCCTTCAGAAGTAAGCACTCTTATACTCTCCGTTAGGATAAAATGTTAGCTTTCTAACGGCGGCGACGTCTTAAAATAAGGCAGCTAGAGAGGGTGCCCAACAGCAAAGCATAATTAGACGGTTCTGGAACTACCCCTAGGCTGATGTTGTCGAAGTAATAATCGCCGGTGCCTGAAGTAAAATCGACAAAACGTATGGTATCAGCATTACTGGCTGCAGCTTTAAAGGCTATGTTTGAATATGATTTAACTGAAGTACGGTCTTGGCGTAGGATAACGATATCGTACGTATCGTTAGCAAAATCGGTCGTTATTTCAAATGAGATCCATTTGTTAGTACTGGTATATTCAAGGATACCTGTGGCGTCACCTGTGGCAGTTGGATTCGTTGCCCCATTGTCTAGAATTCTGCCGCCATTTGCGATGTCGAGGCGGAAAAATTCTGTACCGCCAGAGTCGGACATTCGTAGGCTAGGACTGGAATCTCCAGAAACTTTCATAAAATCAAATTTGATAAAAAAATCATCAGTGATTTCGTTACCAGACACTCTGTTAACAATGTTGATAAAATTGTTGGTGCTTGCATCAGTGTCGAGCCAGTTGACTGCCCGATTACCCAAGATTCCGATACCTGCTGTGTTATCGGTGGGGGATACGGGTGTGCTGCTAGGGCCATCTGGGAAAACAGATTGTTGTTCAGCATAGATCGTGTTCACATTCGCGACGCCACTTCTGATTTCATCAAAGTCAGTTGCCGTACTTCCAGTCGTTCCGTTTTCGAAGTCTGCGTCAAATATACTTTGAGCGTCTGCTTGGAATGCTAGGATGGAAAATGATATGATGAATGTTTGTAGATAGGTCATAATGCTATTTGATTAAATGGGGAATATGGTTGTATTTACGGATCAAATTGTAACGGAGTCAATGGTTTTTTTTGGAAAAAGTTACAAAAAAATGTAACGTAACATTTTATGCGCCCACTTGAATTGTATCCGAGTGTTTCATTAGATCAGCTTGGGGGCAACCAGAGCGGTAATATTTTTATTTGGAAGCTTGAGGATTTGCTGCACGAGTCGCTCGACTGCGGTTTCAATGAGTTCTGGGAAGCACAGATCAATGAGCATGGGTTTAGGGTCGAGGTGGCCAACGAGGTTGGGGGTGACCCCGGCAATAATGAAGCGTAGCTTACCGTTCTCGAAGAGCCCGGCTTTTTTTAAGGATTGATGAATCAGGGGCGCCTTTTGTTCGACTAGCAGGAAGACCCCAATTGGAGTTTTTGCGCTGGATGCCTTGAGGGATGCGGCAATCTCGGTGATGTCCTTAAAGATGGTCAAGGGAGCAGGCCAACATTGGCCGGGGTTGGGGCGAATTTTAGCGGCCGCAAAAGTTTCTGTGCCCATGCCTTCGCTGGCTGCGCGGTCCAGCATCGCGCGACCCCTTAAATTAAGGGCCTCGTGGAGCGATTCACTGGTATCAATAACTGCAAAATGCTGACAGCCAGCGCTTTTCAGGGTTCGATAGGCAAGGGCGCCTACCGCTACGTCATTCGTACTGATGTGTTCTACGCTTGAAACAGGATGCCCTGGGGTAAAGAGGTGAACCACCGGAATAAGTGTCGCTAGCTTGGCTATCATCTCCCTCCGTTGCTTCACCATCGAGCCGGAGCCGGAGGGTACATAAATAATGGCACCGTCTACCTGGCGAGAACGCACACAAAGTGGGATGTCGTCGATACCGGTCATTTGGTCGATTAGAAAATTGAGATTTCGCCTGAGGCAGGCGTTCTGAAGATCACCGAGCAACATCGAGAGAATCGGTTCCTCCATGGAACTCTTGGTTTCTCCAATGGAAATAAGTGCGAGACTGCCATGGCGCAATTTGGGCATGGCGGAGGCGTATAGACCGCCTCCCTGACGTCCATTGGGTCGCGAATAACCCAATTCCTCAATGATCTTACGCACGCGGGCGGCGGTTTTGGGCTTCACCGCGGAACTGCCGTTCATCACGCGTGAGACCGTTGCGCGCGAGACCTTGGCTGCCTCCGCAATATCAGTAACCGTAATATTCATAATCAATGCGTAGATTGCAGTATTATTTGGCTTGAGACGAGTTCGAATCTCTGAAACAAATCAATTCTCTAGGTGCATTACATTACAAAAACTTTTGTTATGTTACATTTATATTGAGGAATTCGCTGTTTTTTATTTAGGATGTCAACACAATCAGATTTGGAAATATCAAGTAAAGATGCCTTTGCTGCAATTGCTACCATGGAGCTTGGCGGTAAGCGCGAGGGCATGGAGTCACCAGACCGAGTGCCATGTTTGGAGACGGTTTTGCCGCTAAAGGCAATAGAGGGAGCCGAGCTTGCTTTGCCGCAGAGCCCCAAGATTGAGACGCCTGATGCCTTGGAGCTTGCACTAGCGGCGGAGCGCGAGCGGGTGGCTCCATATTTAAGAAATCTTGCTCCGGAATTGCCTGCGACCCGAGTCTTCAAATCATTTGATCGTGCCGATTGGCGGATTGAGGGCGCGCGATCGGGGGAAGCATTGCAGGCGGCACTGGCGGGCGAGGGTGAGTGGGAATCTGTTTCCATACCGCACTACGGTCCACCATTGGGCAAAGCTTCGACGCTCTACCGGGTAAGCTTCGATCTCCCGGAGGGATTTGGGTCCAAGGAGTCTCTGTTCTTGTGCTTTGATGCGGTGGATTATCGCTGTCAGCCGTATTTGAACGGGGTGTGCCTGGGCGAGCATGAGGGGATTTTTGAGGCGTTTGAGTTTGAAATAAGCACGACCGTCAAGGCCAAGGGAAATGTGCTGCTGGTGCGTGTTGAAAATGACTTTACCATGTTGGGTGAGGCCTTTGAGGAAGGTCAGGCAGACGGCGATAAAATTTACGCGGCGACAGGATTGGGGTATGATGACCCAGAACAGGGTTGGCACCATTGCCCGGCCGGGATGGGAATTTGGCAGCCTTTTCGCATTGAGGGGCGTTCACGGCTCGCCGTGGCGGATGTCTATGTTCAACCAACGGCGGCGCTGGATGCGGTAGAATTGTGCATTGAGGTGGATAATTATGGCGGGAGCCATGCTGAGGAACTTGGTTTCCAGATCGCAATTTACGGACAGAATTTTGAAGCCTCGGTGTATACGGATCATTGGTATAGCCCGACCACTCAACCCGAGGCGGGCTTTGGTGACTTAGACAAAGAGTTAGAGCAATCGATACCCTTGTTGGCGGGTCCGGGTCGCAACTACTTCAAATTGACGCTATCGATGCCGGAAGCGCGCATTTGGGATTTGGAGACGCCCTGGCTCTATCAAGTGCAGGTGCGTTTATTGAATGGAGATGGGGACTTGCTGGACGCTGCCAGTCAACAATTTGGAATGCGAAGTTTTGTGCAGGATGAGACGACTTCACCAAAGGGGAAATTTTACCTGAACGGGCGTGAAATCCGGTTACGCGGTGCGAATACAATGGGGAATCTCGACCTGTGCGTTTTTCGCAACGATACCCCGCAATTGATTGATGATATTCTCCTAGCGCGGCTGACGCACATGAATTTTCTGCGACTGACGCAGCACCCCGTTCAGAAGCAGGTTTACGAATATTGTGATCGCCTGGGAATGTTGTTGCAGACGGATTTACCGCTTTTTGGGACCTTGCGGCGCAATCAATTTTTGGAGTGTGTGCGTCAAGCGGGTGCAATGGAAAAGCTGGTGCGCTCGCATCCTTCAAATATTTTGGTCTCTTTCATCAATGAGCCTTTTCCGAATGGTCGCAGTCGACCTCATCGCTTCCTTGAGCGCGATGAGATGCAGTTATTCTATAAACTCGCGATCGAGGAGGTGCATCGTCACAACAAGCAACGAGTGATCAAGTGTGTAGACGGGGATTATGATCCGCCGGCGGCGTTTGGAATGCCGGACAACCATTGTTATTGTGGTTGGTATCTGGGGCACGGGGTTGATTTGGGGCAATTATACGCAGGGCATTGGTTGCCGGTAAAATCAGGCTGGCACTATGGTTGCGGAGAATTTGGGGCAGAGGGCTTGGACTCGCTGGAAGTCATGCAGGCGCATTATCCCGAAGCATGGTTGCCCGTAACGGTTAAAGCGCCATGGAATCCCGGTGTTATTCCGAAAGCGCAAAGTCATAACTTTCATGGTCTGTGGTATGACACGCCCGTCGATGTGGAGGGCTGGATTAACGCGAGCCAAGATCATCAGGAATGGGTAAACCGTTTGATGACCGAGACCTTCCGCAGGATGCCAGGAATGAACAGTTTTGCGGTGCATTTGTTTATCGATGCATGGCCGGCGGGTTGGATGAAGACCCTCATGGATGTGAACCGCATTCCGAAAAAATCTTGGTTCAGTTATCGCGATGCTTTGACACCTCTCGCAGTTTCCTTGCGCTGTGACCGCACTGCAGGAGTGGCGGGAGAAATTATCTCGGTTGAGCCTTGGGTCGTGAATGATTTTGAACGGATACCGGATAATTGCGAGCTTCGCTACACCATTAGTTGTGACTCCAAGGTTTGCTATCAGGGCAATTCACCCGCCAAGATCGCGCCGGTCATGCCGCAAAGCCAGGGTAGGCTGCAGTTTCAACTTCCTGAGGTGGCTGCCTTGAATACGTGTGATATCAATTTGTCTCTGGTGGATGCCTCAGGCAAGGCTTTGCACGATACGCAAGTGACCTTGGATGTGTATCCTAATTTCGAGCCACAGAAGGAAGGAGTTCGTATACACGTTCTGGGGAATGGGCCTGATGGGTATGAGTGGTTGCGCGAACTTGGATATACGTGCTCTGAAAAGACGGCAATTCAAGATGCCGAGGTAATTCTTATTACCGATTTAAAGGCCTACCTGAGAGAAGCCGATACGCTAGATGCTGTAGTGCGCGGAGGAGCGGTGGCTTTCTTTTTTCCATTGCCGGTCGGAAGCCATCGCATTGGTGCATCCATGGTTGAGATTAAAAAAGCAGGCATGGGTCCGAGGCATTTTGTATCCTGCCAGACCGATCACCCGATGGTGTTGGATTTTAAAATGGATGCCTTTAAGTTTTGGTATGATGAAAGCTGCGGTCATCCGAGCCCGATCCTCAATAGCAGCTTTGAGGGGGAACGCTGGAATTGTATTTTAAAAACGAGTGACGGAGGTTGGGGGCGTTCCTGGGAGCCAGTGATGGCAGCTGGTGAGAAGGCATACGGGAAGGGCAAGTGGCGGATTTGCCAGGTGGATCTTCGGCACCGAGTTAAAACGAACCCTGTCGCAAAAATTTTTGGGAGGCGCATGCTCGAACCGATTCAGGCGAAGGCCGATGCTGTAACGGTTTCTTTGGATGCCGGGATTTTAAAGTGAATGAATTAGAAAAATAAAAAGCCAATACGACTATGTTACTCTTTGGACTACCCCTACTCGATATATTTGTAATCATCGCCTATTTCCTCGTGGTGCTTTGGATTGGCTATCGCGCCATGCAGCGCATCAATAGTTCCGAGGATTATTTCCTGGCGGGGCGAAAGTTCGGAAAGGGGATTCAAACCTTTGCGGCTTTTGGGCAGGGAACCAGTGCAGAATCGGCAGTCACGACCACCACGATGGTGAGCACGAATGGAGCGGCGGGTATCGGGATGAGCCTGATCAGCGGAATCATTACAATGCCAGTTTTTTGGATGACGACAATGTGGTATCGCCGCTTGCGTTACCTGAGTTTGGCGGAGTTTTTTGCAGAGCGATACGGTTCAAAGCGAATGGCGGGCTTCTATGCAATCATCCAAACCTTGCTATTCATGATTGTTGCGGCGACTGGATTTACTGCGATGTCGAAGACAGTAGCCGCGATAGCGGAAAGGCCTGAAGCTGCTCTCACACATGCCGAATTGGAGGAAAAGACTTTAGCGACAGAGCTTCAGGGATTACAGGAAAAGGATTACCGCTTGTTGACTGAGGTGGAGCTGACTCGGATGGACGAGCTTGCTGCGCTGAATCCACGCTCACATTTCAGCACGATCAACCGCACTTATTTAACGATAGGGCTGGCAATCGTGATTTTGCTTTATGCGGTCTCTGGCGGACTAGAAGCAGCCTTTATCACGGATATGATACAAGGAATTTTTATTATTCTGCTAACGTTGATGCTCATTCCCTTTGCGATGGCAAAGATCAACATGGTATATGAAATGGAGGGCGTATTGGGGACTTTTAATGCCTTTCATGCTAACTTGCCGGAGGCGTTTTTTCAGGTATTGGGTTCTCCCAGTCTCCCGCAATTCACTTGGTATTTCATTGCCGCTTTTGGCCTGTTATTTATGGTCAATACGGGTGTGCAGGCTAACCAGCTCACTGCGGCGGGATCCGCAAAAGATGATGAAACCGCCCGTATCGGATTTCTGACGGGTATTTTCATCAAGCGTTATTGCAGCGTTATTTGGGGCTTTTTGGCGATGATGACCCTCTTGCTGTATGGCGCAAAGGTAAGTGACCCGGATATGGTTTGGGGAATGGCAACGCGCGATCTTTTGCCCACCGGTCTGGTGGGTCTCATGATTGCCTGCTTAATGGCGGCGCTCATGTCCACCGCTGACGCGCTTATGCTGACGAGTTCTTCGCTTCTGACGAACAATGTGTATAAGCCCCTTTTTCCTAACAAGAGTGACCGCCACTATATATTGATGGGGCGTGTGTTTTGCCTCGCCTACATTATCGGTGGAGTCGCAATCGCATTGGTCCTGGACGACGTCTTCACGCTTTTCTTGTTTATGATCACCTTCAACTCGGTAATCGCGGCGGCCTTTTGGTTGGGGATGGTCTGGCGACGGGCAAGTCGATCCGCCGCTTGGGTTTCCATTATCGTGACAACGCTTTTCACCTTACTCTTGCCTATTCTGGTGCCCCTATGGCCGGGTGTGCGGAGTTCTGAAAATCTCTCTAAGGAAACTGAGGGCTATGAGGTAGAGCGGGTTTATAGCGCAAAAGAATTTGACGTGCGCGAACGCGCAAATGAAATCGCGGTTTGGGAAGCACTGAGTGCTGCCGGAAAAGCGGAGGGGTCATGTCCGGAACAGCTAGCGCTGGGCGATAAATTCACTAAGAGTGATTACATTCAGCCACGCAGTATTTTTTGGCAAAAAGGTTTAGTAACTGACAAGGATGGTCTTCAAGTTGGGAGCGGAATGTTGAAAGTCGATTTAGTTCTGCTCGACTGGTTGGGCTTTAAGCTTGAGAAGAACAAATATGCACTCAATGAAACCATGACCGCCATCTTTAGATTAGTGATTCCTTTTGGTCTACTGATTCTGGTTTCAAGCTTCACTCGTAGCGAGGATTCAGGGCGCTTGGACTTCTTTTATGCCCGCCTGCGCACACCCGCCTTGGCGGATCATGAGCGAGATGCAATCGAAGTGGAGCGTGTTCGTCAAAATCCGGTAGGATGCGCGGATCAGCGGCTTTTCCCGGGGACGAACTGGGAATTCCGCAAGTGGACAGCGGCAGACTGGAAAGGGCAAGGAGTGGTTTTTCTGGCGGGGGGTGGTGTCATTCTACTGCTCTATTTACTTTTGACGATAGGTAGTTAAGGCAGCGTAAAAGCAAAATGAATGCAACTCCCAGAATAACTAGACGCATCCATTTATGGATTCGATTCGGCATCATGGGAATCATGCTAGCCTGCGCCGGATGCGAGGAATTTTCGTCGAGGGATGATGAACTCAATAAGGTCAAGGAGTTGGGAGAGGCTGAGCCCAGTCGCGAGGGCTCTGGTATTATTGATGACAAAAATAGCAAAGAGGGTGCAGGCGCTCTAAGTTCGCGTTCCTTGTATGTTGCCCCGGATGCTGCGTTGGGCGGCGATGGATCGAAGGAAGCCCCGTTTTCGACGATTGAAGCGGCCCTTGCGGCAGTTAAAGCAGATGGCAGGGCGGCCGGCACCACAATTTACCTGCGCAATGGAATCTATCGCATATCGAAAGGCCTTCTTTTCACGGAAGTTTTTTCTGGAACCGAGCCAGCCCCCTTTACGATTCAGGCAGTCGAAGCAGGTAAGGCGATACTGACCGGCGCGCTTGAAATACCCTCTGAGCGATTCCAGCCTTTACGGAATCCCTCGCGGAAAAATCTTTTGCGGGGGCAAGCAAAGGCTGAAGTTCGGGTAGCGGATTTGAAGGGTCTATCGCTTGCAGAATCTTTCTCGGACGCATATGCGCGTTTTATGGTCTGCAGTAATGGTCATAATTTAATGCAGGCGCGTTGGCCAAACAAGGGCTTTGCTCATATGGGCGAAATTTTGGATGGTGGGGCGGTTTATACAGAGGAGCGAACGTTGGGTGCTCGCCCCAAGGCGAGCTTGGAAAATCCGATTGGTGCGATATTTAAGGTGCGCGAGCAATGGCAGGGCGACTGGTCGGCTGAGTTGGCCTTGGGTATGGCGCATCCAAAGGTTTACGGCTTCTTTTATTACGACTGGCATTTTGAAAGTAGCACGCTTGCAAAAATAAATCCGGAACTGTCGCTGCAGTTGGCAGGCTCAACCCGTTACGGAATTGGCGGGCATGAAAAAATCCCACGTCGTTGCTTTGTCTCGGGTTTGCTTTCGGAATTGGATCAACCAGGCGAGTGGTTTTTTGACCCCAAAATGAAACATTTATACTTGTGGCCGATTGCGCGCGGCGCGGGTATTGAAATCAGTGGCAGTGGAAAGTTGGTTCATTTCAAGGATGTTTCCCATATCGCCCTGAAAGGTCTCGTGCTGGAAGGTGCCAAGGAGGGAGTACTTGTTGAGGGGGGCAAAAACGTCGTAGTCGCAGGCTGTACACTCAGGAGTCTATCTCAATACGGCATCTATCTTTCCGGTGGTCAGGGGCATCGTGTGCAGTCCTGTGATATTTATAATGTGGGTGTGCCCATTGAAGCGCGCGGCACGAAGCCAATGGATTACAAGTGGGACCTCACGGTCAATCCGCCCAAAATTATTCCCGATGCATACGTCATCACCAATAATCATATTTATAATTGCCGCAGTTACCGTGGGGTGCGCCTGGAAGGAGTCGGTATTTTATTTTCCCACAACTTGGTTCACGATCTTCCCGGGCATGCCGTTTATTGGGGCGGCAATGACAATATTTTCGAGTTCAACGAGTATTACAACTTGCTTAAGGAATTGGGCGATGGCGGAGTGACCTACACGGGGGCCCAATGGCACAGCCACGGAAACGAACAACGCTTTAATTTCACCCATCACGTCTTTTCGCTACCGGGTGCGCATCCGGTTAACGGCTTCTATATTGACGATCTCGATCAGGGCGACCGCATTCATGGTAATGTCTTTTTCAAAGTCGGATACCGCAGTATTATTTTCAACGGCGGTTCGGCGGTTGAGGCGACGAATAATATTTTTATCTCCAACTACATCAATGTTTACCAAACCGGCAAATGGGGCCCCGGATACAAAGAGAAGCGGCCGCTTTACGATGCTGGGCACTTGAAACGAGGCGACAAAACGGACCTTTGGTGGCGCACCGAACAAGTGGTGGGCTTAGCTGGATGGGCGCATCCTCCCTGGAACAAGGCTTACCCGCAGTTTCGGCGAGCCATGGAAACCGATCCTTACGCACCTTTTTTCACCCTCATTGCGAAGAATTATGAAATGCTGACCGGGAAAGATGCTATTTGGTTGCGAGAAGTTCCCGAAGGTTCGGTAGATTTTGAGCCGATGTTGCCGATACAGGCGGACGCGTTTGTTAACCCTTACGTCATGAATTTTGCTTTCAAGCCTGAGTTCGAACCGGCACCGGGATTTGAACGCATCCCATTTGAGAAGATTGGCCTAGTGGTGGACGAGTTCCGGACGCATCCGCCAAAGAAAGCACAGTATCGAACAACAGTACGCCTTGAGCATCTATCGCGGGTACCATACGACCCCGAAGCGGTTTACAATCCTGAGATGATGAATGACATCCTCTATCGCGAGCCGCCCTACCTGCAGCTCCGTGATTAGAAGAAAGGCGGGTAGTTTTACTGGGAGGTGGCGCTGCCCCACCAGTCCTCGTTTGGCACAAAATCACGCTTTAGATAACCGGCACTTCTTTTCTCCAGCCAGTCATGCACTTTGGTAGCATGATGTTCAATGTATTCCTCCAGTAATTCAGGCTTAAACCGTGGATCACGTTGTGGGATTTTAGCTCCGGTTTCATGGAGCCATTGGTCCAGTTTTTTTCGAAGTTCAACAACTTGCTCCGCTTTTTCAGCCGCCAAATCAGTGCGCTCACCCACGTCAGCGCTGAGGTCATAGAGTTCGTCCCGACCGTCTTCATGGTAGTGAATGAGTTTGTAATTACCGCTTCGAATGACAGAAGACGGTTCACCGCCCTGGTTGCCGTAGTGCGGATAGTGCCAAAAAAGATTCCGATCCGAGAGGGGTTCGCCGCCTAGGAGCGGTACGAGACTGACGCCATCCATGTGTTGTTCCGGTCGCGCCGGAAGGTTAGCTAATTCCAGCAGAGTGGGGTAAATATCCATGTGAATGGCAAGTGTATCCGTTGTCGCATTTGAAAGCGCGTAGCCCGGAGCATAGAGATAGAATGGCGCGCGAGTGCCGCCCTCCCATTGGCGCCCCTTGCCGCCGCGCAAAGGCAAGCTAGTCGTTGCATAGGCATCACCAGAGGCCACGCCCCCATTATCAGAGGTAAAAATAACAATCGTATTTTCCGCGATTCCCGATGCTATTAATTGCTCCATTACGATACCTACCGCATCATCCAAGGTTTCCATCATGCCGGCATAAATCGGATTATCCTGCGCGGTACGCACTGCCCGCCTGCGGTCAAATTCAAAGCGGTCATTGTTCGAATGCAGCCCCATTAGTTCCGCTTTATCGCGATATTTTTTCCAGAGGGCCTGCGTTGTTTCGACCGGGGCGTGCACGGCGTAGAATGAGAGTAAGGCAATGAACGGTTGGTCCTGTGTGTCCTTAATGAAATCGGCAGTATCTTGCGCTAGGCGCAGGGTCAGGGATTCACCTGCCAAACCGGCATCCATTTTCGGGTTTTTCCACGGACCGAAGAAACCTCCCCAGCCCCCTGGGCCGCCTGAGGATATGCCGCCAATGTTTATGTCAAATCCGTGATCCTCGGGCCAAGAGCCCTCCGCTCCGAGGTGCCATTTTCCAGCGAAGAAGGTCCTGTAACCACCCTCTTTAAATGCCTCCGCCAACGTGATCTCCTCGGGTGCTAGGTTGCGGCGATAGGCACTTGTCAAAACCGGGTAACGCGCTTCGTTGCCGTAACCACTTGCGGATCCGATCCATTGTGTAATGCCGTGGCGCGGTGGAGCTTTTCCGGTCATGATACTGGCGCGAGAAGGGCTACAAACGCGGGAGGCACAATAGGCATTACTGAAGCGCAAGCTTGAACGTGCCAGCGAATCAATGTGAGGGGTCTCATGGAATACACTTCCCTCAATCGCGATGTCTGCGCGAGCGAGATCATCGACCAGAAAAATCAGAATATTGGGTTGAACAGAGGGCTTGGATTCGAGAGTGCCCGTTAAAAGGAGGAGTGTAATTATTAGTAAACGAGAATGAAGCATGGTGTAAGGGTGCAGGTATAGTGTATTAGTTCCTGATAGGAAATTGCTTTTAGGCGGCGCTAGACGCCGAGGTTAGAGATCAGTATTAAATCAATTTTTTTTTAAACCACACTCAAACTCTAATTCTAGCACGCCTGTATCAACGACTTCGACGCATATGATCTTTTTGAATTCGTATTTCATTTTATTTTAGCGGTTTAATTTTCAATCTTTTTGCAAACGTCGAAGACTGGCGCGGCGTTAGCCGTTGCCAGCTCTCCCTAGTGTGTGCACAGCACGGGCACGTTCTAATCGAGTTAGAGTCCCGTGTATCATGGACCTAATAGCAAAACAGATACTAACCTATGGCAACTGCGGAATCGTGAGGTTACGAGGGAAGGCAGCCTATGGCAAAGATATGAGCCCACAAACGGGAACGTGGTATAAGGCCGACGGCATGGGTGAGCTGGCACCACACAGCGAAGCCCTTGGTTCAGTGTCGGAGGTAAACCACGGGTTTGTGTATCGGAACAGCGTGTTCTTACCTAGGGAGGTCCCGTTGGATGGCAAGGGCCGGTTTAGATCCACCGCAAAGCGATTTATGAGAATTGTGAAGTGAGCTGTAGGGTGACTCGCATAAGGCCATATTCATAAATAGCGTGCGAAGATCATTGGAGGCTTGTCTCCAATTGAACCATACGCTTCTATTGGTTTTGGCGCGAGTGTCTGCCGTAGCTGATGTAGAGAAAATTAACGAGAGCTAGGCATATTTGATGCCTCGGGGTCTTCAGCCACTTTTCAAGCGTAGACCCTGAAATCCCTTCTCTCGTCCAGCGCGGCGGTGCCAGGAGCTGGAGTTTCTTTTTGCCCTTATCCTACATACTGACGGGCATTTTGGAACATTTTGAGCCATGGTCCGGCTTCGCCGGTGAATTGGTCTTTCGGGCGATAGCTCATCTGCACGGCGCGGAACAGACGCTCCGGGTGGGGCATCATAATGGTGGCGCGGCCGTCGGCGCTGGTAAACCCGGTTGTTCCGGCAGGGGAGCCGTTCGGGTTGGCGGGATAGACTTCGGTGGGTTCGCCTTGGCCGTCGATGTAGCGCATGCTGACGAGGTCGCCGGTGAGGCATTTCTCGAATTCGCCTGTGGCGGAGAAGTCGGCGCGGCCTTCGCCGTGAGCGACGGGGATTGGTAGCAGGCTGCCTGCCATGCCCTTGAAGAAGATACTTGGGCTTTCCATGACTTCTACGTTGGCGTAGCGCGCTTCGAATTGCTCGGAGCGGTTGCGCACAAACTGTGGCCAGTGCTCTGCGCCTGGGATGATGTCCTTGAGTTGGGAGATCATTTGGCAACCGTTGCATACCCCTAAAGTAAAGCTATTTTCGCGTGCGAAGAAGGTGGTGAACATTGCTTTGAGCTTCGGGTTGTAGAGGACGCTCTTTGCCCAACCAGAACCTGCACCAAGGACGTCGCCGTAAGAGAAGCCGCCGCAGGCGACGACGCCAGCGAAGTCTGCGAGGTCGACTGTGCCGCCGAGGAGATCGGTCATGTGCACGTCGACTGCTTCGAAGCCAGCACGGTCGAAGGCGAAAGCCATCTCATTTTGGCCGTTGATGCCTTGTTCTCTGAAAATGGCGACTTTGGGACGCTGGGCGGACGCCTGCGGCGAGGCGTCCCTACCTAGATTGACGTTTTCGACTTCTTGGACGTCGAAGGCTGGCTGGATAATGATGCCGTTGTTCTCTTCTAAGATCGAATCGTATTCCTCTTGCGCGCACTTTGGGTTGTCGCGCTTGGTTTGCATCTGGAAGCTGAGCTCGCTCCATGCTCGGTTGAGCGTGGTGATGGACTCGCTGTAGATGCTTTCGCCGTTGAGGGTGATGTTGAGCGTTGGCTCTGCTGATGTGTTGCCGACTAAGTGGCTGATGTCGCTGACACCGTGCTTGGCGAGCACGGTCATGACTGCGGCTAGCTTAGTCTTGTCGATTTCGATGACTGCGCCGAGTTCTTCATTGAATAATGCGGCTAGGGCGGAATCCTTGGGCTCTGGGGTGGCAACGACGGAGCGTTTCCCTCCAGTGATCTTATCTAGGACGACGTTTATGCCTTTGCGGCCGGCGATGGCCATTTCGGCGAGGGTTGCTAGCAGGCCGCCGTCGCCCTTGTCGTGGTAGGAGAGGATGAGGTCGTTGGCTAGCAGTTCTTGAACGGCGTTGAAGAAGCCGACGAATTTTTCTGGATCGTCTAAGTCGGGGGTTGCGTTGCCGATCTGATTGTAAACCTGCGCGAGGGTGCTGCCGCCCATACGGTTTTTGCCTGCGCCTAGATCTAGAAGAAGTAGGGCGCTGTCGGTTGACTTAAGATCGGGTGTGGCGGTCTTGCGCACGTCTTCGACGCTGGAGAACGCGGTGACCATCAGGCTGAGCGGGGAGACTTGCTTGTGCTCTTGGCCAGAGCTGTCTTTCCAGCTGGTGCGCATCGACATGGAGTCTTTACCGACGGGGATGCAAATGCCGAGTGCGGGGCAGAGTTCCATGCCGACGGCTTTGACGGTGTCGTAAAGGTTGGCGTCTTCGCCGGCTTCGCCTGCGGCGACCATCCAGTTGGCGGAGAGCTTGATGTTGCCGATCTTGCCGACGTAGGCAGAAGCGATATTGGTCAAGCACTCACCAATCGAAATGCGGCCGGATGCTGCGGCGTTGATGATCGCAATCGGTGTGCGCTCGCCCAAAGCCATGGCTTCGCCGGTGTAGGCATCCATACTGGTCGCGGTCACGGCGACGTCGGCGACGGGTGTTTGCCACGCGCCGACCATTTGATCGCGGGCGACCATGCCGGTGATGCTGCGGTCGGCGATGGTGATGAGGAAATTCTTATTGGCGACGGCTGGGAAGCGGAGCACGCGGTCGACGGCGTCACGTAATTGAATTTGGGAGACATCGAGCTCAGCGTGATCTTCGACTAGGCGGGTGACATCTTTGAGCATCTTCGGTGTTTTACCGAGTAGGACGCCCATTTCCATGTCGATTGGGTTGTTTTCAAAGTGGGAGTCTTCGAGCACGAGTTGCCCGTCGTTGGTGGCTTGGCCAACGATGGCGACGGGGCATCGCTCACGTTCGCAAAGGGCTTCGAAGTCGACGATGCGGTCTGGCATAACGGCCATGACGTAGCGCTCTTGAGATTCGTTGCACCAAATCTCCATGGGGCTCATGGAGGAGTCTTCGTTGTGAATGTTGCGCAGGTGGAAGCGTCCACCAGTGGCTTCGACGAGTTCAGGCAGGCCGTTGGAAAGTCCGCCGGCTCCGATGTCGTGAATGGAAAGCATGGGATTTTCCATGCCGAGGGCGATACAGCCGTCGATTACTTGTTGGCAGCGGCGTTCCATTTCTGGGTTGCCGCGCTGAACGGAGTCAAAGTCGAGAGCTTCGGACTGCGAGCCTGCGCCGATGGAGGAGGCTGCGCCGCCGCCGAGGCCGATCTTCATCGCTGGACCGCCGAGTTGTAAAATAAGTGCGGTCGGTGGAATCGGCTTTTTGTCGACATGCTCGCGCTTCATGTTGCCCATGCCACCGGCGACCATGATTGGTTTGTGGTAGCCGCGGTGTTGGCCGTTGTGCTCCAACTGAAGGGTGCGGAACATGCCGCAAAGTTGTGGGCGGCCGAACTCATTGCCAAAGGCAGCGCCACCGATCGGGCCTTCGAGCATGATGTCGAGCGAGGAGGCCATACGCTTCGGATGCTCGGCGATGTGCTTTTCCCATGGCTGGGTGTAGCCTGGCACTTCGAGATTGGAGACCATGAATGCGGAAATACCTGCCTTGGGACGACCGCCGATGCCGGTGGCACCTTCGTCGCGGATTTCTCCACCAACGCCAGTTGCAGCGCCAGGGAACGGGGAGATCGCAGTGGGGTGATTGTGCGTCTCTACTTTGCAAAGAATGTCGAGTTGGCTTGGTGTCTTACGGTAAGTCTTGAATACACCCTGTTGGTCGACTTCCCACCAGTCGGCGGCGGAGCCGGGGATGACGCCGCAGTTATCGGAGTAGGCCGAGAGTGTGCCTTCTGGGTTCAGCTTGTGGGTGTTGCGGATCATGCTGAACAGCGAAAGTTCGCTCTGTTCGCCATCAACGATCCAGTCGGCGTTGAAAATCTTGTGGCGGCAGTGCTCGGAGTTGACCTGCGAGAACATGACGAGCTCGGCGTCGGTCGGGTCGCGCTCCATCTTCTGGTAGGCTTTGACCAAGTAGTCGATTTCGGGGGGCGACATGGCGAGGCCCCAGTCGATGTTGGCCTTGTCAAAGGCAGTTGGGCCTTCGGCCATGAGTGGCACGGTGCGCAGTTCGGTTGGCTCAAAATGACGAAAGAAGTCGGTCACATCGTCGTAAACAGCTTCAGTCATGCGGTCGTGTAGCGCGAGCACGGCCAGGCCGAGGTCCTCGATGCCGAGCACGATGCCGTCCTTGGAAGTGAGGCGGAAATGGAGGCCGCGTTCGACGCGCTCGATACCTTGGATGGCGCAGTTGTGGAAAATGTCGGTCGCCTTGGAGGACCAGGGCGAGATGGTGCCCTTACGCGGAGTCACGAAGAAGCCGCCTTCGCGCTCGAAATGGTGGTTGGCAGCGAGCAGGGCAAAGGTGCGCTCGGTGGTCTGATCGTCGAGGACGTTGGCCGACTCGATAAAATAGACTTCGACGGCGTCAATGGAGTCGATCGCGAGCTCTGGAGACGCTGTGTTGAACGCATTTTGAAGCGCGGTGAGACGAAAATCGGAAAATGCGGGACGGCCCTGAAGAATGATCGGTTGCATAGCTGTAAAAGTCGGAAAAGGAGTAAGTTGGCGATTGATTTGAAAGGGAACAACTCGAAAAGCTGGGAAAGAGGATTTTGAAGGTGGAACTTAGAGGGACAGGGGGCGAGGGCTGAGGGTATGTTTGTTTTACCGCAGAAGTGGCTGAGGGCCGAGAGGTAAAAGGGAGCTGCTATTAGGTCTTAATTCTCATCCTACTCGAACTTTGCTGTCCTTCTCGGTGGGCTAGGGATCGGCTCTGAAAATAAAGCGACAAGAGTGTCGCTTCTACGGTTTTAGTTTTTAGCTTTCGTGATATGACATCAAAACCGCCAGTTCGTTGGGGCATTCTTGCCTGTGGAAAAATCGCACATGAATTTGCGGCGGCGCTGAAGGATTGTTCTGCCAGCGTACTGCATGCGGTATCGAGTCGTGATGTGAAGCGCGCGCAGGCCTTTGCGGATCAGTATCAAGCGCCACGTGTGTATGGTAGTTACGAGGCAATGCTGGCGGATTCGGAGGTCGAGGCGGTCTATATAGCGACGCTGCATCCCTTGCATTTGGAGTGGATCGCGCACTGTGTGCAGGCTGGTAAGCATGTGCTGTGTGAAAAGCCGCTGACGATGAATCTTCGCCAAGCCAAGCAGGCTAAGAAGCTCGCCGACGATCATCGCTGTCTATTACGGGAGGCGTTCATGTATCGGCACCATCCACAGACGGAGCGGGTGGTGGAGCTGGTAACCTCTGGTGTGATGGGCAAGGTGCGGATGATTGAGGCGAACTTTTGCTATAATTCGGGGGAGCAGCCGGAGTCACGGTTACAATCTAAAGCGCTTGGCGGCGGCGCGATTCTGGATATCGGTTGTTATACGATGTCATTTGCACGCTTGATTGCTGGACGTGCACACGGCCGCTTATTTGCGGAGCCGCTGGAGTTGAAGGCGGTGGGACATCTGGACGTGAAGACCAAGACGGACATGTGGACGACGGCGGTGATGCGCTTTGAAGGTGATATTTTGGCGAAGACAACCTGTGCTTTACGTATGAATCGTGAAAACGTGGCAATGATTTTGGGTGATAAGGGCCGTATCACAGTGGAGATGCCGTGGCAGTGCCCTGGCACGATTCGGGTTGAGATGGACGAGAAAGACTCGGTGCAAGAAATTGCGATGCCGAAGCAGCGCCCCTTGTTTGCGTATGAGATCGATTCGTTTACTAACGAGATACGCGGTCGTCCGATCGCTGCGGATGCGGTGGCGATGCGTTTTGACGATACCTTGGGCAATATGAAGGCACTCGATTGGTGGCGCGCAGAAATCGGCCTCGGCTACGAGGCGGATGCGGTGCGCTAGTGTCTGAGTATTACAGGGGATTAATTGGCCGTAGCGACTAATTTCATCTCAAGATCACGGCGCATTTGGATTACCATTTGTGTGTGCTGGAAGTGTTTGGCTAGCCTCTTCGCAGTACTTTGATAAAGAGCAGGCCTGATTTTGATTTTGAAGCAAGTAGCGAGAGTAAAATTCTCTTGTGTGGTGTTCGATTTGATATACCAAATCTACTATGAAAATTTGTTGTATTGGAGCAGGATATGTTGGTGGACCCACGATGGCGATGATTGCCCATAAGTGTACGGACATCACGGTCACAGTTGTAGATATTAATCAGGCGCGGATCGATGCATGGAACTCTAATGAACTGCCAATCTTCGAGCCTAGTCTGGATGGCATTGTTAAAGGCTGTCGTGGCAAAACACTATTCTTCTCGACCGATGTTGATTCCGCGATTCGTGATGCAGACATCATCTTTATAAGTGTCAACACGCCGACCAAGACTTACGGTGTTGGCGCTGGGCGTGCGGCGGATCTGCGCTATATCGAGAAGTGTGCTCGTAAAATTGCTGAAGTCGCGGAGAGCGACAAGATCGTGGTTGAGAAATCCACTTTGCCAGTGCGCACTGCTGAGTCGATTAAGCGTATTCTCGAGTCCAACTCCAAGGGGCGGAAATTCCAAATCCTTTCTAATCCTGAATTTCTAGCTGAGGGTACCGCTGTGGCTGACCTTGAGAAGCCAGACCGAGTGTTGATTGGTGGTGATCAGACGCCAGATGGCCTCGCCGCGATTCAAACTTTGGTCGATGTGTATGCGCAATGGGTGCCGACGGAGAACATCTTGACCACCAACGTCTGGTCGTCCGAGCTATCCAAGCTTACCGCCAATGCTTTTCTTGCTCAGCGAATCTCTTCGATTAACGCGATTTCAGCACTATGCGAAGCGACTGGTGCCAATGTCGACGAAGTCGCACACGCGATCGGTACTGATAGCCGTATCGGTCCGAAATTCCTTCAGTCTTCCGTCGGGTTTGGTGGCTCTTGCTTCCAGAAGGATATCCTGAATTTGGTCTACCTGTGCGATCATTTTGGTATTCCAGAGGCTGCCAGCTATTGGAATGGTGTGATCGAGATGAATGACTTTCAAAAGCATCGGTTTGCGCGTCGTATCATTTCCACCATGTTTAACACTGTTTCGGACAAGAAAATTGCTGTGCTCGGTTTCGCTTTTAAAAAGGACACCAACGACACCCGTGAGTCCGCGGCCATTTACATCTGTAAGGATCTGCTCGAGGAACAGGCCAATGTCAGCATCTACGATCCGAAAGTGTCGGAAGCTCAAATTCGTCGCGATTTGGGTCTTGCCGACGAGGATCGTTCTGTGACCGTTTGCGCAGATGCCTACGAAGCGACAAAAGATGCGCATGCGCTCTTAGTGCTAACTGAGTGGGATGAGTTTAACGCGCTTGATTTCAAAAAGATCTATGATCACATGAATTTGCCGGCCTTCCTGTTCGATGGTCGTAACCTGCTCGATCTCGAAGCGCTTCGCCAAATCGGCTTTGAGGCGTCTGGAATCGGTCGCGGAGAGGCTTAAGCTCTGCTTGTAACAGTGTATTTTTAATAGACGTGGACGGGGCGAACCTCATTCGCGTCTTTTTGTATACATGCAAATTATCAGTTGCTTCAGCGGGAGGATTCTCTTTCACTGCAGGCTTATTAATTTCATTCAACTACTAAAGTATTATCATGATAGTTAAACCGCGCATCCGAGGATATGTATGTATTACCGCACACCCGAAAGGTTGTGAGGCTAAAGTGCGTGAGGAAATCGAAGTCGCCAAGGCTACGAAGAGAAGTGATGGGCCTAAGCGGGTTCTAGTGCTCGGCTCTTCGACGGGCTACGGCCTTTCCTCCCGAATTGCTGCTGCGTTTGGTTTTGGTGCGGCTACATTTGGCATCTTTTTTGAGCGCCCATCGACTAATGGCAAGCCGGCCAGTGCTGGGTGGTATAACTCCGTGGCATTTGAAAAAGCCGCTCACGAGGCGGGCCTTTACGCCAAGAGCATCAATGGTGACGCATTTTCCAACGAAGTTAAAGCGCAGGCAATCGCACAGATTAAAGAAGACCTCGGTCAAATCGATCTGGTCGTGTATAGTCTTGCTTCTCCGCGTCGCACCGATCCAGAGACTGGCCAAGTTTACAAGTCAGTGCTCAAGCCAATCGGTGACCAAGCATTCACCAACCGCACGATGGATACCGATCGTGACGAGGTTAAAGACGTCACCATTGAGCCAGCGACCGAAGAAGAGATTCAACACACCATAAATGTAATGGGTGGTCAGGACTGGGAGCTTTGGATGAAGGCGCTCAATGATGCTGGGGTGCTGGCACCTGGAGCAAAGAGTGTCGCTTATTCCTATATCGGTCCCGAAGCCACGTGGCCTGTTTACACCAACGGCACTATCGGTCAGGCTAAGAAAGATGTCGAGCGCGCGGCGGCGGCGATAACCGAGACTTACGATTGCGCCGCCTACGTTGCGGTCAACAAAGCCGTCGTCACTCAGGCCAGCTCGGCAATCCCTGTTGTGCCACTATATATTTCGATCATCATCAAGCTGATGAAAGAGAAGGGCACACATGAAGATTGTATCGAGCAAATGGTGCGCCTCTTCGATGATCGCCTCTATGGGAATGATTTACAGCTCGATGATCTGGGTCGTATCCGTGTCGATGATTGGGAGATGCAACCTGACATTCAAGCGAAAGTCATTGAAATTTGGCCATCGATTACATCTGAGACGCTCGACGTGCTCGGCGATTATACCGGCTACCAGCACAACTTCCTGACCCTGTTTGGTTTTGGACTCGACGGCGTTGATTACGACGAAGATGTCGAAATCGACCTGCCACTGCCGAGCAGCGTGTAAAATTCTTGGCGTAAAGCCAGGCGCTCCTTTGCAAGCGGCTTTATTCCTATGCAAAAATGCTGCTGCCACGCACAGCGCTCTTGGCTCACCACGCCTCCTCTGCGTCCGCAATTACGCTTTTTTCGTCTAGGCTAAGACGAATCAGCATCGGACGGCAACAGACTTCGCAGTCGTAGTTACATTCCGTAGGTGTCTCTGATGATGCTGGAGCTGTAACTGAGAATACCTCAAAGCAATTCGGACAAGTAACGAGGCAGGATTGTGAGGATTCCATTCTCTAAAGGTCGACCAACTGAGGCAATTCGGTGAATAGTAGTTTCAGATCGATGACTGATTCGTCGATGCTGACGATTTTTGCGAGTGCCTTACGATAGGCTTCGAGTTGTGGGCGATGGTGCAGGCTGGCTTGCTCCAACGTATTGTGTGGATGGATACGGTCGCTTTTGAAGTCGATGATCTCAGCGCGACTGATAGTCCCGTCTTCCGCTTTATAAATTACAACGCGGTCGAAGATACCATTAGTGAATTGATCGCCTTCGACATAACTGAATGCGCGCTCGCGCCAGACGAGGGTTGCTGTTTCGGGCTTGGTAAAGAGTGTGCGTATTTCGGAATTTTTGAAACAGCTGTTGAGGGTCTTTTTCACTTCTGGAGGGCAATGCGCCGTCATTGCCAAATGTGGAAACGACGGAGCGTTTTCCTCCACAGGTTGTTGGAAGAGATCTAGGGTGAGGTTCGTGTCATCGTTCGCTTGGGGCTTTGGTTCGAATGCTTCTAGCCATTCGATTTGTTCGAAGGCGTCGTGTAGCGCGGTGCCAAAGATGCTGGCGTGCTCATCGAGGTCGAAGCTCCTAGCCGCGGCGAGTGAACCTGCCTTGCTGTTAGATGGGCGTGCCAGTTGCAGTCGCGGATGTGCGGGATCGAAGGCAGGCGCTGATGGTGGTTGGCTATTGGTTGTTGGTTGTACGGCTGCTTTAAACGACTCATGCCAATTTTGATCGCCGGTGCTCCAGAGCACGGGATAGTTGGCCTTGGGGAATAGCTCGGTTGTTTGAGCCTCCGTGCCGAGCCGCTCTTTAAGGAAATGAACGGTTGATGTTTTGCTCACGCGATCTAGGTCACTGATTATATAGAGTCCGCGTTTGGCGCGGGTCATCGCGACGTAAAGTGTGCAAAGGTTGCCGAAACCGCGTTGACTGATACTTTGCTCTAAGAGTTGGTTGAGCATTGGGTCAGCCTGCATCAAGTCTTTCTTGATCGGCTCGATGATCCAATCGGCTTCACCTTGCGGATCAAGTAGTGGATTGATCCGTGTTTCGCTGCGCGAAGTCTTGTCTTCGTTGACGAGGATGACGACGTCGTATTCCAAACCTTTGGATTTATGAATGGTCTCGATGATTACGGCATCCCCCGCGTGGCATTCGCCGCTACTACACTTTCTGAGGAAGTGAATCAGACCATCGATGTCGCGGCGCTCCTCGCTGTCGAATGCACGTGCTTTTTCAATCAGGCGATTGAGACGTTCACGGTGACGTGTATCGCCTTCGGGTAGGTGAGCGGTAATTTGCTCAGTCGCCCAGCGCACGGCACTTTCATGGCTATCGGAGAGTAGGCGTGCGCGCAGTTCCTCCGCGGCACTAGCGAGTGCGGGGCCGTCGGTCGAGACGTCGATCAGAGTGAGGTAGCCTAGCGCATGAGCATTGCCAGGGTGTGCAGCTAAGCTGAGCAATGCAAGGAGTGCAGCGCCTGCGGAATTATCGACTGCGGGCTTGATGGCGGAGCCAGTATGTATTGGTAGCAAGCAGTTCTCGCGCAGGTAGTCCGCGACTTCATTGGCATCGCTATTTTTACGCACGAGCACGCCGACGCTCATGCCACGATCGATCGGATTGAGATCTTGAAGTAGCTTGAGGATTAGTTCGTTGCGTGTGGGGCTATCGTTTTTCTTTGCTTCAATCCAGCAGCTAAATCCGCTCAAATTTTTAGTGGCGGGTGAAGCTTCGTGCGTTTGCCATGCGCGTGCCCAGCGGGCCGCTGCATCGGCAGAGAAGGTTTCGGCAATCAAGGCGTTGTCTTTGAATACTTGGTTAACTGCGGCGAGGATTGGAGTGGCTGAGCGCCAAGACATCGAGAGTGGGTGTTGCTCGATACGGTTTGCGCCGCTGGCGTTGTAGTGCATTTGGATGTCGTGGAACAGGCGGTCGTCGCTATTGCGCCAGAGGTAGAGGCATTGTTTGGTGTCGCCGACGTAAAAAAAAGATCGCTCACCAGAGTCGTCTTGCACGATCTCGTCGATTAGGTTGGCCACGACTTCCCACTGTGGGCGACTCGTATCTTGGAATTCATCAAATAGCCAGTGGTCAAATTGACTGTCGAGGCGGAAATCCATCAATTGCCGCGTCATCGGATCGACTTCGCCCATCGGTGAACCTACGGACTTGGGTGCGAGTAGGTGCGTGAGGTCGGCGAAGGCGAGGCGTCCAGGGCGGCGCACGATGCGGTCGTAGTTGTCGTGATAAGCTTGTAGAATACGGTGCACCCCTTGGGTGTTTTCGAGCGCCCGCTTCAGGTGATGCCAGATAATTGCGCGTAAGCAGTCGGCGAGGGCATTGCAAAGTGCGGAGCTTAGTTGTATCTCTTTGCGTACTTTGATCGTCGCTTGCCCAGCTAGGATGTCGGACGCGGCTGCCAGTGCATTATTGAGTAAGGTGTTGAGCGTTTCGTTGCTTCCGTAGTTGCGGATCGCGCAGGCCGCCGAGTTAAAATCGTTGACCTGTGCTTTGCCCAGATTGTCGGGTAGGGCGGCGAGTAGTTTATTTGCGAGCTGCTCCCAGTCGGGGGCGACACTGGTCTGCCACGGGCAACCTTGCGGCCATATTGTGGTGGCGTGTCCCCAGCGATCGGCATCGGGGGTTTCGAGGTAGAGTGCGTACAGCTGCTCGATGAACTCGGAGACGACTTTCTCAATACTGCGTGCCTCTTGTCCGTAGGTGGCTTGTTTGAAGGCGTGCCAAAATTCGTTGAGCTCGGTGGTGAGTTCCCCTGGTCGATGAACGATGCTGTCGCGCACTTCGTTGCGCATGCGTGGTTCGCTACTTTCGTCGAGCAGCTTGAGGCTGCCAGAGAGGCCGAGTTCGAGTGCGAAACTGGAAACGACCCGAAAGAAAAAGCTGTCGAGCGTCTGCAGGTTGAGCTGGTGCATACTGTTGATCAGCAAGTGTAGCAAGTGGTGGTAGCGCGCGCAGTCGGCAGTGATAGCTAGCTGTTTAGAGAGTGAGTCGGCTTTGCTAGTGTCTTCGGCGGCATCGCAAAGCTTTTCAATGATCTTATTAAAGAATTCACCAGCGGCGGTGCGTGTGAACGTCAGGGCGATAATACGCTCTGGTTGCTCAAAAGCATGCAGCAGATAGATGAAGCGATTGGTCAGCGTATAGGTCTTACCCGAACCAGCGGAGGCGGAGATCGCAATATTTTGAAGTGAGTTCAATAATTCAAATCCTAGGAAGCCGCTGAGTCTTGTCCATCTACAATACGAATTTCCACTGCTGAGAATCGCGTCTGTTCGCGACTTCATTTACAGGAGCCAACCTTGGCACGCCTGAACAGAGTGTCGCTTGCACTGGCACCACGATGGGATCGACATAAAAAAACGCCACTCCCGAGGGAGTGGCGTTAATTGAAAAAAGTACGTCGACTTATTTGAAGGCAGCTTCGGCTTCCGCAACTGTCTTAGAGACGCGAGAAACGATCTGGTAAGGATCGCCTTGTGAGTTTGGACGACGGTCTTCGAGGTAGCCCTTGTATGCATCATCTACGACGAAGCTGTGTGGGACGCGGATCGAAGCACCACGGTCAGCTACCCCCCAAGAGAACTTGTCGATGGACTGTGTTTCGTGGAGACCTGTGAGGCGCATATGATTGTCAGGGCCGTATGCAGCGATGTGCTCGTCCTTGTACTCTTCGAACTTGTCCATGAGTTTGAGGAAGTAGTCCTTACCACCGGTGTCGCGCATGTATTCTGTGGAGAAGTTGCAGTGCATACCGGAACCGTTCCAGTCACCTTGGTAAGGCTTGCAGTGGTATTCGACATCGACGCCATACTTTTCGCAGAGGCGCTGGAGGATGTAGCGAGCCACCCAGATTTGGTCACAGGCTTTGTGTGCACCTTTGCCGAACACTTGGAATTCCCATTGTCCCTTTGCCACTTCTGCATTGATACCTTCGTGGTTAATACCTGCGTCAAGGCAGATGTCGAGGTGCTCTTCAACAATCGCACGAGCGATTTCGCCGACAGAAGAGTAGCCTGCCCCGCAGTAGTAATCACCTTGTGGTGCTGGGAAACCTTCTTGAGGCCAACCGAGTGCGCGGCCGTCTTGGAGGAGGAAGTATTCTTGCTCAAGACCGACCCAGAGGCCTGGATCATCGGCGATAGTCGCACGGGCATTGGATGGGTGTGGAGTGCCATCTGGGTTCATGACTTCACACATGACGAGGAAAGCATTTTTGCGAGTACTATCAGGATAACATGCCACCGGCTTTAGGATGCAGTCAGAGCTGCTGCCTTCGGCTTGTTGAGTCGAGCTGCCGTCGAAGCCCCAAAGTGGGCAGTCGTCGAGCGACCATGTGCTGATGTCGCCGTCTTTGACGCATGTCTTGCCACGAATGTTTGCGACGGGTGTATAACCGTCGAGCCAGAGGTATTCTAGTTTGATTTTAGCCATAATAATTTGTGAATGAGTTGTCGTTGAATTGTCTGATTAAGCAGTTTTTAAAATGAGTGAACAGATTGAATTCATCTTAAGAGACATGCGAATTTAGCAAAATGCGTGCCAGAGAAGGCTTCGCAAGTTTTTTTGGCCACGATTTAATAAATCTGCGCAGAATCCCGACGAGTTCTTGCCAAATAGAAGGTGGAAGGCTCAAATTAACCACATATTTATGCATGAGGCTAAAAATACTGCGCGGGCAGTTGTTCATATTGGTTACGATGGCCGTGTGCATAAGACGTTTAAGGGGCCGCAGGCTCGTGAGCGCTACGAGAACGAAGTCCGAGTGTTGGACTTTCTGCAGAAGCATGGTTGCGCGTTTGTGCCGCAAATCATTGAGAAGGAAGATGATCAGCTGTATCTGGTGACAAGCAACTGCGGTAAGCTCGTCGATCATGTAAGTGATGAGAAGAAGAAGCGAATTTTTAAGGAGCTAGAGCAATACGGCGTGCGCCATGAGGATGCGGAAGTGCGTAATATTACATATAATACGCAGCTTGGTCGGTTTTGTGTGATTGATTTCGAATTTGCGACGATTTTGGAGCCCGGCTATCCAGCTTCGCCTAAGATGCAGTCGAATCCAAATCGTGATGAATGGAAAGCATAGTATGGCAGAAGAGTTAGCAGATACGGCAGAAATAGTGCGGTGGTTTGGCCAGACAGATGTTGGGCGTTTTCGCAAGGACAACCAAGATTCGTTCCTATTGCTAGCGGTGGATGGCGAAGGCGTGAAGCGCCTCGGTAAATACGGCGAAGCGAATCTCAAGGCGCACGATTTCATTTTTGCCGTCAGTGATGGTATGGGCGGCGCCAAGGCCGGGGATTTTGCCAGTCGGATCGCAATTGATAAGATCACTCGGCTGTTGCCGCAGAGTTTTCGTTCGGCAGCATCTGGCATCGAGATTGGCTTTCAGGATCTTTTGAGTGAGTTGTTTGATCAGATCCATGCCGAGCTCACACATTTGGGATTCAGTTACGAAGAGTTGCAGGGTATGGGGGCTACTTTAAGTCTCTGTTGGCTCCGCCCAGAGTGGCTCTATTTCGCGCATGTGGGTGACAGTCGTATTTATCATTTGCCCGAGGCGGGCGGCATTAATCAGGTGAGCCACGATCACACTCATGTCGGATGGCTACAGCGAGATGGACAATTGACCGAGACGGCAGCGCGTAGCCATCCGGGACGTAATGCTCTGCAACAAGTACTTGGCGGCAAGAATCAGAACCTCAGTCCGCAATTTGGAGCGATCGGCTATGAGCCTGGTGATCGTTTTTTAATCTGCTCCGATGGTTTGGTTGAAGGTCTGTTTGATCGTGGAATGGAGCGGATCATTCGTAATCCAGCGCCACACCTTAAAGGCACGCCAGCTGAGATGCTGGTAACCGAGGCGGTGCAGACTGATGGTAAGGATAATACTACTGCGGTAGTGTTTGAGATGGCGTAAGTTGGGCGCGCCCCAACAAATTTATAAGTAGCTGCGCAGGTACTGGGTTATCCCAGCATAGTAGAGTTCTAAATCTATCCCCGCGAGGGTATTTCAGATCGCGGAGTCAACCCACTCGCTACAAACTTCGCTATTTTTGACGTTAGGTAGCGATGGAAATAGACGGGTTTCATCCCTCACCAACGCGCTACGCGAGCTCAATCCCCGTTGCACCACTTTTTCGGTCTTTGGCAATTAGCATATAGATCGACGGAAGAAAGAGTAGTGTAAACAGTGTGCCGATTGCCATACCGCCGACGAGGACGAGGCCGATCGAATTGCGTGCTTCAGCACCTGCACCTGTGACCAGTGTCAGCGGGAAGTGACCCGCTACGGTCGCGACGGTGGTCATTAAAATCGGGCGTAGGCGCACTTCGCTGGCTTCTTGAATCGCATCGAGCTTTGCTTTGCCTTCGCGCTGTAGTTGATTAGCAAATTCGACAATTAAAATCCCGTTTTTGGCAACTAGGCCGACGAGTGTGACCAGCCCGACTTGTGAGTAGATATTCAGTGTGGTCGTCCAGCCATCGGTCCAGAAAGGCACGCTCGGGCTGAGCATTTTTAAGAAGGTAAAGATCAACGCGCCAAACATGGCCAATGGTACCGAACCGAGTAGAATGATAAAGGGGTCGCGGAAGCTGTTGAACTGAGCAGCGAGCACCATAAAAATTAGCACCAGCGCGAGACAGAACGCAGGCAGGAATTTATTGCCCTCGGTGCGAAGTTGGCGTGACTCGCCATCGTAGTCGACCCGATAGCCGTCGGGCAAGATTTCGGCGGCAGCGTCTTCGAGAAAACTGAGACCTTGATCGAGTGGACCCATATAGACGCCGCTCATTTTTACGGCATTGAATTGCTGGAAGCGATTGAGGGAACGTGGCTGCACACTGTCTTCGAGCGTGGCGACTGTGCTGAGTTGGATTAACTTTTTTTCTGGGCCTTTGATGTAGATGTCCTGCAATTGATCGGCATTGAGACGTCCAGTCCGTTTGATTTGAGGGATCACTTTATAGCTGCGCCCAGCGATGTTGAAGCGATTCACATAACCGCCACCGATCAGTGCGCCGAGGTCGGCACCGATGGCGCGTTGGTCGAGTCCGAGCGAACTGACCAGATCATGATCAATTACGAATTGAGTTTGTGGTTGGTCGATCTTGGTGTCGATGATCGGCGGAAAGGCGAAGCGACCGCTCGCAATTGCTTTATCGTGAATTTGCCGCACAAATTTGAGGATCTCTTCGGGCTCAGCAGTGGAGGCGACGATGAAGTCCACTGGAAAGTCGCTGCCGCCAGGCAGTGCGGCAGGGGTGACAGGGAAGATTCGAACTCCAGGAATCGCGCCGAGTCCCATTTGAGCTTGCGGGATAATGTCAAAAACTGTGCGTTGGCGCTCACTCCACGGAGCGAGAATCATGCCGCTGAAACCACCATTCGGGTAGGTCAACTGAAAGCTGTAGGCAGTTTCTGGAAAGCTAAAAAACACGTCGTTGGCTTTTTCGGTAAAACGAGAGGTTTCTTCGATTGCGTAGTTGCCAGGTGCATCGACAATGCCAAAAATGACACCCTGGTCTTCGGTTGGCGCGAGTTCCTTTGGCGAGAGCACGAACATCGGTAGGCACATCAGGGTGAGCACGCCCCAACAGCAATAAATAACCCAGCGAGTTTGCAGGCTAGTGCGTAAGATACCGCCATATTTTTTTCTCAAACGGTCAAAGCCATTATTAATAAGTAGTGCAAGCCCAGTATGTTCGCCACTCTTGAGCAGCTTGGACGAAATCATTGGGCTGAGGGTGAGGGCCACGATGGTTGATATGATCACTGCGCCGCATAGTGTGAGCGCAAACTCTCGAAACAGTGATCCGGTGAGTCCGCCTTGGAAGGCGATCGGTAGGTAAACTGCAACCAGCACGAGTGTGGTGGCAATGACCGGTCCGATCAGTTCGCGCACGCCGAGGAGTGCGGATTCGATCGGCTTCATGCCGGCTTCGAGGTGGCGTTCGATATTTTCGACTACAATAATTGCATCGTCCACGACAATGCCAACTGAGAGCACGACTGCCAGTAATGTGAGCAAATTGATCGAGAAGCCGAACAACTGCATTAGAAAAACCGCGCCGATGAGTGAGATTGGAATGGTGATGATCGGCACGAGTACGGTGCGAATTCGACCCATAAAGCAAAAAATAACCACCATCACGATGATCAAGGTCTCGGTGAGTGTTTTGACTACTTCAAAGATCGACTCTTCGATATAGATGGTCGAGTCATAGCCGATGTTGGCTTCGATGCCCTCGGGGAGTTCGTCTTTGATTACGTCGAGTTCGGCGCGCACGGCTTTGATCACATCGACTGTGTTGGCATTGGGCAGTACGTGCATGCCGATAAAGACCGCCTGCTTCCCAGAGAAGCGCACCTCAGCGCTGTAGTCATCGCCGCCGAGTTCGACTTCGGCGATGTCTTTGATCCGCACGATGGTGTCACCCTGATTCAGGATCGCGAGTTGCTCAAATTCTTCGATGGAATTGAGGTCAGTATTGGTGGTCAGGTTGACGGTGACAAGGTTGCCCTTGGTCTGACCGACTGCGGATAGATAGTTGTTGGAGGCAAGGGCTTCGCGAACCTGCGCGGGATAGATGCCGAGCGCAGCCATGCGTGTTGGGTCCAGCCAGATACGCATCGCGAAGGTCCGCCCACCGAGTATCTCGGCTTCTTGCACGCCCTTGATTGATGTGAGCCGAGGCTGGATAATACGCACAAGATAGTCGGTAATTTCGTTGGCTTCAAGTATGTCGGATGCGAAGGAAAGGTAGGCAGAGGCGCGTTCGCTCTCAGCAGATTCGACCGTGATAATTGGCACTTCCGCTTCGGGGGGTAGATCGCCGCGAACTTGGTCGACCTTTGAGCTGATTTCGGCGAGGGCTTTGGTCGAATCAAAGTTGAGTTCTAGGCGCACCGTGATGGTGGACATGCCGAGTAAACTTTGTGAGGCGATGTAGTTGATGCCGTCCGCCGAGGCGATGGCTCGCTCCAGCGGGGTGGTGATGAAACCACGTACGAGATCGGCATCGGCACCAGTATAAATCGTCGTGATCGTGACCTTGGCGTTTTCGTTACGCGGGTATTGTCGAACCGTGAGCGAGGAAATTGCCTGCACACCCGCAATCACGATCACCATGCTGACCACGATCGCTAGCACGGGGCGCTTGATGAATATATCGGTAAAGGCTGTCTTCATAGGTGACTCGAAATAAGTGGGCGTTGCAGCAACGAAACCTATTAAGAATTCTTCGGACTCGGTGCGAGTTCCGGAGTGGGAGCCAACTCATTATGAATAGTGATAGGCATGCCATTGTTTAGTTTAAACGCGCCAGCCGAGACGATCTCGTCGCCTTCTTGGAGCCCTTCTAGTATGCTGACAAAATCACCAGTGCGCTTGCCAGTACGAATAAACGACTGCTTTACGATGGTCGTTTTTAAGCCAGATACTTCGTCGGTGGCGGTGGTCACTTTGAAAATTGAATTCCCATATGGTGCATAGACGATTGAAGTGGCTGGTACGACCAGCACGTCATTTTTATTAGGTAAGATGACGGTGACTTTGACGAATAGGCCAGGGCGAAGACGTTCATCTGCGTTTTCTAGCGTAGCTTGAAGTTTGACTGTGCGAGTGACTGGGTCGATCTGCGGGCTAATTGCCGTGACACTGCCTTCGAAGGTGTGCGCGGGATAGACGTCGCTCTGAAGTGTGACTTTCATGCCAGTAGCAACTCGAGCGATGGCCTTCTGGGGGAGCGTGAAATTGACGAACACTTGATCGTAGGATTGCAGGGTAACGACGGGAGCGCCCATTGAAAGATATTGACCGAGATTGATCTGACGTATGCCAACTCGACCGCTAAAAGGAGCGCGGATAGTCTTACGCTCGATGACTGCTTCCAAGTTTTTCATTTGTGCGGTGGCTTTGTCAAAGTCCGCTTGGGCGCGATCCAACTGTGATTGGGCGATCGAGTCTGTGCCGCGCAAGCGTTTGGCACGAACCAACTCAAGTTCGGCGAGGTGTGCGGTGGCCTTATCGGAGTTCAGTAGTGCCGATTCGACTGTAACATCCAGTTGCACTAGAATCGTGCCCGCATCGACATGTTGGCCGTTTTTAAAATTAATCGCACTCACCACGCCTGCGACTTCTGCATCGAGGCGCACGCCCTTGTCGGGCTGTATGGAGCCGATCGTCTGGACGCTATCGACCCAAGATTGGCGCTCTGCGATGAAGGTCGAAACACTTTCGGGAATCGGCCCCGTCAGTTTACCAGCATCTGCCATCGCTTTGAATGAGAGCTTCTTGGTGCCGATGAGGAACAAGAGGGCGAGTGCGAGACCGCCAAATATGCAAATCCCGAAGATTTTTTTCTTAATCATGATACGCAGTTTCAGTGTAATACCGCTATGTGCAGCATTTTGTACTGTATTAGGAAGTCAATTTAAGGAAAGACAAACACTTGTTTGAATTTTGCTTTAAACAGATGCTTTTTTGGAAAAGTGTAGAGGAAGTGAGAAAATGAAAAAAACCGGTTGACGAGCACCGAACGCGAACACTTAATGCCGCCTTTCTAAGTGAGGCCGGATAGCTCAGTCGGTAGAGCAGAGGACTGAAAATCCTTGTGTCCCCAGTTCGATTCTGGGTCCGGCCACCACTTTTAAAAAGCCCTTAGGCATCAATACGCTGGGGCTTTTTTTAATGCCTACAGTAGTAACTAGGTTAAGGCGTTAACTTGCCAATGGATAAGCTGAGGCCAGCGGTCGGCAAGCCGGCTAGACTCGGGGCTGTTGCAGATCCTATCGAAATTGAGGCGTTGAACGCAGGACCAAACTCAAACTCGATGAGCTGAGTCGACAACTATTTCTAGCAACCTGAAGGTTAGCGAGCGATTGGTTCTGATGCTTCATTGTAGAGCACGGTGTAGAGCACACCGAGTAGGTTTCTACGAGTCACGCGCTCTTTATCTTCGCGGGTGTTATTAATGCCCTTTGCGATCCAAGCCTCTG
>Ga0255779_1000462_pt1 | contig 51017 bp, 51 predicted proteins | sample 011ome_21_FD_179977 | JGI IMG/M metagenome (GOLD analysis project Ga0255779, IMG submission 179977) | Coastal salt marsh microbial communities from the Groves Creek Marsh, Skidaway Island, Georgia - 011508AT metaG (version 2) | ecosystem: Environmental > Aquatic > Marine > Intertidal zone > Salt... | reverse complement strand
AGACAAAGTGCTGCCTGGAAACGATACTGATGCAGCCGAGCTAATTGAAAAGGTCTTCACCACTGGCGGAATGAACCTGCTGAGGAACGCCCGTGCAAAGAGTGTCAAGAACACAGGTCAAGCGGTTCAGGTGGAGCTTGCCGACGGCACCACCCTGACAGGATCGCACTGCCTAATGGCGGTTGGTGCCATCCCAAACACCCAAGGCCTGAATCTTGAGGAGGCAGGCATCGTTCTAAACGAGACCGGCCACGTGGTTGTGAATAAGGTGGCTAGGACCTCAAGAGCAAACGTCTACGCAATTGGCGACTGCTCCACATCAATGCCCCTGGCTTCGGTTTCAGCCATGATGGGCAGGACTGCCGTTTATCACACTCTCGGTGACGTAGCTACGCCAACCAGAATAAGAAATGTCGCATCCAACGTCTTTACATCTCCGGAAATTGCCCAGGTTGGCTGGTCTGAGCAGGAGATCAAGGACGGCCTGGTCCGAGGAGAAGTAGCGACCATTGAACTCGAAACAAACCCCAGGGCAAAAATGGAGGGGATCTCCGAGGGTTTCATAAAGTTGTTTGCTTCAGTGGGCAGCGGCACGGTCATCGGTGGTGTTGTGGTTGCCCCACGGGCATCTGACTTGATCTACCCAATTGCGGTCGCAATCGAGAACAGGCTCACGGTTGACCAGCTAGCCAAGACCTATACCGTCTACCCGTCGCTATCGGGCTCCATTGCAGAGGCAGCCAGCGAACTTCACCCGGCTATCGACTAGAGAATGTCGAGAATCCGCGTGCCTGCGGAGATCGTCGCACCCGCAGTTACTCCGATGTTCTTTATTGTTCCGGACTTGTGAGCTGCGAGAGGCTGCTCCATTTTCATGGCCTCAAGAACAACAACTAGGTCTCCCTGCTCAACCTTCTGCCCCTCGGTTGCAGCGAGCTTCACGACTGTCGCCTGCATGGGGGCTACCAGCGAATCGCCTTTCGCGCCGGTGCGGGAGGAGGTCTCAGTTGCTTTTTTGCGTCGTGGGGCGTGCCCCTCGGGGGAGCCGATTTCTCCAACCAGTAGTCGCCTCGGAACGCTCACTTCGAGGCGCTTTCCCGAAACCTCAACAACAATTTCTCGTCTTGGTTCTGCTGCCATCTCAGGCTCTGCCTGACCCGTCCATGGCTCAATCGGGTTATCCCACTCGGTCTCGATCCACCTCGTGAACACTTTGAAACCGTCTTGGGCGGTGAAGGCAGGGTGATCAACCATCAGGCGGTGGAAGGGGAGAACAGTTGGCAGGCCGTTGACTTGCATCTCAGCCAGAGCTCTGCGGGATCGCTCAAGTGCTTCCTCGCGGCTACTGCCGGTAACAATTAGCTTGGCCATCATCGAGTCAAAGTTGCCGGAGACCCTGTCTCCGGAGACCACTCCAGAGTCAACTCGAACCCCGGGACCTGATGGAGCTAAGAACTGGTGAACTGGTCCAGGAGAGGGCAGGAAGTTCTTGCCGGGATCCTCACCGTTAATCCTGAACTCGAATGAGTGACCTCTAACCTCTGGGTCTTCAAAGCCGAGAGCCTCACCTTGAGCAATTCTGAACTGCTGGCGCACGAGGTCAATACCGGTGACCTCCTCGGAGACCGGGTGCTCAACCTGGAGCCTGGTGTTTACCTCCAAAAAGGAGATAGTCCCGTCACCTGAAATAAGAAACTCGCAGGTACCAGCACCGACATAGCCGACCTCTTTGAGAATTGCCTTGGATGACTCGTAGAGCTGACTCTCTTGTTCTTTGGAGAGAAACGGTGCGGGAGCCTCTTCAATGAGTTTTTGATGTCTGCGCTGTAGCGAGCAGTCTCTGGTCGAAACCACTACGACATTGCCGTGGGCGTCGGCAAGACACTGGGTCTCAACGTGACGAGGTTTGTCCAGATACTTTTCGATGAAGCATTCCCCTCGCCCGAAGGCCGCTACTGCCTCTCGAGTAGCCGACTCGAAAGCCTCGCTAATCTCGCTTTCTTCGCGAACGATCTTGATGCCTCGACCGCCGCCGCCATAGGCCGCCTTGATAGCAACGGGGAGACCGTGCTCCTTCACAAATGACTCCACCTCGGACACGTCTGAGACTGGGTTGATGGTTCCAGGGGCGAGCGGCGCACCAACTTTCTGGGCCACTTTTCTGGCGGAAACCTTGTCACCGAGCTGTTCTATTGCCTCTGGGCTTGGCCCGATCCAGCTAAGCCCTGCCGCAATCACGGCTCTGGCAAAGTCGGCGTTCTCGGAGAGGAATCCATATCCCGGATGCACAGCATCTGCCCCGGATCGCGAGGCGATACTAAGGAGTTTTTCGATTACAAGATAGGTCTCCGCAGCGGTTTCACCCTGCAGGGCGTATGCCTCATCGGCAAGCTTGGAGTGCTGAGCGTCGCGATCGGAATCTGCATAGACAGCAACGGTCGAAATATCGCTGTCCTTAGCCGCTCGGATTACCCTGACAGCAATCTCACCTCGGTTGGCGATGAGGACTTTGGTTATCCGCTTCTGAGCCATAATCGGATAGCTTATTGCCACTTTCCAGCTGAGATTTATGACTACTCAACAAAAAAATTGGGGTTTTGTTGCGTTTATCTCCAGAGGCTGGTGATATCGTGACCGAGCTCTCCGAGCATCTTGCGAAGCTCAACCAAGGAGAGCCCTACCACTGTGTGGTAGTCACCTTCAATGCGCTCGATAAAGGGCCCACCTCGTCCATCAATTGTGAAACTTCCGGCAACATAGAGCGGCTCACCGCTTTCGACGTAAGCGTTGATTTCGCTGTCGCTGAGATCAGCGAAGAAGACCAAGGTCTTGGAACAGACCGATCTGGACTCTCCACTCTCTGTGTCGATCAGATGATGGCCGGAATGGAGATAGCCAGACTTTCCTCGCATTTCTTTCCAGCGCGTTGTGGCGAGGTCCTTTGTCAGTGGTTTACCAAGATTCTGACCCTCAAATTCGAGTGCGCTGTCGCAACCGAGTACAAGTCTCGTGGTCGCGCTCTTAGCTCCCGCGATCGCCTTCGCACTTGCTAGTAGCAAGGTCATCTCGCAAACACCTGCGGGCTTGTCCAGTTCAACAAGAGCCTCCTCGTCGACGCCAGGAGCAAGAGTGAGAAAGTCGATTCCCGCGTCCTCGAGGAGCTTTTTTCTTCCAGAGGAGGTAGAGGCAAGGGTTATTAGTGGCACAGTTCAAGGCTAGCTGTGGAACACTTAGCCGGTGACCATAACTCTCCGAATCGAAAAGGCCGCACATGGCGGCGTCTTTGTTGCCAGGCCTGAGGGCAAGGTGGTTCTCGTTGAAGGGGCCCTACCCGGCGAACTTGTTGAGGCGGAGATAACCGAGGAGGCCAAGAGCTTCCTAAGAGCGCGGGTCACCAGGGTTCTGGAGCCCAGCGAACACCGCAGGGAGCATTTTTGGCAAGAGGCGACTCTGGGAGCTGGTGGTGCTGACTTCGGTCACATCGAGCTTGGAGAGCAGCGGCGCATCAAGTCAGAAATTCTTTCCGAGGCTCTCTCACGCATGGCAGGACTAGACCTTTCTCCTAAGGTTGCAGACGTCGATGAGTCAGATGGGCTTGGCTACCGAACCAGAGTTCAGCTCCATGTCGCTCCCGACGGCACCGTTGGCGTGAAGGGATCTCGTTCTAATGATGTAATCCCAGTTACCTCGTTGCCCCTTGCAAACCAGGAGATCAATGAGCTCGGACTGCACAATAAGCGATTTCCAGGTAAGAAGAAGATTTTCATCGCCTCCTCGCCAGACTCCCTGCAGTGGTCTATCGATGGGGAAATCGGCGGTTCAAAGCTAGTTACCGAGGTAGTTGGCGGCCGAGTCTTCGATCTCAAGCCAGGGGTCTTTTGGCAGGCTCATGGGGTTGCCCCTAAGGTCCTACTGGATGGCGTTCTTGGACACCTGGGTGAAGTCGAACCTGGCTCTGAGGTTCTTGATCTTTATTCGGGCGCCGGATTGTTCGCCGCAAATATCGCCGCACGTTTTCCGGAATCTAAGGTGCATGCCGTCGAGCTCGCGGAGGCTGCTGTCCAGTCGGGCAAGAGCTCCGCCAAGGGGATGAAGAATCTCAGTTTTGAAAAGTCTGATGTCCTTGTCTACCTTCGCTCCAGGGAAAAAGAGATTGCAATAGTTGTCCTTGATCCTCCTCGCTCGGGAGCGGCGACCAAGGTGATCAATCAACTGGTTCGGCTAAAGGCAGAGCACATTATTTATGTGGCATGTGATCCGGTGTCCCTAGCCAGGGATATTGGGCTACTCAAAGAGGCAGGATACGTGCTGGAATCGCTTGAGGCATTCGATATCTTCCCCCACACCCACCACTTCGAAACTTTGGCGACACTTAGGCTCAGTAGTCTAAGAACATGAGCTTCCAGGTTGCGATTGTTGACGACCACGAGGCGGTTCGCCTCGGATTCGCAGCAGCCTGCGACAAAAATGATTTTGAACTAGTTGGCTCTGCGCCAACCGTTTCTGAGCTTCTTGAGCAGATTGAATTTGGCATCATCACTTTGGGGGACGTACCTAACGAAGCTTTTTACCCCACTGACCGTCAAGGTCTGTTCTGAGAAAATTGGAATCTCTATGCCAGGCGCTCTTTGGGGAGCCAAGGGCAACTCTTCCGAGCTTTCTGGATTCAATGATGGCCGCCTCAACAACTGCAAGCGCGGCAGCTTTTTCTTCCGGTGTTCCACCCTTGACTCTTATCAGCTGCTGGATTTCTTCGGGAGTGTATTGCTTCATTAGAGAGGTATGTTTCCGTGCTTCTTGGGAGGAAGCGTTGAACGCTTGGTCTTTAGTGCGCGCAGTGAACGAATGATTGCCCCTCTGGTGCCAGCTGGTTCGATGATGCCATCGAGCTCACCACGTTCCGCTGCGAGGAATGGGCTTGCAACGTTGTAGGTGTACTCCTTGGCGAGCTCATCTCTGACCTTGGCAATATCGGCACCTGAGGCCTCGGCCTCTTTGATCTTGTCTCTAAAGAGAATGTTTACCGCTCCCTGTCCGCCCATCACAGCAATCTCTGCGGTGGGCCATGCAAGGTTGATATCTGCTCCGAGCTGCTTAGAGCCCATGACGATGTATGCGCCGCCGTAAGCCTTGCGAGTGATGACAGTAATCAGCGGCACGGTTGCCTCTGCATAGGCGTAGAGCAGCTTGGCACCGCGACGAATTACTCCTGCCCACTCCTGGTCGGTGCCCGGAAGGTAGCCAGGCACGTCCACGAACGTCAGGATTGGGATTGAGAAAGCATCGCAGAAGCGGACAAACCTGGCGGCCTTTTCACCGGCATTGATGTTTAGCGTTCCCGCCATCTGCAGCGGTTGATTTGCAACTATGCCAACAGACCGTCCATCTACTCTTGCAAACCCCACGATGATGTTTGGCGCATACAGCGGCTGAATCTCGAGGAACTCTGCCTCGTCGACTACTGCTCTGATGACACTCTGCATGTCGTAGGGCTGGTTTGGAGAGTCGGGAACCAAGGTGTTCAGCGCTCGGTCCGCATCGGTTATCTCAAGCTCTGCCTCGGATTGGTAGGTAATGGTGTCGGAGAGATTGTTTTCCGGCAAAAACCCAACAAGAGATTGAACGTAGTCAATGGCATCCTCCTCGTCGCTTGCGAGGTAGTGGGCCACACCGCTGGTCTCATTGTGGGCCCTGGCGCCTCCGAGCTCCTCCATGCCAACGTCTTCACCGGTGACGGTTTTGATCACATCTGGTCCGGTCACGAACATGTTCGAGGTTTTGTCTACCATGATCACAAAATCGGTGAGTGCGGGTGAGTAGACGGCGCCTCCCGCAGCGGGGCCCATGATGATTGAGATCTGCGGTATCACGCCCGAGGCATGGGTATTCAGCCTGAAGATCTCCCCATACTTGCCAAGTGCAATGACACCCTCTTGAATTCTCGCGCCGCCTGAGTCCAGCATTCCAATGATTGGAACTCCAGACTTGATGGCGAGCTCCATGATCTTGATAATTTTGTTTCCGGCAGTCTCACCAAGGGAGCCGCCAAAGATTGTGAAATCTTGAGAGTAAACGGCCACCTGACGGCCGTGAATAGTTCCAAAGCCAGTGACCACCGAGTCACCGTAGGGACGCTTGGCATCCATGCCAAAGGAGTTAGCGCGGTGGCGAACAAACTCGTCAACCTCGACGAAAGAGCCATCATCGAGCAGCATCTCTACCCGCTCACGTGCAGTCTTCTTGCCCTTTGCGTGCTGTTTTTCGGTGGCTGCCTCGCCGGCTGCGTGAACGGCTTCGTGATAGCGCTTTTTGAGGTCCGCTATTTTTCCGGCAGTGGTGCTTAGATCTGGCTCGCTCAAGTTGCTCCTTACTAGCCCTCCTACTATATTGCTGATATTTGGCCATTTCTTGCATGGATTCAACAAAGAGAGCGACTATTCGTCTCGAAAACCTACAATTCTGGGCCTTGCTATATCGTTTAGTTGTGAATCTCGAGAAGTCTCTAGTAGTTGACCCGTCACTGGTGTTTCTAGAAAGCATCGACTCGACGAACCTTGAGCTAGCAAGGCTGCTCTCGACTTCGGCCAAGCCAGATCTTTTCGCGGTGCTGGCAGCCGAGCAGATTGCAGGCAGAGGGCGCCTAGAGAGATCTTGGGTTTCAGAACCTGGCAAATCGATATCGCTCTCTGTACTGCTGAAGCCAACAGAGATTATCGAGCAAGGACTTGTTCCCCTCTTTGTCGGAAGCTGTGTAGCACGAGCCCTTTCGACAATTACGTCTAAAGAAGCTGGGGTGAAATGGCCAAATGATGTGCAGATTGATGGCAGGAAAATATGCGGAGTGCTCTCTGAGCTGACCGACCAAGGGGTGATTGCCGGAATCGGAGTCAACCTAGATTCACAGCAAGGAGCTCCCGAAACTGCTTGTGCGGTCAGCGACTTTGCGGGTGCAGACTTTGATGAAGTGTCAGCAATGGTGCTAGCCGAGCTCCGAGCAGGTTGGCTGCGGTGGTTGTCAGAGGGTAACGACTTTGCACTTGGTTGGATTCGCTCAACCTCGGTGACAATTGGCAAGCGGGTGAGAGCCATCATGCCCTCTGAAGAAGAGGTTGTCGGGACCGCGGTCTCGATTGAGTCAGATGGCCGGCTTCGAATTGAAGGTTCGGAAACGCACCTTGTCAGCGCGGCAGACGTTTGGCATCTGCGAAACTAGCGGTCGGAGGCTACATGCAAACAGTTGGGGTCATAGGTGGTGGCCAACTCGCGCGCATGATGCAGCCCGCCGCAATCGCACTCGGCATAAATCTGTCGGTATTTTCGGAGTCCGAGGGCTCCTCAGCTCACGGAGCGGTAACAAAGGTTGGCGATTACACCGACCTTTCCCAGCTTCGAGAATTCGCCAAAGACGTAAGTGTCATCACCTTTGATCATGAGCATGTGCCCACGGAACTTCTTCGCCAATTACAGGCAGATGGAGTGAACGTGAGGCCGGGTCCAGAGGCTCTGATTCATGCCCAAAACAAGCTTGTGATGCGAAAAAAGCTCGCCGAGCTCGGCTTGCCGCAGCCGAACTGGGCTGAGATTACCTCACCCCGAGAGCTAGAGAAGTTCATGGCAATCCATGGACCTGAGGTTGTCGTGAAGACGCCGATTGGTGGTTATGACGGTAAGGGAGTGCGGGTTGTTTCCTCAACGGCTGAGGTAAGCGGCTGGCTTGAGAATTTGGGGAGCTACGGTGGCAGTCTGCTGGCCGAGCAGAAGGTGGATTTTGTCTCCGAGGCCGCTCAGCTGCTTGCCAGGCGCCCCTCGGGTGAGGCAAAAACATGGCCACTGGTGCAGACGATCCAGTCCGGGGGAGTTTGCTCTGAGGTTATCGCTCCCTACCCCTCGCTCTCGCTGAGCGATCCAGCATCGCAGATTGCCCACTCGATTGCTAACGGCCTTGGTGTTACAGGGGTAATGGCGGTCGAGATGTTTGTACTTTCCGATGGCAAGTTGCTGGTAAATGAGCTTGCAATGCGTCCTCACAACTCTGGTCACTTTTCTATCGAGGGGTCCAATACCTCACAGTTTGAGCAGCACCTCAGGGCTGTATTGGACCTGCCATTGGGAGATACGGGCATGCGGGGTGGCTTCGCGGTGATGGTTAACCTGTTGGGAGTGGACGATAAAAACACCTTCTATGAGCATTACCCGGCCGTGATGTCCAGGTATCCCTCGGTCAGTTTTCACCTCTATCAAAAAACAGCCAGGTTGGGACGAAAGATGGGTCACCTGACTGTTCTCGGGAGTAACCACGAGGAGCTTTTGGAGACTGGCCGAAAGGCCAGAAGCCTGATTTACGGAGAGGTTTAGACTTACCAAATGGCACTTGTTGCAATAGTTATGGGATCCGACAGCGATTGGCGGATCATGGAGCAGGCCAAGATCGTTCTAGATGAATTTGGTGTTGACTCTGAAGTTGAGGTCCTGAGTGCTCACCGAACACCCGAAAAGATGCTCAGCTGGGGCAAGGCCGCGGCCGAAAAGGGCACAAAAGTAATCATCGCTGGAGCCGGCGGTGCCGCTCACCTCCCAGGCATGCTGGCTTCAATTACCTCGCTGCCCGTTATTGGCGTTCCAGTTGCACTGAATCACCTAGAGGGTATGGACTCACTGCTCTCGATTGTGCAGATGCCTGCCGGGGTTCCAGTTGCAACGGTTTCGATTGATGGGGCTAAGAACGCGGGATTGTTGGCTCTGAAGATTCTCGGCACTTCAGATGCCAAGCTCCTTGCCAAATTAGACGACTATCGAGCTCAGCTCGAGGTCCAGGTGGGCGTCAAGAACGAAAATCTAAAATCCAGCTTGTAATCAGGCCACTCTCAGCCGTTTCTCATTAGTCCAAAACACCAAATCACATCAGCGTTTTTTCAGAATCTCAACCTAAGGTTGAAGGTGGCTGGAGGTGAGCTATGCCTAGGTTTCGCGCACTCGCGCTAGCTAGCGCTACCCTCCTGATGCTCTCGGGTTGTAGCGTCTTTTACCCGAACTGGGGAGCAACCGAGCTGCCTGAGGAGCCGACACTGTCAGCTCTGCCAACCGAGACAGAGACCATAACTGCTGAGCCGGAGCCGACGGATATAGAGGTTGAGTCCTCGGCAGAGCCAGATCCAGAGCCAACCGAGACCGAAGAGCCCGAGATTGAGAAGGTCCAGACCGAAGTGACGATCATCATGGCCGTAGCAGAGCCTGACTTTGGAGTGCTGACGGTTGTGGCACAGATTCCCGGCCTTAGCGAATCGGGCGGAATGTGCAAGATGCGATTTATTGGCTCGGACGTCGAGAAGGAGCTAGAGGTTCGAGCTGAACCATCCTCGGACTACACCCAGTGTTTCCCAATCGAGTTCCCACTTAGTGAACTACCGAGCGGAAATGGCGTTGTAACTGTTAGCTATGACTCCGAGTTCCACTTTGGTTCCTCACCCGCTACATCGGTGGTGCTTCCATAGTGCGAAGGCTCTTTGCCATGTTTACCGCAGCCTTCATGGTTGCGGTTGGTTTCGTTGGTCTAGCGGCCCCCCAGCCAGCCGAGGCAGCTCCTCCGGGCAGCGCCTTCGATCCCGGGCTAATCATTAGCGACAGCGTGTTCTTTGACTTTGGCTCGATGACCGTTGAGGAAATTCAGGCATTTTTAGATTCCAGGGTTGAAACCTGTCGTGCAGAAGATCCCGCTATTGACTGCCTCAAGAACATCCGCATCGACATTCCTGATACTCCTGCGACCACGCCTGAGGAGGTTGGTCCATGTGCGGCAATACCGGCAGAGCCCCAGGCAACTGCTGCTGAGGTGATTCACGCGGTCGCAAACGCCTGCGGTATAAACCCCAAGGTCATAATCACTACTCTTCAAAAAGAGCAGGGCCTGGTTACCTCGACCAAGCCGACCGATTACATGTATCGCGCGGCAATGGGGTTCGGTTGTCCAGATTCGGATCCCGGAATTTGCGGCAAGGTCTACGTCGGTTTGTTCAACCAGATCTATCGGGCCGCGAAGCAGCTGATCTGGTACGGAAACCCAGAGGGTTCCTTCACTTACTGGAAGCCAGGCAGAACCGTTGCGATGCGCTTCAACCCCAAGTCCTCATGCGGCACAAAGAGCTTCTTGCTTCAGAACCAGGCAACCGCAAACCTTTACTACTACACCCCGTATACCCCCAACGCCGCAGCTCTGAACAACCTTTACGGCTCAGGTGACAGCTGCTCGGCCTACGGAAACAGAAACTTCTGGCGCTTCTTCCACGACTGGTTCGGCTCACCGGTTGCAGGTGGCTACCTACTGAAATCGGCCTCCAGCGAGACCTTCTTGATGGTCGACAACAGAAAGTATCGCGTCACCGACGCCCGGGTTTTGGCATCTCTTGCACCTCTTGGGCCACTAGGCGAGATTTCTCAGCCATATCTCGACAGCTTCCAAAGCTCCGGGGACATGGGGCAGATTGCAATCGATCTGAGCACCCAACAGCGCTACCTTCTGGTTGACTCGTTCAAATACGCAATCAACGACTGTGAAATCGCTGCCCAGTTTGGACAGGACTGCAACCTTGCAGTTGGCCTAACCTCGCTCCAGCTCACCCAGTTTCAGGATGGCGGAGTGCTCTCCAGGCTCATTGAGCAGCCAGACGGTACAAGGTATTGGATTGAAAATGCAAGCTCTCGAGTGGTCGTTGACCCACTGGCACTGAGCACGGTCGGAGCAGAGAACTCACCAACGATCTCAATGACTATCGAGCAAATCACCTCTGTTCAGCCAGGAAGCGCCCTGGCATCTGAACTGGTGATGTTTGGCCTAACTGGAACAAATGACATGCTCATAGCTTCTGGTGGCAAGACCTATCGCTTTGTAGCCAGCCTGCTGGGAGCTACTAACCTCTCGCGTTGGTTTACCCAGACTGGTGTGACTATGGAGTTGCAGGCGGTTGCCTCGACCATGCACCCAGAGACTATTCGCGGCTTTGTCTCCAGTCCTGCCGGCGATACCTTCGTAATTACTGCCGAAGGCAAGCTGAGGGTTACCGACCCGGCAGAGTGGACTGACTACGTGGTACCGCTGCCGCAGAGTTTGATTGACGCCTTCCCGACGGTCGAAGCCGAGCTTGCGACTCCAGCTGTAGTGACGTCGGAGGGTAACAAGCTTGCCTACTTCGTGGACTCTGCAGAGCGCAGGATCTCGACGACCACAGACATGACTTCAAGATTCTTGGATCTCATTGACCAGCCAAGTACCGTTATCCTGCCGCAATCTGCAATCAACACCGTTGAGAGCGTTGGCCTAGCAATGGCGCCAGGCTCAATAGTCAAGGCAGCTGGTAGCTCCACCCTCTATCTTGTGGACGGCCTTACCAACAAGGTTCAACTCGCCTCGTCCTCCCAGGCAAGGAGCGTTTCAGACTCCAAGACCTTTACCTTCACCAAGAGCGAGCTTGACAAGCTTGAGACCAGAACTGGTTTCAGTTCAATCAAGGTTCAGTGCAATGCAGAGACCTACCTGCTCGATGGGGGTGTGCTCTATCCGATTTCACCGGAAGCAGTGAGCCATTTCCCGGGCACTGCCTATCCGCTCGACAACTCAACCTGCAGTGCCCTAGAGCTGTCTTCGCGAGCTGTTGGGCAGTTCATCAGGGACTCACGTGGAATTCTCTACCTAGTCCAAGATGGCAAGAAGATGAGGATTTCTAACTGGACTCACTTCGCCTCGCTGAGAGGTGATGGACCAGGTTATGTTCAGGCCACAAGCTACTTCAGCTCAAAGATTCCACTGGGTTCGAAGGCGCCCAATGAGGTTCAGCTGGCATCAACGACCCCACTTCCAACCGGTGACTTTGGTCAGCTGACATTTGGCGGCAGTATTCCTGAACCAGCGCCAGAACAGAACCCCGCACCGGCTCCAGCACCTGCTCCAGAGCCTGAGCCAACTCCAGAGCCTGAACCACAGCCAGCACCAGAGATTCCTAGCGTATATCGTGTGGCTCCCGGCGACACGATGAACAAGATCGCTGCAAGATTCTCGGTCAGCGTTTCAAGCCTCCAGTCTCTCAATGGGATTACAAACCCGAACCTAATTAGGGTCGGGCAGCTACTCAAGATTCCTGGCGGTCAGACAAGCGAACCGGAACCGGAGCCTGAACCAGAACCCGAGCCGACTCCTGAGCCAGAACCTGAACCACAACCCTCTGTGGTCGATTACAGGGTGCAGTCGGGAGACACAATGCTTCGCATTGGCTACAAGTTTGGAGTTTCTCCTGCAGCCATTCAGGAGTACAACTCAATTTCCAACCCGAACTTCATAAGGGTGGGGCAGCTGCTAAGAATCCCGCTGAGTGTTGACGCGGCCCCGGAGCCAGAGCCTGAACCTGAACCTGAACCAGAAATTGTCACCTACCGCGTTCAATCCGGCGACACGTTGTGGGGGATTGCGAGGAAGTTCGGGGTCCGCTCGTCTGCGCTTGCAGAGCTAAATGACATCAACAATGCCAACTACATCAGGGTTGGGCAGCTGTTACAGATTCCAGGCTGAGTCGACGATATCGGCCAGTGAATGCTTGGTCCTAAAGCCAAGTGTCTCAGCAATCCGATCAACGTTCGCAACAAGCCTCGGGGGATCACCGGCTCTCCTGCTTGCGATGTCTGCTTCAAAGTCCTGGCCACTTGCTGCTCTGAGTGCATTTAGCACCTCGAACACCGAAGCCCCTTGACCCGTTCCAACATTGAAGGTGTCAAAGGGTCTGTCGTTTCGCTCAAGGTACTCAACGGCGGAGATGTGTGCCTGGGCAAGGTCTGAGACGTGAACATAATCTCTGATGCAGCTGCCGTCTGGGGTTTGATAGTCATCACCAAAGACCTTGGGAACCTCGCCGCGCCTGAGCTGTCCAATAGCAATTGGTATCAGGTTTAGCGCAGCAGTGTCCCCCATACCCGCTATGCCGGTTCCAGCAACGTTGAAATAGCGCAGATTCACCCCTCTAAGGCCCCAATTCGCGGCGTTTTTTACCATCCACTCGCCGACGAGCTTGGTTTGGCCATAGGGGTTAATTGGTGAGGTCGGGTCATCCTCTCTCACCTGCTTTGCATCTGGCATTCCATAGGTGGCAGCCGAAGATGAGAACACGAGAGAGTCGTGACTGGTCTCTCGCATGGCGAGAAGTAGGTTTGCCATTCCACCGACGTTGTCCAGAAAGTAGCGCTCGGGTATTTCTACCGATTCGCCTACCTGTTTCCTGGCTGCCAGGTGAATTACAGAGTCGAATTTTTGGCTGGAGAGAAGTTTGGTGAGTTTCTCGCCGGCATCCGAGGCAGCAATATCGAGCTCCACGATATCGGCGGAGATCCGCTCTTTGATGCCTGTGGAAAGGTTGTCGATGACAACACACTCATTGCCTGCGGCTTGTGCAGCGTGAACAACGTGTGCACCGATGTAGCCGGCACCGCCCGTGACGAGGATTTTCACAGCTAAAGGCTACCTTGAAGGTTTGTTAACAATTTGCAGGATTGGTCAATCTCTCACCTTGACAGGTGCATACTTACACCAGTGTAATTACAGCAGCAGATTTCTTTTTGAGAGGAAGCAGCATGGAACAGCGTGGTCAAGTGCCTGCTAATTGGTTTGTCGATGTGCTCAAGCTGGGGGTAGCTCGAGCCTATGGAGATGACACTGAGGCAGACCCACTTGCATGGCAGGAAGATGCGCTGTGTGCTCAGACTGACCCAGAGGCCTTCTTCCCCGAAAAGGGAGGCTCCACGAGAGACGCCAAGAAGATTTGCTCCCAGTGCAGCGTTCGTTCAGAGTGCCTCGAATACGCGTTGAAGAATGATGAGCGTTTCGGGATCTGGGGCGGTCTTTCAGAGCGCGAGCGTCGCAGACTTCGTAGGCGCGCCTAGTAAATCGTGAGCTCGCTCTCGGTAGCGGCCATTGTTGTTTCTCATGCCGCAGGCGATTATCTAGAAAAGACGCTCCAAGACCTCGCTAATCAAACCCACCAGCTTCAGCAGGTTGTAGTTGTTGACACCGCTGGAGACGAGCAGGCAGTTTCACTCGCTGCAAGCCACGGTTTTTCTCTCATTCAGCCTGGCGATATAAAGCTCGGCGCGGCAGTCGATGCCGGCATCATGGCGCTTGGCAACTCACCAAGTTGGATATGGATCCTTCATGACGACTCGGCCCCCGAGCCGCAGGCACTTCAACGCTTGGCCCGTGCCGCAGAGATTTCTCCTTCAGTTGCTGTGATTGGCCCGAAGCTACTCAGCTGGGAAAAGCCCATTGAGATTCAGCAGATGGGCCTGACAATCACTCAAACTGGAAAACCGTTTTTGCTAGTTAGTAGAGAGTATGACCAGGGCCAGCACGACTCGACCGGAGACACCTTGGCGGTTTCTACCGCAGGAATGCTGGTCTCACTCGGGCTTTGGCAAAAGCTCGGGGGTCTAAACGACGCCTCTCCGGTGTTTGCCCAGGACCTTGAGTTCTGCCTGAAGGCCAGAGCAAGCGGATTCCGGGTCATAGTTGAGGCGAGTGCAAGGGTGCATCACGCTGGGCTGTCCATGGCGGCCAAACGTCGAAAGTCTTGGGTAGGTGGCAACAGAAGACAGGGTCTTGCTAAGGCTCACATCCACCTTGCCACCGCGACACTTCCGCTAGCACTGGTGATCCCTCTCTATCTGCTCCTGCCACTTGCGTTTCTGGTTTCAATACCAAAGCACCTTTTAGCCAAAGACCCAGGTCGCATCTATGGCCAGCTCACCGGCTGGCTCTGGGCATGGTTCACCGCACCGAAGCGGCTTGCCGCTCGAAGGGAACTAAGAGCGAGCGGCAGTCTCTCGCCAACCAGGTTGCTGTATGCCTCAAGGGCCCAACTCGCCAGGCGACGCTCGCTTCGGTTTGAGTATGAAAGGGTTTCTGACCAAGGAGAGGCAAAGGGAATCCTGGTGTCTGGGGCCCTTTGGTTTGCCTTGCTTCCGCTGGTTGCCTCAATACCTCTTTTTCCCTCAGGCCCCATAGGCAGCGATAATCTCAGAGCACTAGGTCGGAGCTTTGAGTCGATCTGGATCTCAACAGCGGGATCCCTTCAGCCCTATCTTGATGGGGTACTGCTTCCATCGGAACCGTTCAATTGGTTCTACCTGCTGCTCGCTCTCTTCTCACCAGCATCGCCTTCGCTGTCGCTGGCCAGCTACCTCTTCATTGCACCGACACTCGTTTATCTCTCGGCCTGGTTCCTCTTGGGAACTGTCAGCCAAAAGCCACTGGTGCGGATCATGGTCCCGCTTGTTCTCGCCCTTTCTCCGCCTGTCATGCAGCTTCAGCAAATAGGTGGCGTGGTCGAGTTGACGGCTCTTGTGTTTGCAATGCTCACCGCCCGACTGTTGATCAGCTCGGCTAACGCCTTTTCGCCAGCTCGCAGCTGGCGCTGGGTGGCCCTCGCGGGGCTCACTGGGGCCGTTCTTGCTGTTTCATCGCCATTTCTTTTTTTGCTGGCGCTGCTGGGCTCAGTTGTCCTGATCGCAATGCGTCCATCGCGGTCGCTTGCACTGGTTTGGTTTGGTCTTCCTGGTATGGTGCTGCTGCTCCCATGGCTCTTTGCTACAGCAGAGATTGACATTCAGCTTGCCCTGGTTACCTCTTCGGCGAGGCTTCAGCCCCTTCCGCCGGAGACAGCGTCTCTAGGGTTGCTCGGATTGACGGCGATAGCCGCGGCGCTCGCCATCGTCTTTGCAAGAACCTGGCTTGCGGCGGGGGTTTGGGTCTTGGCGGGTGTGGTCATAATCGGGCAGAGTTTGCTGCCGATCTCTGGCCTAGCTGAGTTGCCCACTGTGCTGCTAATCCTTGGGCTAATAGCCACCGCCGATCTTGTGAGCAAGATTACGGGCAAGGTGGCTGTTTCGCTTGCCACGACCGCGGCCCTAGGAATCGGCGCCTTTGGTGGTTATGTGTACGGATTTGCAAGTCAGCCAATCGTCTCGGCGGTTCAGGATCGGCAGCTGCCAGCACTCGTGGTCGCATTTGCCGATGTGGATCAGATGACCAGAACCCTCAAACTCGACGTGGGTGACAGCATTGCAGCTGAGCTGGTTTGGGGCGACGGCATCTCACAGGATGAGGTGAATCTTCTTTACGAGCGGACTCTGCCTGAAAGTCAGTTGTCCGTGACGCTCGCTCAGCTTGCCGGGTCGCTGGTGGCGGGTAATGCCGCTGGTGTCGCTGAGCTATTGCGAGCCACGTCGGTTGACTTCATTTTGCTAGCACCTTCCACCCATCCTGCTCGCACGGAGACAGTGGTTTCACTGTCTACTCTCGCCTTACTTCAGAGCTCTGGCGAGAGTGAGTTCGGAGTCCTGTATCGGCTCGATGAGCTAGAAGCTAGTTCTCATGACTCATCGCCTTCAGGCTTTGTGAGCATCCAATTGGCTCTTCTGGCGGCCTACCTACTGCTCGCTATCCCAACGCCGGCGACCATACGCGGCTACCGAAGGGTGCGTAGTCGATGAGGATTTTTACGAGAGCTTTGCTGGCACTTCTGCTACCAGCCCTGGTGATTGCTGGCTACGTTTTCTCGCCAGCGGGCGAGGTCCCACCTCAAGAAATTGCCGCTACCGAGTTTCCGGTATCGGTCGATCCTGCAGATCTAGAAATAGTTTGTGCGGGCGCTCTTATTGAGGTTGGCGGTGAGGATGGCACCGATCTCGATCTAATTGAACGGGTTGATGAGGCCGGTGTGAGAGCCCTGTCTACCGAGGAAATTTCGGTGCCACCGACCACGGTTGGCTCCATTCCCATTGAGGTCAAGGGTTCTCAGCAGTCAACCGAGCTACTCTCGGCAATCCAAACCCAAGCCGTTTCCAGAGAGCGGGCGAGCGGACTGGCGGCTTCTTTCTGCGAGCAGCCCACCACCTCTGGGTGGTTCATCTCCGGTTCTAGCGGGGTTGGAAATGAGAGCATCCTGAGCGCGGCCAACTGGAGTGACGTCGATACCCAGCTGATTGTTGAGGTTCATAGCCCAGGTGGCATGGTTTCCGAGCGTTATGCACTTGCAGCTGGCCAAGAACGCCTAATCACCCTTGCCCCGTTAGCGGCTTTGGCGAGTGTTTATGCGATACGTGTTGAGTCGACTGGTCCAGGCATTGCCGTTGCACTACAGAACAGGTGGTCGAGGGGGCTTACTCCGCTGGGTGTCGAGTTCACCACGACCACCCAGCTGCCAGCACTGCAGCACTGGATTCAGCCGGTCAGTGTTTTGGCAGAGGGATATCAGTCACCGGTACTTCGTCTCTTTTCACCCGGTAAAGCCTCAGAGGTCGTCGTTACAGCATTTGGAGAAGAAGGACCCGAACTATTTAGAACTGTGGTGCCCGTATCTGGTTTTGCCGAGTTGGATCTTCAGCTATCTGCCGGAACCTATCTATTAAAGGTTGAATCCGATTCCGAGGTGTTGGCAGGAGTTAGAAACCCCGCACTAGACCCCCTGGACTATGCCTGGATATATCCGCAGCAACTATTTACGTCGCTGGCTATGCCGACGTCCAGCTACAAGAGCACCCTTTGGCTCGCTAACCCCGGAGCTCTCGCTATTTCACTAACCCTCACGACCACGACTAATGACCGTGCTAGCTACCAGACCCTGGAGCTTGGCCCCTTTGAATCCGCCGGTATCCCGGTCAGCTCAGATTCTTTGCTCGTGCAATCGGCAATTGAGTTTCTGGCAGCTCTGGAGCTCCTGGATGGCGCAGGCTACGCAGTCATAGGACCTAGTGAGAACAAGAACCTAGGCGAGGACCTTGTGGTGAGCGTTCGCTAGTTGTCCGGGTGAACTAGCTCCCAAGGGTCTTTGTCAATTAGGGCCGCAGCTGCGGCAAGAACTGCCTGTTCGATGTGGATGCGTGGGTCTGGGATGCGTCTTTTACCCAGTCTTTCAATTGGGAGCCTGTAGAGGGTAATAGTCATAGTTGACCTCCTAGTGCTGAATCGCTTCAGGCTCTCTCCCGGCTCTATAAGCGGAACGTCTTCAACTCGGTAGTTAAGCTCCGTAAGCTCGCTGAAGGTCTCGCGAAGGTATTCGCAAGTCTCAGACACAACAGCATCGAAAAAGCTCGTTCTTGTCCCATGTCTGAAAAGCTTTGAGGGGAGGGGCCGGCGCATGCCACGGCCGTGCCTGTCCCTCTTTACTGACCCCCGGCTCATAGTGGCATTGTATTCTTTTCCTCTCTCCCATCGAGGAAGAATTAAAGCCGTGGATTTTGACAAGTTTGTAAAAACGTATGACGTGCGTGGGCTGGTTGGCAGTGAGCTGACCCCAGAACTCATTGAGTGCTTTGGTGCTGGCTTTGCCGACGAGCTTGAGCTTTTGGGCAAGAGCTTGGTCGTGGGGCATGACATGCGGGATTCTTCTGCCGGGTTTGCAGCTGCATTTGCTCAAGGGGCCATGAAGCGCGGTGCCTCGGTTGTGATGCTCGGGCTCTGCTCGACAGACATGACCTACTTCGCTTCGGGCAAGTTGGATCTTCCTGCGGCAATGTTTACCGCCTCTCACAATCCCGCAAGCTATAACGGCATCAAATTCTCCCGGGCTGGCGCTCGCGGTATAAGCCTCGATACGGGGCTTGCCAACATCCGCGACAGAGCAAAAAAGTACTTTGAAGAGGGCATCGATGCTTTAGCGACTTTGGGCAGCTCCCATGAGCAAAGCGTCTTAGATGACTATGCCGACTACCTGCACTCGCTTGTTGACCTCAGTGGGACTCGAAAACTAAAGATTGTTGTGGATGTGGCCAATGGCATGGGAGGGCTCACGGTTCCAGCGGTTTTGTCGAGACTCCCGCAGCTTGAAATTGTCCCGATGTACTTCGAGCTAGACGGCAACTTCCCAAATCACGAGGCGAATCCGCTGGATGTGAAGAATTTAGTTGACCTTCAAAGAAAGGTTGTCGAGGTTGGTGCAGACCTCGGTCTTGCATTCGATGGCGACGCGGATCGCTGCTTTGCAGTGGATGAGAAGGGCAAGGCTGTGAGCCCATCCGCTGTTGCGGCGATTGTGTCGAGACGAGAGATCGAAAGAGTCAGCGCCCTGGGTGAAACAGGTGTTGTTGTCATCCACAATGCCCTGACCTCCAACTTTGTTGCCGAAACCATCGAGTTGGCTGGCGCAAAACCACATCGCACCAAGGTCGGCCACTCTCTGATCAAGGACCAGATGGCCCAAACTGGCGCAGTGTTTGGGGGTGAGCACTCAGCCCACTACTACTTCCGCGACTTCTGGGGCGCGGACAACGGAATGCTTGCGGCAATGCACCTCATTAGTGAGCTGGGAGAGTCCGATCTCAACATGAGTGAGATCGCCATGCGCAATACCCCCTACTTCGCATCAGGTGAGATCAACTCGAGGGTCGACGACAAGCAGGCAGCGCTGGATAGAGTCCGCGAAGAGCTCGACTACCAGACCGAGGAAGAATTTGACGGGGCCACCTTCCACGGACAGACTGGTGAGCACTGGTGGTGGTGCAATATTCGCCCCTCAAATACCGAACCATTGCTTAGACTTAATGTCGAATCAAATCACGAGGCCTTGATGATTGAGATTCGAGAAAAAGCAATCAGACAAATACGAAACAGCTAGTTTCGAAACGAAAGGCCTCAAGAATGAGCAAGACCCTGACCGCTGAACAGTTCAGAGTCAAAGACCTATCCCTAGCGGAGTACGGCAGACACCAGATCCGACTGGCAGAGGCTGAGATGCCGGGCCTCATGGCTCTGCGCGAGGAGTTTGGTCCTCACCAGCCTCTTCGTGGAGCTCGCATTGCCGGCTCTCTGCACATGACCGTTCAGACTGCGGTTCTCATTGAGACCCTGGTTTCACTTGGCGCCTCCGTGCGCTGGGCAAGCTGCAACATTTTTTCCACCCAGGACGAGGCAGCTGCCGCAGTTGTAGTCGGTGACGGCACTCCGGAGAGCCCAAACGGCACTCCAGTCTTTGCCTGGAAGGGCGAGACCCTAGAGGAGTACTGGTGGTGCACCGAGCAGATCCTGGACTTTTCAAGTGAGGGAGCTGAGGGACCAAACCTAATTCTCGATGACGGAGGAGATGCAACGCTCTTGGTGCACAAGGGCGTTGAGTTTGAGGCCGCAGGCAGTGTTCCAGAGCCGAGTGAGGATGACTCCGAGGAGTACCACGTCGTCCTGAGCGTTCTGAAGAAGAACTTTGGGCTTGATAATCAGCTCTACACCCGCATGGCCACAGAGATCAAGGGAGTCTCCGAAGAGACCACCACCGGTGTCCACAGACTTTATGACTTCCACAAAAACGGAAAGCTTTTGTTCCCGGCAATCAACGTGAACGATGCCGTCACCAAGAGCAAGTTCGACAACAAGTACGGAATTCGCCATTCGCTGCCAGATGGCATCAATCGTGCCACTGACGTTCTCATGGGCGGCAAGGTTGCTTTTGTTGCCGGCTACGGTGACGTGGGTAAGGGCTCTGCCGAGGCACTGCGCGGACAGGGAGCGCGGGTCATCATCAGTGAGGTGGACCCAATCTGTGCTCTGCAGGCAGCCATGGACGGTTACCAGGTCGCAAGGCTCGAATCGGTTATCGACCAGGTCGACATCTTCGTAACCTCGACCGGTAACGAGAACATCATTCGCGCCGAGCACGTTTTGCACATGAAGAATCTCGCGATTCTTGCCAACGTTGGTCACTTCGATAACGAGATCGACATGGTTGGGATCGCAAAGATTCCAGGAGTCGAAAAGGTAGAGATCAAGCCTCAGGTTCACGAGTGGAGACTGCCAAACGGGCGCTCGATCTTGGTGCTGTCCGAGGGTCGCTTGATGAACCTTGGCAATGCCACCGGTCACCCGAGTTTCGTAATGTCAACCTCGTTCTCGAACCAGGTTTTGGCACAGATTGAGCTGTTCCAGAACCTTGAAAGCTATCCGCTCGGCGTCCACATCATGCCTAAGGAGCTAGACGAGAAGGTGGCAAGGTTGCATCTGGATGCTTTAGGTGTTGAACTAACCTCGCTAAGCGACCGTCAAGCCCGCTACATTGGTGTTGATGTAGCTGGACCTTACAAGGTGGACCACTACCGCTATTAGGAGGGAGGCCGCAGTGACTCACAAAATCCTCGTTGTCGACGACGATGATGCACTGCGCGAGATGGTTGGTCTCGTGCTCTCCTCAAATGGTTATCAGCCCGTCTTTGCGAGCGATGGTATTTCTGCGGTAGAGGTTTTCAGGCAAAGCTCCCCTGACCTGGTATTGCTAGACATCATGCTGCCTGGACAAAGCGGCATCGATGTCTGCAACCAAATCCGGGCAGTTTCTGGCGTTCCAATCATCATGCTTACGGCCAAGGGCGACACCGAGGATGTGGTTGTCGGCCTCGAGGCCGGAGCAGATGACTACGTGGTGAAGCCTCACAACGGTGCTGAGCTGGTTGCTCGCGTCCGAGCTAGGCTAAGGCCGCTGACGGACGATGCAGCCGTAGTTGCAATCGGACCGCTCAGCCTGGACCCAAAGTCATTTGAGGTGAGGCGTGGCGAGGAGCCGGTTTCACTTACGCCACTCGAGTTCAAACTGCTTCACACGCTGGCATCGAAGCCGCAGCAGGTCTTCAGTCGGGAGATGCTGCTGGAGCAGGTTTGGGGATATCAGTACAAGGCGGACACCAGGTTGGTAAATGTCCACGTTCAGCGCCTTCGTTCCAAGGTTGAAGACGATCCTGAGAATCCCAAGATTGTTATGACAGTTCGCGGTCACGGTTACAGAGCCGGTTCCGATTCTCAGTGACCTCGCTCCTCAGACGCTCCCTCACCGCTAGAACTGTCCTGGTGACGGTTCTTTTAGCGTCACTTTCGGTAATTGCAATCGGTGGCTTCTTGAGTTACTCACTTGCAAACAGCTTCTACCAGAACCGGCTTTCGCAAGTGCTAGGAGAGACCGAGCGAGCGGTTTCGTCGGTGCAGACCACGGTTGCCGCCGCCTCTTTGAATGACGAGACGGCGCTCCAGAACCTCCTGAATTCAATTGTTCCTAGCCTAGAAATTGCAGGTGGTTCTAGCACGAGACAGGTGGCTCTTCTCAGGTCGCCCGATCAGCCTCAGCTCCAGCTGTTTCAATCGCCTATTTCGCAGGATCTTGATCTTGCATCGATTCCAGAGGATCTTCGGTCCGAGGTCCGCCAGAGTGCCGGATCGCTCACCTTTACTCCCGTGCAGCTTTTGCGAGAGGAGATTCTCGTTCCGGGCATCACCGTAGGAGCCAACCTGGTGATCCCAGTGGCGGGTAACTTCGAGCTTTATTTGGTTTTTGACCTATCCGCGGAGCAGCAGGCTCTCGAACTGGTGCAGAATGCTTTGGCCGCTGGAGGAATTGTTCTCATTTTGCTCATCTCCGGGGTTAGCTATCTGGTGACCAGGCGGCTTGTTGGACCCGTGGAGCGAGCTGCAGGGGCCGCTCAAAACATCTCTGAGGGCAAGCTCGATGAGCGACTTCCAGAGGCCGGAGAGGACGTGATGGCAGTGCTTGCCAAGTCCTTCAACAAGATGGCCGGTTCTTTACAGCAGCAAATTGAACAGCTGGACTCGCTTTCAAGAATGCAGCGCCGTTTTGTGTCTGACGTCTCACATGAGCTCAGAACGCCGCTCACCACGATCAAGCTTGCAGGTGAGGTCATCTTTGGTAATCGCGCGAAGCTCGATCCAGCACTCACTCGCTCTGCGGAGCTATTGCAGGACCAGATTGACCGCTTCGAAAAACTTCTAGGTGACTTGCTAGAAATTTCTCGCTACGACGCCGGGGCAGTCGTTGCAGACTTCGAGTCGCATGACCTCAATGCAGTTGTGGGTGCTGCGATTGAGTCCATCGAGCCGCTCGCAAAGAGCAGGGGTTGTCAGATAAACGTCGAGCTGCCTGGGAAGCCTGCGATGGCTGAGCTTGATGCCAAGCGCATAGAGAGACTTCTTCGAAACCTGCTTTCGAACGCCATCGAGCACGGTGAATCCAAACCGATTCACGTTCAGGTCGGTGAGAATACTCAGGCGGTGGCGGTTTGTGTTTCCGACAGTGGGGTTGGAATGTCCAGGGCTCAGCTCGAACGAGTCTTTGATCGGTTTTGGAGAGCTGACCCAGCCCGTCAGAGGTCTGTTGGCGGAACGGGACTTGGCCTTGCGATTGCGAGGGAGGACTCCTCCCTTCACCGCGGTTGGCTCCAGGTTTGGTCTAAACCAAAGCGCGGTACCAGTTTTCGTCTTACGCTTCCAAAGCAGCGAGACTCAGTAATTGCTAACTCGCCACTTCCACTGCCGCCAAGGTCTATGGAGGCATGATGCGAAGACTGCTGGCTCTATTTATGATGCTCACCCTGGCCGGGTGTGCAAGTCTTCCCACGGAGATTGATGTTCAGTCTGGTCCCGAGCTGATTCCGCTCGAGCAGCAGGAGTTTGCTTACTACTCGCCCGCCTCGCCTGAAGAGGGCGCCTCCCCCCAGGAGATTGTCTCGGGCTTTTTGGCAGCTGGGACAGGTCCGCAGAACGACTATTCGGTGGCCAGAGAGTACCTTTCCGAAGCTTTTGCAACTCGCTGGAAACCAGACGCCCAAACACTAATCAGGGTGGGTGTACCGATCTACCAGTCAGCAGGTGAGAACCTGCAGGTGGTCGACATCACAGTCGGTGCGAGGGTGGACGAGAACGGAGGGTACCAAGACCTTGTTCCCGAACAGGTGAGCCTGCGCTTTCAGCTAGCGCAGGAGGATGGTGAGTGGCGAATAACCAGCGCTCCAAACCTCACGGTTGTCACGCTTCCCGTGTTTACCGTGGTCTTTAGCGCGCTTCCCATCTACTTCCTTGACACCAACAGCACTCAGCTTGTTCCGGATTTGCGCTGGTTCCCATCGAGAGCCTCCACCGCTACCCGCCTAGTCAATGCCGTGCTGGCGGGGCCCGCAGAATGGCTCAAGGAGACTGTGGTCTCTGCCATACCCACTGGCACCGCCCTAACGGTCAATGCCGTTCGCATCGTTGAGGGTGTAGCGAGAGTGGACTTTGATGCCAATGCTCTCGAGGCCAACGCCAGACAGCGCGGACTTATGCTGTCGCAACTTCGCTCAACACTCCTTCAGCTCCCCGGGGTTCTGGACGTGGCGTTGTCGGTCAACAACTCAACCCAGGACATTAACCCAGCCACAATTCCTTCTCCTCTAGGTCCCACAACCACATTTGCGCTCACTGCGGACGAGGTGCTGAGACTCTCCGGCTCGGAGGCTGGGGTGGTTGGCGGAACTGACGATTCGGTGGCAGCCAATCAGCCAACTAGCTTTGCCGCAGTTGGGGATGGATCCGATATCGCCCTAGTCGGTGAATCTGGCCTATTCCGATTGCAGAGGCAGGGTCTTGGTTATAACGAGCGCCAGCTCTCAGACTCTGTGTATCGAGAAATTGAGTTTGATCGAGACGGAAATCTTTGGGCGTATAACTCGAACGCAACCTCGGTGACCATCTATGACAGAGAAGATTCAGCCAGGTTCCTCGAGACGGGCTTAGAGGGCGAACTGATGGCTGGTGCGGTTTCGCCCGAGGGGGCTCGAGTGGCTCTGCTGGTCGCATCGGGCGAGGAGGTGGTCCTTCATCTGATGGGCGTCCTCAGGGACTCCTCTGGCAAACCTTTCAGACTGCAGCAGGGGTTGGAATTCACACCGGTCTTGGGTGACTCGATTTCTGTCGCATGGCAGGGGCTGACGAGCCTGAGGATTCTCGAGCGCACAGCCTCCGGGCTTACCGCGCTCAGCGAATATCCGCTGACCGGTCCCAGGGAGCAGTTAAACATGCCACCTGCAATCGGAGAACGGCTTGAAAGCGGCTCAACACTTATTTCCAGCTACCTACTCACCGAGAACGCCGAGGTCTGGGCATTCAGTTCCAACGCTTGGCGAAGGGTGAGCACCGAGCTTCTCGACATTTCAACAGGTCGCTAGCTAGCCTCTTCTCTCACAGAATTTGTCAGCGTCGCTTAGCAAGAAAATGGTTGAGGCAACATCTAGCCATGAGCGCGCTCTTGGATCTCGTGTTTCCTTCGAAATGCGTGGTCTGTGAAAGACCACCACAGCTGGTTTGTTCTGGTTGCCTTCCAACACCTAGGCCTCATAGCGAGCTTCTCACCGGCTATCCGCTGGGTTGTGAGCTGGATCTGGAGGGTGCTGCCGAGAGGCTGATCACGGGCTATAAGGATCAATCAAAGCTCGCACTCGCAAGCGATTTGGCCGGCTATCTTGATCTAGCGATTGGGCAGCACCCAGGAGAACCGGCCAAGTTCCTTTTCCCGCCCTCGTCCCAAAAGAACTTTGCTCGGAGGGGATATAACCCGGTCGAGCTGATTTGCTCAAATAGTGTCCAGTTGCGCCCACTCAAGAGGGTGAGAGCTCGCAGCATCAAATTCACCCTTGACCAAAGGGGGCTGAGCGCGAAGGACCGAAGAGAAAATCTCGAGGGGGCATTTGAGGTTGAATCCGGTTGCGGTTCCCTGTTGATTGTTGATGATGTCGTTACTACCGGAGCAACGGTCCGTTCACTGGCCAGCGCATCAGCGGCTGCTGGCTATGAGGTGGCAGGAATCTGTGTAGTTGCTAGGAGAATCTCACCTAGTCAAACGCGAGAGGTCAAAAAGGCGTAGTTTGTAGTTAGGCAATGAAGCCTGTTATGGAGGTAATCATGGAACTAAGAATCACAGCCAAAAACCTCACAGTCTCGGACCGCTTCCGAGATTACGTCTCCGAAAAATCTGGCAAGGTCGAGCAGTTTGCTCACCGCCCAGAGGAGCTAAATATCAAGGTCACAAGACACGACCATTCAAAAAATGCCGGCCAAGAGGATCAGGTAGAGCTCACGGTTTACGAGCCGGGTCACGTAGTCCGAGCCGAGGCCAAATCCAACGACAAATTTTCAGCCTTCGACATCGCATTTGGAAAACTGCTGGAGCGGCTGCGCCGCTACGCAGATAAGCAAAAGGTCCACAGGGGAGGTCGTCACAAAAACCTCGGCGCGAGTGAACTTTCCGCATCCGATTTTGCATCGCTCGACATCACTCCCATTGATCACGACAAGCTGACCGGAGAAATCCCGATCATCGGCGAGGAGGAGTCAAGCGCCGTCGTGATTCGGGCCAAGGAGTTCGAGAAGGTTCCAATGACTCAGCAGGAGGCGGTGGATCACATGGAGCTGGTGGGACACGACTTCTACCTGTTTCACAACTCCGAGACGAATCGGGAGTCCGTGGTTTACAGGCGCAAGGGTTATAGCTACGGGGTAATCAGCCTCACCAGCTAGAAAATGGCCCGTTAGAATTGCACGGGTCTTACTTAGGAGCTTTATTTGGCAAACGTCCTAGACAGCCTCTTGCGCGTTGGAGAGGGTCGTGTACTAAAGAAACTTCAGAGCATCGCGCGCGAGGTCAATGCACTCGAACCTGACTACCAACAGCTCAGCGATGAGGAGCTAAAGGACGAGACCAGGGCGCTGAGAGAGCGCTACGGAGCCGGAGAGTCCCTGGATGATCTGCTACCTGAGGCATTTGCTGCCGTGCGAGAGGCGTCAGTAAGGACCCTTGGCCTTCGCCACTTCGATGTCCAGATCATGGGTGGTGCCGCCCTCCACATGGGAAACATTGCCGAGATGAAAACCGGTGAGGGTAAGACACTGGTTGCGACGTTGGCCGCCTACCTAAATGCCATCCCAGGTAGGGGAGTGCACGTCGTTACCGTGAATGACTTCCTCGCCAGCTATCAGTCCGATCTCATGGGCCGCATTTATAGGGCTCTGGGAATGACCATCGGCTGCATTACGTCAGGGCAGGAGCCCGCAGTAAGGCGCGAGCAGTACAACTGCGACATCACCTACGGCACCAACAATGAGTACGGTTTTGATTACCTTCGCGACAACATGGCACTTGCTAAGCAGGACTTGGTTCAGCGCGGGCACTTCTTTGCCATCGTGGACGAGGTCGATTCCATTCTGATCGATGAGGCTCGTACGCCACTCATTATTTCTGGTCCAGCTGCGCAGGACGTGAATCGTTGGTTTGGGGTCTTCGCAAAGCTCGTTCTAACCCTCAAGGCAGGCGAAGACTATGAGGTCGATGAAAAAAAGCGCACCATTGGCGTTTTGGAGTCCGGCATTGACAAGGTCGAAGACTACCTAGGCATAGAAAACCTTTACGAGACCGCAAACACTCCACTCATCTCATTCCTAAATAACTCCATCAGAGCCAAAGAGCTCTTTCGCAAGGACCGCGACTATGTGGTTGTAAACGGTGAGGTGCAGATTGTTGATGAGCACACCGGCCGTATTCTTCCCGGTCGCCGCTACAACGAGGGGATGCATCAGGCAATCGAGGCCAAAGAGGGTGTTCAGATTAAGGCCGAAAACCAGACCCTGGCATCGGTTACCCTGCAGAACTACTTCAGGCTTTATTCAAAACTCTCGGGTATGACGGGCACTGCGGAGACTGAAGCTGCAGAGTTCATGTCGACCTACAAGCTCGGCGTAGTGCCGATTCCCACCAACAGGCCCATGATTCGTAAAGACCAGTCGGACCTCATCTACAAAAATGAGGAGGCAAAGTTCAACATGGTGGTTGCCGACATCGCAGAGCGTCACAAAAAGGGACAGCCGGTTCTGGTCGGTACGACCTCTGTCGAGAAGAGCGAATATCTTTCCAAGCTGTTGGCAAAGGCGGGTATTCGCCACGAGGTTCTCAACGCCAAGAACAACGCCCGTGAGGCCGTGATTGTTGCTCAGGCAGGTCGCTTCGGTGCAGTCACGGTTGCCACCAACATGGCTGGTCGAGGCACCGACATCATGCTCGGTGGTAACGCAGAGTTTCTTGCCGTCCAGGAGATGCAGCGACTCAAGTTGGATCCTGAGGAGAACCAGGTCGAATATGAGGCCAAGTGGGACGGAGTCTTCGAGGCCCTTCGGGAGGAAGTTGCCAAGGAGGCTGAGAAGGTTCTCGAAGTTGGAGGGCTCTATGTTCTAGGCACCGAGCGTCACGAGTCTCGCCGCATCGACAACCAGCTTCGAGGTCGTTCCGGCCGCCAGGGAGACCCTGGTGAATCACGCTTCTACCTCTCACTGACAGACGATCTAATGCGCCTGTTTAACTCCCAGGCAGCTGCAAGTTTGATGAACAGGGCATCGGTGCCCGATGACCAGGCGATTGAATCCAAGGTCGTTTCAAGGGCAATTGCCTCGGCTCAGTCTCAGGTGGAGGGCCGAAACGCCGAGATTCGTAAGAACATCCTCAAATACGACGATGTCATGAATCGTCAGCGTGAGGCAATCTATGCTGACAGGCTACAGATTCTCGAGGGCGAGGACATCTCAGGAACATTTGCCACATTCCTAGACGAGGTAATTGCGGCGAATGTTAGGAGCTATCTGTCCGATGAGGACAGCGCTGACTGGGATCTGGAGGGGCTCTGGACCCAGCTAAAAACAATCTACCCAATTGGGCTCGAGGTCTCAGAGGTACTCGAGGAGGCTGGTTCAAGGGCCAAGGTAAAGACCGATTGGCTCGTTGAAGAGATTCTTAGTGATGCGAGGCTTGCTTACCAAAAGCGCACGGACGAGATTGGCGAGCAACTCATGCGTGAACTCGAACGCCGAGTAATGCTTTCAGTGATTGACCGCAAGTGGCGAGACCACCTCTACGAGATGGATTACCTCAAAGAGGGCATCGGCCTGAGGGCCATGGCCCAACGTGACCCGCTGGTCGAGTACCAGCGCGAGGGATATGTCATGTTCCAGGACATGATGAGTGGTATTCGCGAGGAGGCAGTTCAGTTCCTATTCAACGTAGAGATAAAGAAGTCCGTCCCGGATATTGACCAGGAGCAGCCGCAACAGCTCACATATTCAGCACCGAGTGAGCAGGGCGGAGTTCAGGTCAAGAATCAAAATGGGCAGCAGGCTCCAAGGCAGAGTAGACCAACCCCACCACCTCAGCCACCAAAGACGGGTGGCGCGGGTTCGTCCTTCTTCAAGAACTAGATAAGAACGATGTCGGTGATGCGGTAGCGCTCATAGATGAGCTCCGCACGAATCGAAACCGCCCGCATACCACCTGAAATCTGAAGCACGACAACGCCCTGGTATGCGTTATCTGAGGTGAGGAAGGTCCGCGTTCTTCGGAGGACGATATCTGGCCTCTCGTTCAAGCCTGTCTCTTGCCTTGCCCTCGCCTCGCGCCGATAGCGCTGACAGATGTCGTAGTAGGCGGTGTCGCTAAGCCACCTGGCAAGCTGCTCAGGCCTTCTTAGTCCTGCAAGGACCTCAACATAGGCAGCACAAATTTCAGCAAAGAACTCAGCCGGATCTGGCGGGCTGATTGCTATTTGTTGCGCGGTAGTCATTTGATCCCCCTTTTTTCGTTTGTGGAGGGCAAAAGTATGCCGAGCAAAGTGAAATTTAAGATTTCGGCTCGGGTCAGCTGTGGATAACTCGATACACAACCAAATAGCTGGTGAGATTTATCTCCATGGAACCTTTATCCAAAACAGAGGACCCCGGCTTCGACACCATGCTGGCAACCGCTAAGCCGCTCAGGTTTCAAGGCAGATGCTCAAAGGCTGAGGATGCCATTGCCAGGCTTGCCAAGAAAGCAAGCGAATACCTCGAAGAGTAAACTCTCGGCGTGGTGGAAAACGAGCTCCAAGGGCTTCCGTGGATTAGAACGCTCATGGCGGACTGGCAGTTGATTGCCGATGCGGCTTTTTCGGATCTTGTGCTCTGGGTGCCAAAACGAACCAAGCTTCACGTCTATGCCCATGCCAGACCCTCTACGGCGGCAACTTTGTTCTATCGCGACATAACCGGAACCGCTGCCAGAACTGACTGGCGCAGAGCGATTGATGAGGCTTGGGAGACAGGTAGGCCTGTGCTTGCAAGCGAGGTCTCCGAGTACAGCGGCACTGCCAGCCGACTCTCCGCCTACCCAGTATTTGAGCCAAAGAAGACTTCGAAATCCAAGCCGGTCGCAGTTATCACTCGCCATACCAACCTTGGTGAGTCACGTTACCCGAACAAGCTCCAGCTCAATTTTGTGGCGTGTGCCGAGCAGCTACTTGAGATGGTGAGCGCTGGCGAGTTTCCAATTCCCGATGCGGGAACTGATTCGCGAAGGGGAGCCCCTCGTGTCACCGATGGGCTGATCAGGCTGGATAAAAGTGGAAGGGTGCTCTTCGCCTCACCAAATGCCCTCTCGATGTTTAACCGATCCGGCCTCGAGGGTGAACTCGAGGGGAGACTGTTCTCGGACTCGGTGAAGGGCCTCAGCCCTCACTCTGGCATTGTGGACGAGGGTTTGCCCTTGGTGCTTACAGGCAAAGGTGCGTGGAAGACCGACATCGAGTTTGAATCCATGGTGCTGTCGGTAAGGTCTATCCCAATTACCTCATCAGGTGAGCGCAGTGGAGCGGCCATTCTCTGTCGCGATGTCACCGAACTCCGAGTCAGGGAACGCGAGCTGTTGACCAAGGACCTCACGATTCGGGAGATCCACCACCGTGTCAAAAACAACCTCCAGACCGTAGCCAGCCTGCTCCGGATCCAATCGCGTCAGTCAAAGTCCGAAGAGGTCAAGGACTCTCTCGCTCAGGCAATGAGAAGGGTTACCTCAATTGCGGTGGTGCACGATGTTCTATCCGAGGGAATTGATCAAGAGATTTCTTTCGATCAGATCTTTGACCGAATCTTGCAGCTGATTCCCGAGATTGCAAGTGGCTTCCACAGCAAGGTGAACACTAACTTTGCCGGGAGTTTTGGTGAACTGACCACCGAGCGCGCAACCACACTGGCTCTCGTACTCACCGAGCTAGTCGCAAATGCCGTGCAGCACGGACTTGCAGACTCTTCGGGAGAAATCAGCGTTGAGGCTGAGAGGGACAATCATTTGCTCAGGGTTGAGGTAACCGATAACGGTGCAGGGCTTGCGGAGGGCAAGATTGGCACGGGCCTCGGCACTCAAATTGTGAGAACTCTGGTTGAATCCGAGCTCAGGGGAAAGATCGCCTGGACCTCGCCAATTCGCGGCGGCACCAAAGTTTCGGTGGAGATTCCTATCTAGCCTGCGCGACGGGCACGAGCGTAGCGACGTTTGAGCGAACGACGCTCATCCTCGCTCAGGCCACCCCAAACACCGGTGTCCTGATTCTCTTTGATCGCGTACTCAAGGCACTGAGCGGAGACATCACATTGGCGGCAGATTGACTTGGCTCGCTCGATTTGCTCCAAGGCCGGTCCTGTGTTCCCAACTGGGAAAAAGAGCTCGGGATCTTCGTTGAGGCATCGGGCCTGATTTAGCCAGGTCATATCCATAGTTTTCTGTTATTCCTAAGGTCAATGGCGTCTTGATTTGCAGGTAAAGTCCTACTGACAACCCCAAAATCGTTTCACAGGGAGGCCGAGAAATCAATACCCAATCTGCTGGGAGGCCGCTGCGTTTGCTTATAGCGATAGCTATTGTGTCACTGCAAGCGCTGGTGCTATGGGCCTTGGGGGTTCAAGCGATCCTGGCATTTTTGGCAGGTTCAGTGACTTCCATCACCAGCTCACTGTTCTTGATTGGTTTGATTGTTGGCGCTGCCATTTGGTCCACAAACGTAGCCCTTGGTTTGTGGAAACTGCGGCGTTGGGCTCACACGCCCGCCCTCATGTTGCAGCTATTGGGTGCGGCTATTGGGACAGCATCCTTCTCAGGTGAGTTTGCCGAGCCTTTGATTGGTATTTCACTGCTTGCCTCATCGGCTTTGGGATTTGTGCTGCTATTCGGAGGGGGAATCCGCAGTCTTTTCCACGGCGCTACTGATTGATTAGCCTCAACAGCTTGGGGATGTGGCCGGTGGCCCTCACGTTGTACATCGCCTCTTTCACTCTCCCGCCGGCCTCAATCACTATCGTTGAGCGCAGCACCCCCCTGTAGAGCCTGCCGAAGATGGTCTTATCGCCAAAGGCTCCAAATGCTTTGTGGGCAACTAGGTCAGGGTCAGAGAGCAGTGTAAAGGTGAGCTCGTGGGAGTCTTCAAAACTCTTTAGGCGCTCAACAGAGTCTGGAGAAACCCCAACTACTTGGTAGCCATTGCTCTCAAACTCCGCAACATGATCCTGGAAATCCGCAGCCTCCTTCGTGCAACCTGGAGTCCCGGCCGAGGGGAAGAAGTAAAGAATCGTCCCCTTTGCAAACAACTGGCTGCCAGTTTGCAGGTGACCATTTTGGTCAAGAAGACTCAGCTCAGGGACACTGTCTCCCGGCCGCAGCTGTCGGACCGAAATCTCTGCGCTCTGATCTTCAAACATGCCTCCAGACTAATTTGAAGCAGCCCCAGGTTTTCAAGATTTCGCCCAAAGCGTCCCGCCAACCACTTGGCAGGTCTGCCAACTTGGGTGGTAAGCTTTTGCGCTGATGCGCCTCTAGCTCAATTGGCAGAGCAACTGACTCTTAATCAGTGGGTTCCGGGTTCAAGTCCCGGGGGGCGTACCAACTAGAACTTCAAGTGAAGCTAAACGCTCATCGTTCCCAGAACAATTACCCAACCGAGAATTGACTTGGCTACGAGGCTAAGAACGATGTAGGCCTTCTCTCCAAACGGGTAGTTCTTCCACGGTCCAACCTTCTTGTACTGCAAGAACATGTTGATTGCGAAAGTGTTGAAGAAGATAAAGGTCGCCAAAAAGCCAATTTGGGCGTAGGCCGGAACTGCATCGGAGATGTTGCCGGTCGAAACTACAAAGTAAATCGCACCCATGATCCAAGGCACGATGCCCGCCACAACTCCAATGTTGAACGGTAGCCAGCTCACCTTGTCGGTCAGCTGGTTGTAGCGCTCCATAACCAAACCCATCAGGTTCATGATGAAGTTCAGAGTGAAGATAAACACGACGGTTGAAACTTCGATTAGACCACCCAGCATCAGCAGGACCACCAGCATCAGCGAGGAGCTAATTGAGTACTCCCACCAGCGCGGTGGGTTGATGCCCTTGGCGATGTTTTGCTCGTAGCGCTGAATGTAAAAAGGTGCAGAGATAAGAAGGTGAGCAACCGCTGATAGCAGCAGGAAGATCGGCGCAATCAGTGCAATCGGGAAATCAAACAGAGTCTCGCTTACAGGCTGAATCCCCTGGGGCGTCTCGTCGAAGAATCTGGTGATGACTGGAATCTTGGTCTCGTCATTAAGAATGAGATAAAGCACAACAGCTTGAGCTAGGTGAAAGACACCCGCAATCCTGTTGAAGGTCTGGAGCTGCTTTCCAAGTGCGGTTTCTGGTTTCATTTTTCTATCTCCGTTTAGTTGAACGTGCTTCGCCTAAGCCAACAGGTAACTGCGGAGACGAATTCCTAAAGGGGTTTTTATTGTTGGCGAGTCACCAAGGCATCGGTATGTCACGAATTGGGTGGGCATCATCAGGAATGGACTTAAGCGGCCCACCACCTGCCCTGATGCATAGCCAGCGAAGCTGGGTTGGGCTGTCGGTCTTGCACCGCCATGTCCTCATGACTCCCGTTCCGACATGAACCACCGTCCCGGGGTGAACATCGACTACCTGATCATCGAGGCCCATCTGCCCCTCGCCCTCGAGAAAGACATAGACCTCCTCCAGTTCTGAGTGGCTGTGCCAATATCCCGCTTCTTCGCCGGGCTCATAAGCCGTCGCGGTGAAACCAATCACTTCGGTGTCAAGTTCGTGATCGACAACCCGACGACCCTGCTTGTTTGTTGCTGGAACAAAGCCCCCAAAATGCTCTCGCCAAGAATCTAGAGGTCCAATTTCTGTAACGCTGAAGTTGCTCATGAATCTCAGGCTAGCCCGCTAAAAGCCCAGAAGGAGCCTTAGCTCGACTCGATCACCGGTATTAAGACCGTGCACTTTGCGGATCTCGTCTTTGATTGGGATGTAATAGGTGCCGTCCTTTGGAGTGATTGCGGTTTTGTACTCCCTGCCATCGATGGCAATCCTGCAAGTGATCATTCCCCAACCGTAGGTGAGCTCTTGCTTCACCTCGTCTATCTCTCGGGCATACTCCTTTGGCAGAGCAACGAAGTAGAAAGGGGCGGGACCGCGCCACTCAAACACTTCTCCAATTACTTCAAACTCCACTGCGTAATTATCCTGGTTCTCTGTCAGAATCTAGCTGTGACTAAGGCGCTCATGCTGGTAGACGTGCAGTTTTGCATGGTTTTTGGTGAGTGGCCAGTCCCTGCCGCCAAGGAACTTCTCTCGAACATTGGGTCTAGGTTGCTGTCTGCCAGGGAGGCGGCCGAGCAGGTGATATTCATTCAGAACGATGGTCCCGACGGGGAACTAGACGCCCCTGGCATGCCGTATTGGCAACTTGCAATTCAGCCTGCAAGCGGTGAAATGGTCGTCCGAAAAAGCCATCAAAATGTCTTTGAGTCGAACCCAAAACTCGTTGAAGAGCTCTCAGCTATGAACGTCAAAGAAATTGAGTTAGTTGGTTTTCAGTCAGAGTTATGTCTCAGAGCGAGCGCTATCGGGGCAATTGAGGCGGGATTTAGAGTTTCAGTGTCCAGGGGCCTTCACGGCACATACGACGGCGATGTTTCCCATGAGGTGATCTCAGACAGGGTTCAGTTAGAGCTAGAGCGGCTGGCCAGTGAATAAGGGCATAGAGCGTTTCTTGAACAAGCATGGCCAGCTTGCTCAGATACCGGTGAAAGAAGATCGCAGGCTCGAAATACTCGAGCATTTGGTCAAAAGCTTTGAGCTCGAGGAAAAGCTCAGCGAGGCCGAGGTGAACGCCAGGCTCATGGCTTGGCACCAGGACTATGTCATGCTCCGACGGATGCTTGTCGACTACAAGTTCCTCTCGAGAAGCATCGACGGCAGAACCTACTGGAGACCGAAACTTGCAGAATAATCTCATTGGCCTTGAGCCAAGGCAGTTTGATGCATACGTTGCCGCAATCGAAACTTCTGGTGGTCAAATTGCCGAAATGGGCCCCAATGTCGAGGCTTTGGTTTGGACCGACTATGCAAGACCAGATCTACTCGCTGCGATGCTTGAAGAAAACCCTCAGCTTCGCTTCGTTCAACTTCCCTTCGCGGGCGTGGATGCGTTTAGCGAGATCATTGCTCGCCATCCTCAGATCACCTTCACATCGGCAAAGCGTTCCTACTCGGAGCCAGTTGCTGAGCACGCGCTGATGCTCTGCATGGCACTCGGACGCATCATTCCCGAGCGAGTCCGTGCAACAAGCTGGGGTAAGAAGCATGCCGACAGCCTCTTCGATGCCGAGGTAGTAATTGTCGGCGGCGGTGGCATAGCTCAGCAGCTTGTGGAGCTGTTAGCTCCCATGCGCTCGAGGGTGAGGGTGGTTCGCAAAAGACCCGACGAAGCCTTCGACCACTCAAGGTATTCAACTGTCGTGGGTTTTGATGAACTGGACGAGTGCATCGCCAGAGCACAGTTTGTAATTCTTGCCTGTGCCCTTACACCGGAGACTCAGTTTCTATTCGATGCAGAGCGCTTCAGGATTATGCGTAAAGATGCTTATTTGGTGAACGTAGCAAGGGGTGAAATCGTAAACCAGGAAGATTTGGTTCAAGCTCTAACCTCCGGTGAGATAGCGGCGTGCGCAACCGATGTGACCTATCCGGAGCCGCTCCCTGATGACCACGAGATGTGGAATGTGGAGAACCTGCTCATTACTCCCCACACTGCCGACACTATGCCTATCGTGACCAGGCTCTTTGCGCTTCGCCTTGAAGAGAACGTGACTGCTTGGCTCTCTGGAAGCGAGCCTGTGGGCATTGTCGACCCCGGCCTTGGCTACTAGGGGGGCAAGTGGAGCTCAGTAACTGGCTGCTTTATGCGGCTGCCGCCTTGGGGCTTTCACTAACACCGGGTCCGAATGGTCTGCTGGCCTTGACCCATGGAGCGCTCTTTGGCACAAAAAAGACAATCGCGACGATCTTTGGTGGCCTGACGGGGTTTTTCCTCGTGATTGCGATGTCAATGTTTGGAATTGGGGCTCTGCTTGCAGCCTCGGCTTCATTGCTCACTGTTTTGAAGTGGGTTGGAGGCGCCTATCTTGTATTTCTTGGTATTCAGGTCTGGCGCTCTCCGGCGCTCGCCATATCGCGAGACAAGGTTTCAGGTAGGGCGGGGCTATATCGGGCTGGACTCTTTTCAGCACTCAGTAACCCAAAGGGAATCCTGTTCTTTGTCGCTTTCTTGCCCCAGTTCATCGAGCCTGAGCGATCGCTTTTTATTCAGTTTGTGATTATGGCGGCTACGTTTTTGGTCATTGAGTTTTTCTATGAGCTCACGGTCGCCGCTCTCGCCGACAGAATCACACCTTGGCTAGCGCGGGTCGGAAAGAACTTCAACCGAACCTTCGGCGCGGTGTTTATTGCTATTGGAGTGCTGCTGCCGCTAAGAGGCTAAAGGCCTAGCTTTCCCCTGAGGAACTCGATGTGTCCTTTGGCTTTCACGTTTAGGAACGAGTGAGTGACCTTGCCGTCCTCGACCACGAACGTCGAGCGTATGGTTCCCATGTACTCCTTGCCATACATGCTCTTCTTGCCGTATGCGCCATAGGCCATCTGGACCTCGTTATCGGGGTCTGAGAGAAGCTCAAAGTTGAGGCCCTCTTTTTCCTGGAACTTCTTGAGCTTTGCCGGAGCATCCGGGGAGATGCCTAGGACTGTGTAGCCGGCTGACTTCAGTGAGTTGATGTTGTCTCGAAAATCGCAGGCCTGCGTGGTGCAACCGGGGGTTGAGGCTGCCGGGTAAAAGTAGACGATTACCTTGCCCTTTTGCTCTTCGAGGGAGACGTGCTCACCATCTTGATTGCTCAGGGTGAACTCAGGGGCTTTTGATCCAATTTCAACGCTCATGAAAGTGACAATTCACTTTTCGTCTTCGCTATTCCTTTTTTCCTCGCCCTTGGGCGCTGCCTTGGTCACGTAATAGAGCAGTGCGGCGATGCCGGCAATGGTGATGGGCCAAATAAGAAAGTCGATTGGCTGACCCTGCGGAATCCGATTGATGTTCTCAATAATTGCAATTGGTAGCATCTTCAAAGACTATCGCCGAGAAAGGCTAAACAAGTGCTTGCTATCGGCTCTGGGCTACTCACCGGCCTCTCGCTGATTATCGCCATAGGTGCTCAAAATGCCTTCGTGTTGCGGCAGGGCCTGACCAGGCAGCACGTGCTGGCGGTTGTGCTCTTTTGCGCTGTCTCGGACGCGTTACTTATCGTCCTGGGCATGCTGGGCCTTGGGGTTGCGATCATGTCACTCCCTTTTTTACTTGAGGTGTTTCGCTTCGGTGGAGCTGCCTACCTCGTTTATTTTGCAGCCACATCATTTAGGCGGGCATTCAAGCCTCAGGCTTTAGAGGCGGGTGGCGCCAAGGCTGTGTCTTTAGCCTCGGCCCTTACAACCGCCGCGGCACTTACCTATTTGAACCCGCATGTCTATATCGACACCGTTTTGCTGCTGGGTTCAATTGGAAATCAGTTCGGTGAGAACCGCTGGCTCTTTGCGTTCGGTGCGGCAGCAGGATCGTTGATTTGGTTTTTCTCGCTTGGCTTCGGAGCGAAGCTGTTGTCACGGTTTGTAACCAGGCCAAGTTTTTGGAAATACTTAGACATTTCCATCGGCGTTGTAATGCTTGCAATTGCGTTTATGCTTCTGACCTACAACTTCTGATTGCGAAAAAGGGCATAATCGCACTGTGACTAATCCAGCCGACAGCTTTGGAAATTTTGCCAATCGGTCTTCCTCCAAGTGGCTGAGGTTTCCCCCGGACGTATTACCTATGCACGTTGCCGAGATGGACTTTGAGGTTGCAACGGAGATACGGGACACTCTCAGCGAGATGGTCCAACGCTCCGATCTTGGATACCTCGGGCCACTTCCTGAGCTTGCCGGTGCTTTTGAAGCATTTGCCCTAAATCGTTGGGGTTGGAATGCTGACGGCAAGCAAATCAAGCTAGCAACTGATGTTGGGGTGGCTGCCGTGGAGATTCTTCGAGCGGTGACAAAGCCTGGGGACAGAGTGTTGGTGAACTCACCGGTATACGCGGCGTTTTTTAAGTGGATCTCGGAGGTTGGCGCAGTGCCGGCCGATGCCCCGTTGGTTCTCGATGGCGACACCTGGAAGCTCGACCTAGCTGCCATTGAATCGGCTTTCCGGGACGGCGTGAAGGTGTACCTGCTCTGCTCACCGCAGAACCCAGTGGGCCGCGTGCACACCGCGCAAGAACTTACAGCCATTGCAAAGCTTGCGAGGCAGTACTCGGTTTTAGTCATTGCTGATGAAATTCATGCGCCACTTAGCTGGGTGCCATTTACCCCCTTCTTATCCTTGGGCACCGAGGCCGAAGACACCGGCGTCGTAATTACCTCAAGCTCCAAGGCCTGGAACACAGCGGGTCTTAAGGCAGGCTTTCTAATCACTCAGTCTGAGGCTGCGAGAAAGCAATTGAGTGGCCTACCCGAGGCAATGAATTGGCGGGCTTCACTCCTGGGTGCTCACGCCATGGTCGCCTCGTATGGGGCTGGCACCAGTTGGCTAGATCAAACTGTCCAGAAAATTCAGGAGAATCTCGACCATCTCCAGCATGAGGTTTCCCGAAGGCTTCCAAAGGCGAGACTCTTTGCGATGGAGGCGACGTACCTTGCATGGGTGGACCTCAGCGAATACGGGGTAGAAGACCTGCAGGGTGAGATTTTGAGAGAGGCGCGAGTGGGCGTTGTTGCAGGCAGTGACCATTCACACACCGGAGATTACGCCGGCTTCATTCGTTTCAATTTTGCAACTAGCAAAGCCAGAATCAGCGAGGCAGTTAGCAGGATCGCAGCACTGTTGGAGGGTTAGAAGTGCCTTCGATTCAGTCTCAAACCATCGACCTGGCAAATCGGCTCTTCGTTGAGCACGCACTCATCAACTACAGCTTCGGCTTTGACCGAGCGGTCCGCAGAGCAGGTCAATGCGACTTTCGTGCAAGGCGAATCACAATTAGCAAACACCTCGTGAAGAACTGCACCCTCAAAGAAATCGAGCAGGTCATACTGCATGAGATTGCCCACGCGCTGGTCGGCAAGGAGGCTGGCCACTCCAAGGTTTGGAAGTCGAAGGCAAAAGAGATTGGCTACCGATTCGAAAAGGTGAATTGGCAAAGTATGGCCTCTGGCGTTGCCGGCTACACCGGAAGCTGCCTCGCCGGCCACGAGCACTTTCGAATCAGAAAACCAAGTGGCCCAAGAAGCTGTAAGAGATGTGCGGGTTCGTTTGACCCTCGCTACCTAATCTCGTGGCGACTAACTGGGCCCGATCAGTAGCGCCATAATCCAGGCGCCAGCCAGGAAGTTCAGAAACAAGAACCTCTTCCAGCCGCGATTTGCTTGCTCGCAGGTTTCGTCTGTAATCCCAAGCTGCGAGCCCACGACAATCAGGTAGGGGATGGCGGCAAAGGACGCCTGACAGAATCTGTCAGGCAGTGCGAGGAGCAGAACTGCTGCGACCAAGTAGAGGACAACCGCAATCCTGACCGTGTTTCTAGCGCCTAGGTTTGTGGCCACGGAGGAGATGCCTGCCTCTCGATCTGCCCTAATGTCCTGCACCGCTCCAAAAGCGTGAGAGCCGGCACCCCATAAGAAAAATGCCAACGTCGCAAGCTGCAGGGTCGAACCAAAGCTGTCTCCGGCTAGGAGCAGCCCAAAGAGCATGGGCCCAACAAAGTGGACGGAGCTCGTCACAGAGTCAAGAAACGGTATCTCTTTGAATCTCAAACCTTTAACCGAGTAGGCGATTACGGCGAACACATTAAACAACAACACCAAAAGAGCTGGCAGGTTTTCCATGCTCACAAAAACCGCATAGCCAATAAAGGGCAACGAAAGCCCGAATGCCCAAAGCAAAGTGGTGCGGTGCAACTCAGGTGCCAGCAGAGCACCCTCTATACCGCCTTTGCGAGGGTTTCGCAGGTCACTTTCGTAGTCAAAGACATCGTTTATCCCATACATCAAGAAGTTATAGGGGATTAGGAAAAAGAAGCTAAGAATGATTAGCTCCGCCGCCACATCGCCACCGGCAAAGAAGTAGGCCGCCGCAAACGGCACAGCCGTATTCACCCAAGAGATGGGCCTAGAAGACCAAAACAGGCTTTTTAGCGCATTCAAAGCCTGCTCCGCAGAAAGTTAAAGAGTGAGGGGACTAGAACCAAAGCGACGAGCGTGTAGGCGGAGTCCTCGATGGGTGCAAAGCCCAGACGAATGCCCGAAATCTTTTCTGGGTCATAGTCGACGATGCCGGTTCCGATGATGACATTGTCAAAAACCAGCGTGAGGGTCAGCATCACAACCGCCGCCCCCAATAGGGGCCCTAGCGGCAGCCACTTCCGCATGAGAAAGCCATAAACGGAGAATATGCCGAGCACGCTTGCGGTGAGAAGCAAATAGGTCACCTCGCAAACCTCCTGGCAAACCCTTGATAGACCAGCAGGGTGTTGTAGCTAAGAAGGATTAGGAAAAACAGCTCCTCGAGCGGAAGCTCAGGCGCGAGCAGCAAACCTGAGAGATGAGGCGCATCGCCCCGAAAGAAGATGCCAAGCGCGATACCAACCAAGTCCCAAGCCAAGAACACCGCGACCGCAACAGCCACTGAGACAATCGTCGCTCTCGGGCTAACAAACAGTGCCAGCTTGTGCCGATGGTCGATCGCTCCCAGGCCAAGGATGGAAAACAGAAGCAGGCTCAGGTAGGTAAAGGGAACTAGCTCGTTCATCACGCTAGGCCCTTGAAGGTCCTAACCGGCTTTATCTCGCCCTTGATTGGACCACTGGATCGGTCATCGGTTAGGTGTTTGTAGACCAGCTCGGCACCTATTAGGCACATCGGTAGACCGATACCTGGAAGAGTGTTTTGGCCGGCGTAGTAAAGGTTCTTCAGCTTTCTGGAGTAGTTCTTGGGCCTGAAGAAGGCGCTCTGCATAAGAGTGTGGGCCATGCCCAAGGCAGTTCCGCTCCAGGCATTGAACTCGTTTACAAAGTCCTGGGGGCCAACGGTTCTGCGAACCACAATGCGATCTTTCAGGTCGGGAATATTGCACCACTTAGAGATCTGCTCGATAACGGTGTCTGCTGCGGCCTCCAAAGCGGGGTCACCTGCTCCTCCAACTCCTCCGGTGCCAATTGATGGGTCAGCTGCGGTGGGAACGAGTACGAAGATATTCTCGTGACCCTCGGGTGCAACGCTGCCATCTGTCTTGGAAGGCATGCAGATGTAGAGAGAGGCTGGGTCCGGGACTTTACGCTTGCCATCGGCCTTGTGGAACACCTCGGCAAAGTTTCCCTTCCAGTCATCGGTGTACAGCAAGGTGTGGTGGTCGAGCTCATCGATTTTGCCTTTGACTCCAAGGTAAAGAAGCAGTGCGGATGGGCCGGGGACCTTCTTGTCCCACCAGCTCTGAGGGTAGGTCTGGTGTTGCGGAGAGAGAAGCTGGGTCTCCACGTGCTGGAGGTCAGCTGTTGCGACCACAACATCGGCTGAAATCTCAACCTCACCCAATTTGACTCCAGTTGCCTTGCCGTCTTCAGTGAGAATTTGGCTCACTGGGGAGGAAGTGTGTATCTCTACCCCATGGGCCCTTGCAATCCTCGCGATGGCCTCAATTACGGTATGCATACCCCCATTTGGATAGAAAACGCCCTGCTTCATGTCCACGTGAGTCATTAGGTGATACATGCTCGGGGTGTCGTAGGGGGAGGCTCCGAGGAAGACCGCTGGGAAGTTAAGCATCTTCTTTAGCCGCTCGTCTTTGACGTACTTTCCTGAAAAGTCGTAGAGCGAGGTAGTTAGCAGCTTCAAAAAGCGACCCAGTTTCTTGAGAACGTCAGGGTGAAAGAAGCTCCTGGGGTCGCGGAAGTTTGTGTAGAGGAAATGCCTTATCGAAAGCTCATAGGCCTCTTCGGCGCTCGCAAGATATCTTTCGAGGGCATTGCCAGCACCAGGCTCCATTTCATCGAAGAGCTCTTTGATTTGCTCGAGGTCCTCGGGCATCTCGATGCGGTCCCCGAGACCCTCGTTTCGGGTCTGGTATGCAGGGGTAAGCCGAACCAAATCTATTTCCTTTTCGGCGCTGGTGCCCATGAGCTTGAAAAACTGCTCGAAGGCATCGGGCATCAAATACCAACTCGGACCCATATCAAAGCGGAAACCATCCTTTTCCCAGAGATAGGCCCTTCCACCCAAGGAGTCTCGGGACTCAAAGAGCTTCACATCCATGCCGGCTTTGGCCAGCAACGCACTCGTGGCCAGTCCAGCTATCCCGCCGCCAACTACTACCGCGGTCTTTTTGCTCATGCGACTCCTCTAAGTGCTCGTGCTAGCAGCACAAGCTTTCGGCTAGTACTAACCGAGATGCGCCTGGTTTTTAGTTCCTGCGCAGGGGTGCGGGAAATCTTTTGGTTGAGCTCTTGAAATAAAAGCTGCGCTGCGGCGACTGCGCGCCGCGCACCCATGGGCAACAGCGGCAGCGAGTGTGAGCTGGTCGCTAGGTCCTCTTGGATATCAGCGACGAGCCTTTCCTTGGTTGCCTCATCAAAATTGTTGACGCTGACGTTTGGAAAGTAGCTTCTGCCGAGCCTGTCGAAGTCAGCAGCTAGGTCTCTAAGGAAATTCACCTTTTGGAAGGCAGCACCCAGGGCTCTCGCACCTGCTACCAAAGTCTTCTTTTCGTCTGCGGAGTAGCTTCTGCCATGCACAAAAACCGCCAAACACATCAAGCCGACTACCTCAGCCGATCCATAAACGTATGCCTCAAAAGAGGATTGGTCATGCTCTTTCTCGGTCAGATCCATGCGCATTGAGACGAAGAAGGGTTCGACGATGTCTTTTTTGATTCCCACAAGCCGTGCGGTCTGTGCAAAGGCATGAAGGATCAGGTTTGTTGAGTAGCCAAGCTCCATCGCGCGGTAGGTCTCATTTTCAAACTCGTTGAGCATCTGCTCAGGGCTGACCGCCTTCTCAACCCTCTGAGCCTCAGCGGCAGAGCCGTCGACGATCTCGTCTGCGACGCGGACCATCGCGTAGATGTTCTCCACGTGCTCTCGGAAGCTGCTGTCCAAAAGCCTGGTGGCAAGCCCAAAAGAGGTCGAGTAGGAGTAAATGACCTCCTTGGCCGCGGCATGGGAGGCGCGGTTATAAAGGACTAGGCCAGTTGGCACCTTGGTGGTGTCTTGGGATTCCACGACTTCAGGCTACCTCCTTATCAACATAAGATTGAGCCCATGACTAACCAGATGAAGCCGAGAAGCCACGTCGTAACCGATGGTCTTGAAAGAGCTGCAGCCCGAGGCATGCTACGAGCAGTCGGTATGGGGGATGAGGACTGGGTCAAGCCGCAGATTGGAGTCGCATCCTCTTGGAATGAGGTGACTCCCTGCAACCTTTCTCTAGATCGCCTGGCGGATGCCGCCAAGCAGGGCGTCCACGCATCTGGTGGTTATCCTCTCGAATTTGGCACAATCTCCGTCTCTGACGGAATCTCAATGGGTCACGAGGGCATGCACTTCTCGCTGGTTTCCCGCGAGGTCATCGCGGACTCAGTCGAGACTGTGATGGAGGCGGAGCGCCTTGATGGCGCGGTTCTGCTGGCGGGATGCGACAAGTCCCTGCCTGGAATGATGATGGCCGCCGCCAGGCTCGACGTCTCGGCAGTGTTTCTCTATGCAGGTTCGATTGCCCCCGGTTGGGTCAAGCTCACCGATGGCACCGAAAAGCAAGTCACCATCATCGACGCTTTCGAGGCGGTAGGAGCTTGCAAGGCCGGGAAGATGAGCCAAGAAGATGTCGATCTGATTGAGCGTGCTATCTGCCCGGGTGAGGGCGCGTGTGGCGGAATGTATACCGCTAACACCATGGCTTCAATCGGAGAGGCGCTCGGCCTATCTCTCCCTGGCAGCGCAGCGCCGCCATCGGCAGATAGAAGACGTGACACCTGGGCTCACCGCAGTGGAGAGGCTGTTGTAAACCTAATTTCCAAGGGCATCACAGCGCGAGACATCCTGACTAAGGAAGCCTTTGAGAATGCAATTGCCGTCCTCATGGCCTTTGGTGGATCGACAAATGCGGTGCTTCACCTGCTTGCCATTGCGCGTGAGGCAGAAGTTGACCTAAAGCTTGATGACTTCAACCGGATTGCGGACAAGGTCCCCCACCTTGGAGATCTAAAGCCGTTCGGGCAGTTTGTGATGAACGACGTTGACAAGGTTGGCGGGGTTCCGGTCGTGATGAAGGCCCTGCTCGATGCGGGCCTGATGCACGGAGACGTGATGACTGCCACCGGCAAGAGTCTGCGCGAGAACCTTTCAGAGATAAATCCGCCAGATCCCGACGGCAAGATTATTCGGGCGATGAGTAACCCAATTCACAAAGACGGTGGAATTGCCATCCTCAAGGGCAGCATTGCACCCGATGGGGCCGTCGTAAAGACAGCCGGATTCGACTTGGAGACATTTGATGGCCCAGCAAAGGTATTCGAGCGTGAGGCGGCAGCCATGGAGGCTCTCACCAAGGGCGAGATCAAGGCCGGAGACGTTGTCGTTATTCGCTACGAAGGCCCGAAGGGCGGCCCTGGAATGCGCGAGATGCTAGCGATCACCGGCGCTATCAAGGGTGCGGGATTGGGCAAAGATGTCCTACTATTGACGGACGGCAGATTCTCGGGCGGCACAACCGGCCTTTGTATCGGCCACATTGCCCCAGAGGCCACCGACGGTGGGCCAATTGCTCTGGTTCGTGATGGAGACTTGATTCGAGTCGATGTTGCAGCTCGATCGCTTGACTTACTGGTCGACGATGAGGAGCTGGCTGCGAGGAAGCAGCAGTGGCAGCCATTGCCACCGCGCTACACCCGCGGCGTTCTAGCGAAATACACCAAGTTGGTGCACTCGGCCTCCGAGGGCGCATACTGCGGTTAATTACTATTTTGGAGATTCGATGACAGAGACCCTTTCAGGTGCCCAGGCAATTATTCGTTCCCTGGAGCTACTTGGCGTGGACACGGTCTTTGGCCTTCCAGGCGGAGCGATTCTCCCCACCTATGACCCGCTCATGGACTCCAGCAAGATTCGCCACATCCTCGTTCGTCACGAGCAGGGTGCCGGGCACGCAGCCGAGGGCTATGCGGCAGCCAGCGGCAAGCTTGGAGTCTGCATTGCTACCAGCGGACCTGGAGCCACAAACCTAGTAACGGCAATTGCTGACGCTCACATGGACTCGGTTCCGATGCTTGCAATTACCGGTCAGGTAAATTCGCACGCAATTGGCACCGACGCCTTCCAAGAGGCAGACATCGTTGGAATCACGATGCCCATCACGAAGCACAGCTTCCTGGTGACCAATGCCGAGGACATCCCCGCAGTCATGGCCTCTGCAGTCGAAATTGCGACGACCGGCCGACCTGGGCCAGTGCTTGTTGATGTGGCAAAAGATGCCCAGAACGCAAAATTTGAATTTAGCTGGCCCCCACGCAAGGAAATGACCCCCGGTTATAAGCCAGTGACTGATCCTCATGGCAAGCAGGTTCAGGCTGCTGCAGAGTTGATCCTGCAATCAAAAAAGCCGATTCTCTATGTTGGTGGTGGGGTCATTCGGGCAGGTGCTCACAAGGAGCTTCACAAGCTGGCAAAGCTAATTGGTGCCCCTGTGACAACCACTCTGATGGCACGTGGTGCCTACCCAGACTCTGACCCGCAGCACCTGGGTATGCCCGGCATGCACGGCACTGTGCCAGCCGTTACCGGCCTCCAGAAAGCAGACCTACTTATTACTCTCGGCGCGAGATTTGATGACCGGGTAACTGGCGATGTCAAGACGTTTGCTAAGGGTGCAAAGGTCATTCACGTTGACATTGACCCAGCGGAAATCGGCAAGATTCGTCACGCAGATGTCCCAATCGTGGGAGACGCAAAGGTTGTAATCGCGATGCTGACCCAGGAGCTCGAGAAGCAGCTCAAGGGTAAGAAGTACGACATCTCAGAGTGGTGGAGCTACCTAAACGGGCTTAAGGAGCGCTACCCGCTGGGCTATAACGACCTTGACGATGGCAAGTTGGCTCCGCAGTACGTTATCGAGAGGATTGGTCAGCTCTCTGGACCTGAGGCGATCTATGCAGCAGGGGTTGGTCAGCACCAGATGTGGTCGGCACAGTTCATCTCTTACGAAAACCCAAACACCTGGCTGAACTCCGGTGGCGCGGGAACCATGGGTTACGCAGTTCCTGCAGCTATGGGAGCAAAGGTTGCAATGCCGGAGAAGTTGGTCTGGGCGATCGATGGCGATGGCTGTTTCCAGATGACCAATCAGGAGCTTGCCACCTGCACCATCAACCAGATTCCAATCAAGGTTGCGATTATCAATAACTCCTCGCTGGGCATGGTGCGCCAGTGGCAGACGCTTTTTTACAACCAGCGTTATTCGAACACCGACCTTCACACCGGCACCGACACCCAGATGGTGCCGGACTTCGTGAAACTCTCCGACGCCTATGGCTGCCTAGCAATTCGTGTGGAGAGGGTCGAAGAGGTGGATGCGGCGATCAAGCTGGCCATGGAGACCAACGATCGACCCGTTGTTATCGACTTCATCGTGGGTCGCGACGCTATGGTTTGGCCAATGGTTCCGGCCGGAGTCTCCAACGACGCGGTGCAATATGCTCGTGATGCGGCCCCAATTTGGGACGGTGAGGAGTAGCCATGAGTCAGCACGTGCTTTCCCTGCTTGTCGAAGACAAGCCTGGAATCCTCACCCGCGTTGCAGCTCTCTTTGCTCGCCGCGGATTCAACATTGAGTCCCTAGCAGTGGGAACAACCGAAGTCGAGGGAGTTTCCCGCATGACGGTGGTTGTGAACCTTGATGGCCAGCCGCTCGAGCAGGTTACTAAGCAGCTGAACAAGCTTGTGAACGTGCTAAAGATTGTGGAGCTAGAAGACGACTCATCGGTTGCCAGAGACCACATGCTGGTTAAGGTGCGAACCGACGCTTCAACCAGGTCTCAAGTGCTGGAAGCTGTGACTCTATTTAGGGCTCGAGTAATCGATGTGGTCAGTGACTCGGTGGTCATCGAGGTCACTGGAGACAGCGCCAAGTGCAAGGCATTTATCAAGGTGCTAGAGCCGTTTGGCATCAAAGAGCTGGTCCAGTCCGGCGCAATTGCAATTTCTCGTGGGTCTAAGTCCATGAGCGAGAAGGTTCTTAAGTAAGAGCTTTTAGACAAACAAAAGAGAGAGAAAAAGACAGTGGCAGAAATCTTCTACGACAGCGATGCCGATCTATCAATTATTCAGGGTAAAAAGGTTGCGGTTTTGGGATTTGGTTCCCAGGGACACGCTCACGCTCTTAACCTGAAAGACTCCGGCGTTGACGTCGCTGTAGGCCTTCAGGAGGGCTCAAAGTCAAAGGCCAAGGCTGAGGAGCAGGGCCTGAAGGTTCTGACTCCTGCTGAGGCGGTTAAGTGGGCAAGCGTCATCGTGGTTCTAGTTCCAGACCCAAAGCAACGCGACCTCTACAGCCAGGACATTGAGCCAAACCTGTCCGAGGGTGACACCTTGGTATTCGGCCACGGCTTCGCAATTCGCTTTGGCTTCATCAAGCCTCCTGCCAATGTAAACGTGATGCTGGTAGCCCCTAAGGGCCCAGGCCACATCGTTCGTCGCGAGTACGCAGCTGGCAGGGGAGTACCGAACCTAATTGCTGTTGAGCAGGACGCAACCGGTGATGCTTTTGAGCTGGGTCTTTCCTACTCCAAGGGCATCGGTGGAACTCGCGCCGGCACCATCAAGACCACCTTCACCGAGGAGACCGAGACTGACCTCTTCGGAGAGCAGGCAGTTCTCTGCGGTGGCGCATCTCAGCTCGTGATGTATGGCTTTGAGACCCTTGTTGAGGCCGGTTACCAGCCCGAGATTGCCTACTTCGAGGTTCTTCACGAGCTCAAGCTCATTGTTGACCTCATGTACGAGGGTGGCATTGCCAAGCAGCGTTGGAGCGTATCTGACACCGCTGAATACGGCGACTACGTTTCCGGCCCGAGGGTTATCGACCCATCGGTCAAGGAGAACATGAAGGCTGTGCTAGCTGACATTCAGTCTGGTGCCTTCGCCGATCGCTTCATCGGAGATCAGGATGCGGGCGGACCTGAGTTCAAGGCACTGCGCGCGAAGGGGGAGCAGCACCCAATCGAGGCCACCGGTCGTGAGCTCCGCAAACTCTTTAGCTGGATCCAGAACGATGATGACTATCAAGAGGGTTCTGCTGCAAGGTAAAAAGAACTGGTCCCCGGCAACGGGGACTTTTCTTTCGGCGTTTTGCAATACCCCCAGGGGTATTAGTAAACTAAATTGAAAGAAGATTCAAGAAAAGGAATTGTTATGTGCTCACAAGCCATCTGTTCAAGCTGCGGCAAGATCACCTGGGAAGGGTGCGGACAGCACGTCGAAGAGGCGCTTGCCGGTGTTGCAGAGTCACAGCTCTGCACCTGCCCCCGCTAGCAATAAATCGCTAGACTTAGCGGAAATCCCATCATCGTAGATTTTCGTTAGGTCAGCTATTGTCCAAGCCAATTGTTCTGATTGCCGAGGAGCTATCCCCGGCAACTGTGGAGGCGCTCGGTCCAGATTTTGACGTCCGCAGGGTTGACGGCACCGATCGGGCAGCGCTTTTTGACGCGCTCGCTGATGCCAACGCCGTTCTTATTCGCTCCGCCACAAAGATGGACTCAGAGGCAGTATCAAAGGCCCCCAAACTAAAGGTGATTGCCAGAGCCGGCGTCGGGCTCGACAACGTCGACATCAAGGCTGCTACCGCAGCAGGTGTCATGGTGGTAAACGCACCGACCTCGAACGTTATCTCGGCCGCAGAGCTGGCAATTGGCCACATCATGGCCCTTTCCAGGCACATCCCCGACGCTCACGCCTCGATGAAAGAGGGCAAGTGGCTCAGGAGTAAATTCACCGGCGTCGAGCTCTACGAGAAGACCATCGGAATTGTCGGCCTAGGTCGCATCGGAACACTCGTTGCACAGCGCCTTGCAGGCTTTGGTGCAACCCTGATTGGCTTCGACCCATATGTCACTCAGGCAAGGGCCGAGCAGATCGGCGTCGAGCTGGTGGATCTTGAAGAGCTTATGAAGAGAAGTGACTATGTCACCATTCACATCCCTAAGACCGCCGAGACCACGGGCATGATCTCGACCAAAGAGTTCGCTATTGCCAAGCCAAACCTGAGAATTGTGAACTGCTCTCGCGGAGGCATCATCGATGAGGATGCTCTCTACAAAGCACTTAAGTCAGATCAAATTGCCGGAGCGGGCCTAGACGTTTATGTCTCTGAGCCTCCGACCGGGTCCCCGCTTCTAGAGCTAGACAATGTGATTCTCACCCCGCACCTTGGTGCTTCAACCGATGAGGCCCAGGAGAAGGCGGGAGTTTCAGTAGCTAGAAGCGTGAGGCTCGCACTCGCTGGAGACTTGGTTCCGGATGCGGTAAACGTCGCCGGAGGCGTAATTGACTCCTCTGTAAAGCCAGGGATTCCGCTTGCCGAGAAGCTCGGGCAAATCGTGGCCGGCCTTGCTCACACGTCAATCGTCTCGGTTGAGTTTGAGGCACGCGGAGAGATTGCGGCTCACGACGTGACGGTATTGAAGCTGGCGGCCCTAAAGGGGCTGTTCCAGACCATGGTCACCGAGCAGGTCTCCTACGTAAACGCGCCAATCATGGCCGAGCAGCGCGGAGTTGAAGTGCGGCTTACCCAGGACACCGCAAGCGATGAATACCGTAACGTCACGACTTTGAAGGCCGTGCTATCCGACGGCAGTGTCGTGTCGGCAGGGGGCACGGTTATTGGACCAAAGCACCACCAAAAGGTTGTGTCAATCAATGGCTATGACGTAGAGCTGTCGATGGCTGACAACATGGTCGTCATGGTCTATCAAGACCGTCCCGGAATCGTTGCCATCTATGGCGCAGCATTTGCTGAAGCGAAAATAAACATTGCGGCAATGACTATTGCTCGCCAGCAAAAGGGCGGTAAGGCCTTGAGCGTTATCACGGTCGATTCTCCGATTGCCCCAGAGTTGCTTGAGGGGCTAAAGGATCAGATTCAGGCCGAGATGATTCGCGCTATCTCTATTACAGAGCAGTACTAGTAACCTTTGCCCGCTCGCGGGCATCCATGCCAGCTCGCCAGGTGGTGTAACCACCATCTAGGTTCTTCACGCTGATCCCTTGAGACCTCAGTAGCTGAGTCGCAGTGTGCCCACGCTGTCCAACTGCGCAGGTGACTACAACCTCTTTGCCCCTGAGCTGCTCGATGTTCTCTCGCAAACTGTCAACTGGAACCAACTTGGATCCTGGAATGCTGCCAGCCGAGTTCTCCTCTTGGGTTCTTACGTCCACCAGCAAAGTTCCCTGCTCCATTGCGGCCTCTAGCTGGTGCCACTGAATGGTTGGAGTCTTACCGCTTAGTACGTTGTTGCCAATATATCCGGTCTGGTTGACTGCGTCTTTCGCGCTTCCAAAAGCAGGTGCATAGGCAAGCTCCAGGTTCATAAGATCATCCACGCTCAGTCCTGCGTAGATGGCAGTTGCAATGACATCAATGCGCTTGTCCACGCCATCTTTTCCAACCCCCTGAGCACCAAGCAGCTTGCCGGTCTCGGGATCAAACAAGACCTTGAGGCTCATGCGCTCAGCGCCAGGGTAGTAGCCGGCGTGGCTAGCTGGGTGCAGGTGTATGACCTTGTGGGGAATGCTCATGCGCTGGGCAAGGCCCTCGGTAAGTCCAGTCAGCGCCGCCGCCATGCCATAGGCCCCGATGATGCCGGTGCCGATTGACCTCTTCGCGACAACTTTCTCTCCGGCAATGACGTCTGCAACTAGTCGCCCGTGGCGGTTAGCGAGGTTTGCAAGCCAAA